>Ga0126328_10000384_pt1 | contig 10100 bp, 8 predicted proteins | sample InaspJWI13metaG_FD_97003 | JGI IMG/M metagenome (GOLD analysis project Ga0126328, IMG submission 97003) | Marine gutless worms symbiont microbial communities from Oahu, Hawaii - Inanidrilus sp. 1 OAHU.JWI-13 metaG | ecosystem: Host-associated > Annelida > Digestive system > Unclassified | place... | reverse complement strand
TTTTAGTTTTTTTTCTGTTTTTACACTTTTTTAGTTGTCGGTTTCCGTGCGGTAGATTAAGCTGACTTATGTCGGCTTTCGAGCGCACGTTAAAATAGCATCTCGTATCGTATCGTATCGTATAGTGTTGTTTCTGTGATCCTACGTTTAGCCGTTTTAGTAGAACTCCGACTTGTGACCAGACACAGAGAGACACAGACAGACAGACGGACAGACGGACACAGGGCCATGGCTAGTACCGCGGATGCATAGCATCGCGCGGTAAAAACAATGTGCGTTCGGCATCATACGTGTGCCCAACGATCTTGACACTGGTCGTGTGTGGCGGCACACGGCGTGCGGGTGAGTCGCATGCCGCCGTGGACGTGCATCCGCTGAGCCATCATCACTCACTTTACCAACTAATCGCCGCTTTCTGCCTGCGTATAGATGTAAATTCGTGGCGCATCTGCGTCTATTGGCACCACTCGTTCATCGCCGCAGTACTCCAACGCCAAGTACAAACAGTAGTTATAGCGGCGTGACCAGACATTTGCCCCCGGACATCTGTGCCCCTGCTTAGGGTTAGGGTCATGTGCGGGGGCAGCTGTCCGCGATGGTGATTTCCGGGGGGGGAGGAGGAAAGATCCTACATTGGTGTAGCTGCTGAGTGCGCGGTCAAGTGGACAATGCATCATTCATTCGCGCTGACCAGCAGCGAGTAACTTAGAGGCGCTGGGCTGTAATTGGTCGGCGAATGGCGGGAGATGGATCGATCTAGGAGCGTCACAATCACACTTGCATCTGCATGAAGTGATCGGTCACTTAGCCCAGCTGACACACACACACACACACACGCGCGCGCGCGACGACACTCTCGTCTACTAATCTGTCCACTTCACTCGCCGAGTCTCAGCCACTGCATCAATACCACATCGTCGTGCTTGTGTTTCTTACACTCCGCCCGCTTACACTTCACAGCAGCCACGAGCAGTGCTGTGCGAAGGTAGCAGGTCGTCTGCATCCACTCGTGAAAGATTCACTCATCGCCAGCAATCAACGCAGTGCTAAAGCTGAGTATGGCGATGCGAGCATGTGAACATAATCATCTTTGTAGTCGTTTTCCTTGTCAATTATGAATTGCCAAGTGTTACCATTACCAACACGATGGCTAAATTTCAGTCACTATTTTACGTAAACTGTACCAACTGCCAACTGGATGCACCAACTTGATACATCAAGTATACATAGTATAGTACTGCTAAACTTGTGTAGCCTAACTTGTATGTTATTCAAGTTATTTTCCCCCGTTATTGGCGTTTAAGTGTTTCTTGTTTGCTGCATGTGTTTAATTTGTGCGGTGAACAAAGTATCATTTGAGCTGTGTCACGCGCGGAGAAATGCAGCGTTATGCGGCGTTACGTGGGCCGCCAGTTTGCTAAGGGGCTGACTGCAGGACTGGCAGGATGTGGAAGCATCATCACACCGGTGTGGCAGGTGAGTGACGGCCAGAACTGATGCACTGACTGCGAGGCTGTGGACAGTTTTTACCCCACGCAACGGCGGGAGAGGGAATTCATCCACGTGCCGTGTCGACCGTGTACGCGCCCGGAGGACGCAGCATTGAACTGAACGATCAGCCGACTCAGTCAGGGAGCAATGACGCGTGAAGCGATGAACAGCGAACAGAACTGGAACGGCATCCAGTCTGCTGGCTCAGTGAGAGACAGACAGACAGACGGACGGACGCACTCCGGTGAACCCATCTCTCACTGACGTCGCACCAGTGACATGACGCCGTCAGCTGCTGTAACCGATCATCATCCGCCACGCGCCACGCCAGCTCACACTCACTGTTTCGCAGTTATACATGCAGTGACCCTTCGCAGCCACGCAGTACCGCCTATAGCTTCACTGCTGCGTCACCGCCCCAGCCTCACTCACTGCATCAAGCCACTAAAGTAGGGCTGCAAACGGTTAGATAATTTCAATCAACTGTTTGAACTCTTTAATTAGTTGATTAGACTCAAAATTATTGCCGTTAATTATTCTACAATATGCAGTCAATCAGAATGAAAAACTGACAAGCATTATGCCCAACAGGCTGATGTCTGTCATTTGGGGGTAAAAATGGAAACTGACAATACACTGCAATGAAGTGTGGCTATAAACAAGACATAAACTGGACAAATATTGTAAGTGACAAACAGTTTAACGATTAAGACTAAGTATTTGTTATTTGTATTATATCTAAATTAATTAATTATTAAAATTAAATATCATTCACCAGCCTGTATGTATAATGTTCATGCCATAGGCGCCGGAAGGATTTTAAAAGTGGAGGGGCACAGTGGTGGTAGTAATTATTTCGGTGCGAAGCGACTAAAAAATTTTTGGTGCCCCCACTTTTCAGTTGTGCCCACCCAGTTTTTGATGGAATTAGGGGCACAACCATCAAAGTTAAACAATTCTAACTGTCACTTCTAACTTATTATGTTACATCACCGTATCTTTGTTTGTTAAATGACTGCCTAGGGTCCAATTTACAAGTGTATGGGGCTGTGTATCAAACGTTTCATATCTGTTATCTGTGCCCCCCGTGCTCAAGACAAATCAAAAGTGGGAGGCACGTGCCCCTCTGTGCCCCATGGTGTCGGCGCCTATGGTTCACGCCATGGAAAGGATCAAGTGTAGTGTAGTTAAGACGTCGGACGGCCAGCTAGTACAACTGAGAAATCTGCGTGTTGTCGTGCGTTCATTTCATCTCACGGCTGGAGATCACAGTCGTTCATTCTCATCATTTCATTAGCAGCCACTGGATCTCTGTGTTAATCCCGACGCTCTATTCACGATCACCGCCGCTCCATCTTCCGCTCCGTTCATCACTGCCACCGCTGAGCAGTCGGCGCCTCTGCTCTGTCTTCGTATGTCTTTCACCGGAATTCTAATCTCCCGCGCCATTCAGCAGTACTGAAGAACTGGGCATCATACCACACAGGTAGCATAGGCGGCGGAGCCGGGGGGGGGGCACAGGCCCCCAATGACGGAGTTGGGGGGCACCATGCACTCTGCCCCCCCCCAACTCTGACACCAGTGGACCGTAACAAAGCATACTGTTTTCGGTAAGATAAATTCGTTGTTGTTGTCCTTGCAGTTCTCAGAGACACGTGCCACGACAAAGATATACGGAACATGCGTGATGTTTCTGAACATCTGAAAACCATGGCTGCATGCCATCATGACGTGTTTAGCGAGCTGACGCTATTAACAAAACTGTTCCTTGTTGTACCCGTGAGCTCAGCTACTGCTGAAAGGTCTTTCGCAGCCATGCGCAGGTTGAAGACTTACCTTCGGTCAACCATGTCGACCGAACGTTTGAATTCGGTCATGACTCTGCACGTTCATTAAGACCTTTTGGATTGCATCGATGACTCTGCAGTGGTTAAGGACTTTGTTGTGTGTAACGATGTTGGAAAGGACATTTTGGAAAGGGGCTAAATTTGCCGGCTCCGTTGGACATCCAATGACCAAAATGCTTTCAGCTTCGCCCCCAGACCCCAGTTATAGGCTCGTGCTCCGCACTCGCCATGGTGCCCCACCAACCACTAACCCCTTCCGCCGCCTATGACAGGTAGGCACACCGTGTCTGTGCTATAGCTAGCGCCACAACCCACAAGCGCCACTAGTAACTAACTAGAGACGCCAATAATCGCTCATCGCCGGCGGCGAGTCCCACAGTCTGTCCTCCAGTCTGTCTCTTGTCTGTTGCGTCCTATTCACGAAGTGCAGCAGCAGCAGCAGCAGCAGCGCGGTCGACGACAGTGCCGATGCGAGCCCTCGACGTCGATACTTCGCACCCGGTAGGGCGGCGAAGTATTGTGATGACCGTGTCTGTTTGTCTGTGAGTCTGCGTGCGTTTGTCTGTCCACGACCTACTACACGTCCGATCTTCACAAAATTTTTGTGCACGTTACCTATGGCTGTGGCTCGGTCCTCCTCTGCCGGTGTTGCGATACGTTATGTAGTTTGGGTTTTATGAATGACGTTACATTTGCACACAACGGGCCATATGTACTGCAGAGGTGCTGGTGGGAACAGCCAGCCAAGCAGGCTGATGGTACAGCCAGGGGCCGCCAGGTCATGGAACGAACAGTGAGAACGGCTACAGACGTGAAAATTCAAAACCGTACTTCATATTCTAACTAGCTAACGACATGAATTGAACAATTACTTCAAACGTGTTATAATGGTTATTGAATGAGTGGCTGCAGCAAGAGTCATAAATTTCAAATGTGTTTACGCAGTTTTACAATGTCGTCATATACAGTGCCAGCAACTGCAAACCGGGGTCGGGGGCGAAATCTGCGATCTGTGACTGCCTTGTCAGAGAGAGCGACGAGACGGTCCAAGACGACGACGATCCTTGCTGTCCTGCAACCGACACGCTGCCTATACTAGAGGCAACTACGTTGTCTGACGTCGCACAAACGCGGCGCTGGTAATGCAGGTCGCGAAACTGAAACGGACACGAAAATCAAGACGTGAAATAAAATTACATGACTAGAATATATACCGTCGACAGGTGAAGGCAAACCCGGCTGCGTGCAGAGCAGTGATGAAATGAACCATGAACGACAACTGTGAACTGCTGCATGCTAGTCGAAGATCAAACGGCTGAGCACAAGTCACTGTGAGCAAACGTTGTGCACAAGCCTGCGGTCACAAAAGGTACGGGCAACTTCTGATAAGATCATTACGAAAACACCCGGCCACGCAGGCACCGGGCGGTCAAATTAACTATTTCATCGGAAGCACATTGCGAGTCTTGATGTCGCACAAATTCAGTCATGTAATTTCAAGTCTTGCATTTTTACGTCCTGCATTTTCAGTCCACCGACCTAAACCGTAAATAAGGTCAGCCACAAAACAAACAAAAATTACTGCTTCTCCAGATTAACAGCACAAAAAATAATGATTTAGGCCTACAATTATAACTATTATTTGTTTTACTGAAAGGAATGGTGCTTGTTTTAATTTGCCAACAAAATCACGATGTTTTTCTGGCAATAAGTACTGTAAAATTCTATCGTCCGCAACAAATTTTCTAGTTTCTACGATACCAACGGCGATGTTCAAGGGTACAGAGAACACGTGACTTGTAGTAAGTATGTACACATGTAACGATATTCATATATATTATTTATTAATTATGTTTTCTTCACAGGTCAACTGAGTCGTCGACACTGGCCACCATGATGCAAGTGAGCGCAGGGCAGTTATGAGCTGTCACGTTCTCCCAACAGCCCCGACATACAGTAACACTGAGGAGAGTTAAAGCGCATTTCACGCTCGTCGCGTGGAGCAAATCGAATTTTCGATTTGAAAGCGACGATCGCCAGCAGCAGCAGCAGCAGCAGCAGCAGCATGATTGCGATACGACGATAAGCGGCGGCCGAGCGGCGGAACGGGTCGGTCAACGCATTAGCGGCATTTTCATCCACGACCAATCAATCACCATCACCAGAGACGTCGGCGACAGTCAGCCACTGCAGTCGCCGCCAATAACCTCATCACTCTCTACCCACATGCGCGTCAACCAATCGGCTACAAGCGCGCCAACAAACAACGATCTACGACCGACCGACACAACCCAGCCTACGACACCAGCTCCAGCTTTTTTACCGCGCAACGCCATGCTGGCGCGGTATAGCTATATGCCCTCGAGTCCGTCTGACCGTCACAAGACGGAGTTCTATCTTAACGGCTAGACGGCTCGACCTGGTTTTGGCAAACAGGCGTCCTTCGACCGATCTTACATGTACACTCTGTTTAGGAAAATTCAGCTACCTCCAACAATAACGAGTGACAACTTAAATGTAATAAACGAAGACGATAACGACGCCGACGACGATGATGAAATTTCCTCGGGAATTTTGTCTCAGACTTGGGACTTGGAACAAATTTGTCCCGGCACGTCGACAGCCGAAAGCATTATCAACCTGATTCGACCGACGACTGACGCCAGCTTATCACCCGAGCGTTCTCGTGTGCGCACAACACGACCGTGACGCGGCGCGTCGCACGGGTCCAGCTGCGGCAGCTGAAACTTGTCGATAATTGACAACAAACCGACACTCGAAACTCAGCATCATGGACACTCAGGAGCAGGGTCTCAAGAAAGACCATCACGATCAAAATTGTGAGGGACAAGAAGCTCAGCTATCGCCGAGGGACCGCGCGATGCGTCGTGTCAGTTGAAATCTTGCCAATTGCCACGCAACAGTGCAGTACGACAAGTCCTGAACAAATCGAAGTTATGAAGCTGGAGGGTTAAGGTGGGCCGATGTGTAGCAAACATATGCACTCAACCGTGACGCGTGCAAGTCGCTTTCACTGTCTTATACGTGTCATAAACAAACCGACGACGGTCGAGTTGTGTATATCACCTGTCTACCGACGACTTGCTGTGTCGAAATTTTTTAAGTCCACAGTGTAGAAATTGATCGCGTGACCATGACCACGCCCACTTAGGGAACACTCACTCATCACAAGACTAAGACTTCGCATAACCGACCCGTGTACAAAATTTGAAGTCTCTAGAGTTGGCCGTTGTGGAGATTTTACATGGGGTGTAAAATTCTAAAATGTGTCAGCTGACCCTGACCACGCCCCTTTCAGAGAAGATTTTTTATCGGCAGGGTGGGACTTGCTATGGTAAGTCAATGTACCAAATTTGAAGTCTCCAGATTCACCCGTTACGAAGCTATGAATGGCGGTGCAAAATGGAGAAAATGGGGTGGTTTAAGAGCACTCAAGGTCATCGGCAATGTCACCATTCGATAGAGCGCATACGACTTCCTATTCGACTTTAATAGAAACTATGCGTCTATCTTGCACCGTTTTCGAGATATAGCCGGTTATTTGTCGAAAGTCGCCGATTTTGACACACGCCACCTGCATTTGTCGCCCCCGTACGGGGTGACCCCGGTAGAATTTCGCGGAGATCTTTGGCTTCAGAAAACTAGAGTCACTGGGCTATCGTGTGGTGTTGTTTGAGTGATCCTACGTTTAGCCGTTTTAGTAGAACACCGACTTGTTGTGACGGACGGACGGACACAGGGCCATATGGCTAGTACCGCGCATGCATAGCATCGCGCGGTAAAAACTTTACCGCAGACACAGCCACGGATCTCGGGATCACCTGGAAAGTTTACAGCGTTCCCCAGACCCACAGCTCGTGTCTCGCCCCTCCCCCAAAATTCCCACTCCGCTGTCGGCCTCGACATTCGGCCCTTTGGCTCACGCATTCTAGCTGACGTAGATCGATACACATAGGGACCGAAGTAGTACAGAACATCGACCCGTCCAGTCTCTGCCAACTGACCCCCAAACTGGCGTGTTAACTGCCGAGACGGCCCATAACGTGTCGGCCGTTGTGGCTTCACACTCTTGTGTAAGTCGGTCGGCGGGCGAAGACGAATGCGCATACAAAATGGTCGGCGGCGGTGGAAACGGCGCAGAGAAAATCCATAGCGACGACGTCAGATCGGAGGCGGGCTGCACTGCTGAGCCGGGCAGCGGGACGAACGTCGTGCATCACACAGCGGCATCGATCCACCACAACACATCACACCACATACACACAGGCACTGGCAATGAGATGGACGACACGACGACCAGGCATTTGCCCCCGGACATCTACCGCCCCCCGGAAACTACCATCGCGGACATCTTCCCTGGTTACGGCTGTGGGATAGGGTCATAGTTATGGGTTTAGTTTAGGGTTAGCTTTAGGGTCAGGGCTTGATGAGTGAGTGGGTGTGTTTTATATAGCGCATTATCGTTACGACCCCTAATGCGCTGGAGAACGAACAAAAGTGTGTCTAGAGCAGATGCCTGAAACTGTCTGCGCTGCTCGTTTACAGGGCTGTGATTAGGGTTAGGGTTAGTTTCGTGGAGGGCACACTTGTGCCAGGTTGACACAGCCGAGCTGGTTGGTGGACGGGCAGGTTGGTGATAGATTCAGCCACACATCCGGTCTTACGCGGGACGACGCGACTCGGCGGCCGGCCGCACGAGACGTGACGCCGCAGAGCGAATTATTAATCACTGCAGCCAGCGTCCATCGGACGACGAGCGAACGCCAACGACGACAGAATCACACAAACGACGCTCCATCATCGTCACTTCGACCTGCTGTTGTGTACAAGTTGTACGACAGGTTGTGCAATAAATTAACAACAAGTAACAGCTGTCGTAGATGGACCCGCGTGACGCGCTGCCAGCCTGCCACACGCGCTTCGTGCTGTACATCGCACAGCTGGATGCCGACTATAACATAATAATGCAAATAGCATAGTACAAGAAGCTCAGCTATCACCGAGGGACCGCGCGATGCGTCGTGTCAGTTGAAATCTTGCCAACTGCCACGCAACAGTGCAGAAACTACTTGTACGACAAGTCCTAAACAAATCGAAGTTATGAAGTTGGAGGGTTACTGTGGGGCAATGTGTAATAAACATGTGCACTCAACCATGACGCGATCGAGTAGTCAATTCTCCTGTAGGTGTCATAAACAAACCGACCATGGGCGAGTTGCGGATGCCACCTGTCTACCGACGACTTGCTGTGGCGAAATTTTCTAACTCCACAATGTAGAAATTGCTCACGTGACCCTGACCACGCCCACTTAGGAAACACTCACTCATCAAGACTAAGACTTCACACGGGCGACCCGTGTACAAAATTTGAAGTCTCTAGCGTCAGCCGTAGCCGAGATATTACATGGGGTGCAAATTCTAAAACGGGTCAGCTGACCCTGACCACGCCCCTTTCAGGGAAGATTTTTCATCGGCAGGGAGGGACTTGCTATGGTAAATCAATGTACCAAATTTGAAGTCTCTAGGTTCACCCGTTACGAAGCTATGAATGGCGGTGCAAAATGCAGAAAATAAGGTGGTTTGGGGTGGTTAGGGGGCATTCCAGGTCATGGGCAATGTCACCATTCGATAGAGCGCATAACTTCCTATTCGACTTTAATAGAAACTATGTGTCTATCTTCTACCGTTTGTTAAAAGTCGCCGATTTTAACCCACCCCACCTACATATGGCGCCCCCGCAGGGGTTTACCCCGGTCGAATTTCGCGGAGATCTTTGACGTCAGAAAACTGGAGTCCCTGGGCTATCCAGCGGTGTTGTTTGTATGATCTCATATTTAGCCGTTTTAGTAGAACACCGACTTGTGACAGACAGACACAGACAGACAGACACACACAGGCCCATGGCTAGTACCACACATGCATAGCATCGCGCGGTAAAAACTGGCTGAGTCGTTGGCGCAAATACTGTTAACTTAGTTCCACCGACGACAGTCGCCAGTTGATCACACTGAGCGTCTGGCCTGGTCTAACTAAGCTGACAACAAATTACGACAATCGACAAGCTGTGGCGAAATTTTCTATTTCGAAAGACTGGAACGAAGTTCCGAACAGAAGTATCTAAACTTTTGAAGGTACGAGAACTTCCTTAAAACAGTGTAGGATAAGTCGAACGAAGCCTTTATGCCAAAGTTCAGCTCGATCCGTTTAGCTATTTCGACTGGCATGCAAAGACAAACATATAATGGTCCTATTACAATGGCGATTCGAGTACGATTCAAGCGCGATTCGAGCAGGATACAACATCCTACGAGGAGTTATGTGCTTTCGAGCAATAATGAACATGTCAATTCTTTTGCGTTGCTGTAGGATGTTGTAGGATGTTGTAGCCAGTCAGCGATCCCGAGGCGGGGCTTCTATTTATACAATGACGTAATCGTTACGTTTACTGTGTTTACATGTGTTTGGCGCTTTTGTTCGAAGTCGATCGTAGCTGCGAAATTCACACGCCATGAACACTAAAAGTTGGTAGGCCTATATATTTATATCCTAGGCCTACAATATGTGATTAACAGTGTACTTTTTGTACTTCGTACCTGTTGCCAAGTACCGAAGAGTACAGAAAGTCTTTCACTCAACTTCACATGCAATGGACTACGCGATGAATGCGCGTAGAATGTAATCACAGGTTTTTCATTTTAGCATCAGTATAATTTCACAGTGAATAATTGTATACTCGGCATA
>Ga0126328_10000383_pt1 | contig 10103 bp, 7 predicted proteins | sample InaspJWI13metaG_FD_97003 | JGI IMG/M metagenome (GOLD analysis project Ga0126328, IMG submission 97003) | Marine gutless worms symbiont microbial communities from Oahu, Hawaii - Inanidrilus sp. 1 OAHU.JWI-13 metaG | ecosystem: Host-associated > Annelida > Digestive system > Unclassified | place... | reverse complement strand
TGGGTTGGGTTGGGTCAGTCAGCTAATGGGTTGGGTTGGATCGGGTCACACAAAATGGACCCATGGACAACTCTGGTTCACGATTCTCTTGTTCGATCCCATGGTCTGGACCTATTGATGTGAATCCAGCCACGCCTTTGGTGACACAGAAGTTGCCCTTCACAAACTCGGCCCATATTTCGGGATGATCTTTTTCAGTTTCTTGCATCGTAGTGGCAGCAAGCGTGCATAACTGAAATAGTCGTATGCAAAGAAGTACTTTACAAGTGTTTCCAGGCTCTGCATATGTAGCAATATGTCTCCTTGTCTGGTTGCTCGAAGCTCGAACAAATTGGAGAATGGTCTCAAACTGCTTCATGTAGTTGCTGATGAAACGCTGAATCGTACGATGTACAATGTTATAATATCAATCGTAATGTCTAATTTATGCCGTTTTTATATCATGGCAGCCATCTTGGATTTCAGGGCATTAGAGCGCGAAAAAAATGGCACCCTATTTTTTCTTATGTTTATATCATATTCTAACAGAATCAGGCGAGTTTTTGCTTTTACCAAAAAATACACGAATTTTTATTTCATGACAAATGAGCCTACACTAATAATTCGCAGCGTGAAATCCCTGAGGCGACGTGAAGCGTGTATCATCACTGCTACCGCTAACTTAGATTTGTTCAAGTGCACCTGCAGCATGAGTTCCAGGTAACGCCCGGCGACGTTCTTCTTCCTATTCTTTGTATGGATTATGACAACGCCGCTGTTACCACCGTTCGAGTTTTGTTCTTGGAATACGATACGATAGCAATGAATATTCCACGTATCTTAAGAAACTGACAGAGAGCCAACTTTATCTAGCGCACGGAACTTTAAAAAAGAAAAGATTTGCGCAGAAGATAGGTCTCTATAACAATAGTCCGTGGAGCTACCGTGTAAAATAGCACTGTTCTCTATTAATTTGCACAAACCATGCTAGACGACGGATCGGTTAGTTGGTATTTTTTTCCAACAGTCGACACCGTTATTGATTTTTACCGCGCGATGCTATGCATGCGCGGTATATGCTATGGCCCTGTGTCTGTCTGTCTGTGTCTGTCACACGTCGGTGTTCAACTCAAACGGCTAAAAAAAGATCACACAAACAAAACCACACGATAGCTCAGGGAGTCTAGTTTTCTGGTGGCAAAGATCTCCGCGAAATTCGACCGGGATCACCCCTTACGGGGGCGCCAAATGCAGGTGGAATGGGTCAAAATCGGCGACTTTCGACAAATAGCTGGCTATATCTCAAAAACGGTACAAGATTAACGCATGGTTTCTATTAAAGTCGAATAGGAAGTCGTATGCATTCTGTCGAATGGTGACATTGCGGATGACCCTGAGTGACTCCTAACTGCCCCAAACTACCCAAATTTCTCCATTTCGCATCGCCATTTATATCTTCGTAACGGCTGCACGCAAGGACTTTAAATTTGGTACATAGGTTAATCATTGCAAGTCCCAACCTGCCGATGAAAAATATTCCCGAAAGGGGCGAGGTCAGGGTCAGGTGACCGTTTTAAAATTTTACACCTGAAAAATATCTCCGCAACGGCTATCGCTAGAGACTTCAAATTTTGTACACGGGTTGGCCACGTGAAGTCTTAGTCTTGTGATAAGTGAGTGTTCTCTAAGTGGGCGTGGTCAGGGTCACGTGAGCAATTTCTACATTGTGGACTTAGAAAATTTTGCCACAGCAAGTCGTCGTATACAGGTGATATCCACAACTCATCCGTGGTCAGTTTGTTTATGACACCTATAGGACAATAGAAGCGACTCGATCGCGTCATGGTTGAGTGCACATGTTTATTACACATTGCCCCAATGTAACCCTCCAACTTCATAACTTGTTCAGGACTTGTCGTACAAGTAGTTTCTGCACTGTTGCGTGGCAATTGGCGAGATTTCAACTGAAACGACGCCTCGCGCGGTCCCTCGGCGATAGCTGAGCTTCTTGTTTATATAAATATAAAACAAACTGCCCTTGATAAAGGATCGGGGTCAGACCGACCGCATTACCATCCTAATAACCCTTGACCTTGAGTAATCTATATGACCTTGACTTTCAATTCGCGGAAGCTATGGCCATGATCTATAGGCCTATACATAAGCAAAATATCAATGTCAGCGATAGATTGGTTCAAAAGCTCGAGTGAAAACAGAGTGACGAATAGACAGGACCGATGACCATCGGCGGCGGAAGCATGTGAAAACTGGGCGGGCCAAACAAACAGTCAGCTTAGTGAGAAAACACGAGGGGCCAAACGTAATTTTGAAGGTGGAAGGCAGAAGTTCGTGAGCGTACACCCGTGTTGACGGGCCGTGAACCCGTCAACACGGGTAGTGTGTAGCGACCCGCAGCACACGATGCAATTTTCGATGCCGGTGGGTTAAGACGTCGGAATGGCTATAAAACTGCACTAATGTACATGTAATATGTAATGTTTAAAATGGGGCTCAAAAGTGGGAGGGCCACAGATAGGCGTGGCCCACAGAGGCCAAAAAGTGGACGGGCCGCGGCCCGCCCGGCCCAATAGATTCCGCCGCCTATGCCGATGGCAATTCTTTCCCGGCTAATGCGGTCGGTAAAACGAGCAGTCAGGCGCGTCGACAACTCGACATCTGCAGGCAGAGAGACTAGACAGGCTAGGTCTGCGGACCGACAGTGACTGTGCCAGCAGCAGCAGCAGCAGCAGCTGTCGACGTCGTCCTAGGCACGGCCGCCGTACGTCTGAGAGCTAGTTCTATCTATGAGTCGACAGCAATTGCGGCAGTACGATGCCGCCGCCGCCGCCCGTAGTGACGTGGCCGTGACCCGGCTCGCCGCCGCCGCCGCCGTCAGTCGAGTGATAAAGCGACGCGGCTGCGGCGGCTGCGGTGCGTTGCGGCACGTGCGTGCGTGTGGCGTGCGGACCGGCCGGCGGCGCGGCGGTCGCGGCCGCCCCGTGCACGCTGTTGAGTTTCAGCTCGATGACGCGGCACGTCTCGCCGTTGCGCGCCGTCGCCGAGCCGCCGACGTCGAGCAGTTTCTTGCCGGTCGCCGACAGCAAGTTCTCCTCGGTCATCGTGCGTTCGCGGCGCGTCGTCAGTCGTGCTCCGGCGCTCACGTCCGCCCGCGCCGCCGTGCCGCGTACCGCCGCCGCCGGCCGCGCCGTCTGCAGCTGATGGCTGGTCTGCTGACGCTGCCAGCGCGCCTTGCCGCCAGCGCGCACCTGCAGGTCGGCCTGGCGCGGCGTCAGCGGGTCGAGGTTGATGACGTGCCGCCGGGAGAAGAGCGTCGTGACGGCCGGCTGCGGAGGCAGAGCTGGCTGTGTGGTGTCGATGTCGTCCGAGACAGCGGCGGCGGCGACGGCGGCGGGCTTGTCGGTGACGACGCAGCGGCGCACGGCCGGCGTCAGGTCGTAGCGACGCCGCGAGTTGGTTCTGTACACATTGCGACGTCGGCCGTTGACGACGGCGCCCTGCCACCGCCCGGCGCGCTGCTGCTGCTGCTGCGGCGGCGGATGTGATGCGAGGTCGCGGTGAACGGCCCGAGCAGTGTGCGCGTGATGTTGAATGCTGAGCACGGTCGTGGCGACGTTCGGTTTATTGACGTCGGCAACGTCGTTCATCGGCGACTCGCGCCTTTCAGCGTCCTCACTCGTCTCGTCTGTAGACACACACAGTTCCACGCACGTCATCTCAACACCATAACCACAACTGTTACTTTACACAGCTGCCGCTATGTCGCACGCTTGCCAGTGCAGTCTTCCGGAATAGTAACTACACAGATAAGCATAAAGACCCGAATGCCGGTAGTAGCCACGTCGCAGAGTGCCGCAGTCAGTAGAAGCCAAAGACGATCGATCACTTCCGTGCGTCGGACCAGCACGTCGATGTTCCTATTAGAGCTGTATGACTCTCAACGTATGACTTCCTAATGCTCCTATGAGAGCTGTATAAGTGACTTTCGTACTAGGTCAACTAGGTCAACTCAGCCATGCATCCCTTCGGGGTCGCTTAATCGAGTATCAGATTCGGCTGGGGTAAAGGCGCGAATGTCACCTCTGCCGGGTGGCAGGTAACACTGTCTGAAGTGTGATCCCATATGGCACGTGAGTTCCCGTAGCGGTGAGGCGTGTTGCGAACCCCTATACTCCGTTTACTTTTACCTTTTACCTTTCGGTCTTGGTGTAACCGCTATGAAGTTGTAAGCCGTTAACTCGGCAGACCGTAATCCGCAACAGATGAGATGTCGTGCGCGGAACTGAACAAGATCAACGCCGCGAAGTATCCAATCAGCCGCTTATGCTACACGACGCCGCCAAAAATTCCACAGGCAGAATTCTACACTTAGACAGACCAAGATGTTAGCAAGTAGAACTCCATAGCTGCTATACCGTCGATCATGGCTTCTGGAATCAAGATGACGTCATTCTCGTTTCCGTTTATCGCCTGCATTACGTCATCAATCCTGACATCATCACTGGCCGCCGGTTGCCTAGCAACCACTGTGTCGTCGTCGTTGTTGTCATTGGCGACGACGACCGTGCGCTGTGTCTCCATGGCGACGTTGTCGTCGCCGGCGATGACGTCGAACGCGAGCGTGACGTCATCGCCGGTGACGTCACGGCGTTGAAACACGCGCGGCGCTGTGTCGGCGGCGTCTGGCGGCTCGTGCTGCTGCTGGTGGTTCTGGCTGGCGTGGAAGACGTCGACGTGAGGTGGCGGCGGTGGCGGAGGAGGCATCGATGTAGTGTCATCGGAGCTGAAGCTCTGCGCATCACAGCAGTAAGTACAGTATACGATGTGACTAACTAATGCGTCGACCTATCGGTGCTCTCGCAGCTGTCGGCGTTACAGATACGAAATTACCGACGACCTTAAATTTTGAGTCATTTGCAGTATGTGTGCTTCCGGTTGTGTAAAAGTAGTGAAATATTAGTTGTCAAAGCGGCGTATAATGTGTTGTGAATATGCAGAGAACGAACTGCAAGAACTGTGAATTGTTGTAGTTATTCTCATTTTGTTTAGTAAAGTTCAGTTAAGTCTTGTTTTTCCCTATTTTTGCAGTCACATTTTTGTGATGAAATAAAGCTGCGTGTGTGTGTGTGTGTGTTAGTTGCCGACGCGGCGTATCGACGGATAGGCCAGCAGCGCCGATGCAGTGATCAGTAACACTCAGTAAAGTAAACGTAGATTTCTATGGCGCTCTATCGTGAGCGACTCATCTGTGAGGCGCGCAGGTAGGCACGTGATAGCCAGGCATCACACACCTGCCAGCCACGCTGTTATCCATTCACAACTGAAACTCGCCGAGCACCAGCCGTCCTAGTTTCGCTGCAGCCAATCAAGTCGTGACGCTGACGCGCGTGACCAATGAACGCGTCGTGTAGGGCCTAACTGGGTCGACTTGTTGCGGGTCAGTTCAGTTCAGTTCAGCTCATGTACTGTGAACCCACATGAAGTTGTGTCCGCCAGCACCGACTACCAGCTACGATCAACCACCACCGACATGGCGTTGTGCGCATCAATGAAGTTACTCTCCGCCGAGCCCGGTTAGTATTGGGATGGGTGACCGTCTTCGTACGGGCACATTTTCTCCTATATACTCTCAGCGGGACGTGAGGGGCACCAACTTTGGCAGCGAGTCAGTGGCTCAGCCGCATTCATGATCACGGCCGGCAACAACCATTCCCGTCTCCGCGGTGTTGCTGAGATAAAAAAAAACAAGACCAGAGCCGAAAAATAATTTCAAGTAGCAAAAGTTGGCGGGACAGTGAAGCACTGCGGCCGGGAAGTAAAGGTAGGTTGACTATGGCGCAGTGTGCATGCAGTGCTGCGGCATGCGGTAGACTGGCTGACTGACTGTTACCGTGATTTGAACGTCGTTGGTCAGGTGTCGCTGACTTCGCCTTCAGTGCTTTGACACTGTTGGTTGAGCGTCAGGAAGAGCATCCGGCCTGTAATTGAGTGACGAGGTGTTTGTGTGGTTGGAGCGAGGTGCAGATTGTTTGCGTATGGTCCAGCTGATGCCAGTTGCCACTGCATCCCAAAACCCGTCTTCTCTTGCCCCATTTAAATCCAGACTGGTTTTACGTTTCTGGTACCGTCTTACCCAGGCTGTCCTGGAAAAGAGGCCGTTGAACGTGTGTAGGAGTAGTAGCAGTAGTCGTAGTCGTTGGTCAGGTGTCGCTGCAGCTGCGTGTATCTGGCGACGCGCCGCGCCAGCAGCTGGTACGTCGCCATCGCGCTGCTCGGCGTGTTGGCCGTCACCGCCCGGATGACGTCACCGAGCTGGAAGGCCAGCTGCTGCGCCATGTGGACGAGGATGCTCTGACTGAGGTCGATGGCGCGCAGTCGGTTGGGAAACGGCGCCGCCTCCATCGGCTTGCCGCGCTCTGGACACAGTGGTGAACCGATACGAAACACCGAACCACTTCGGCATTCAACTTAGTAGCGCCCGACTCTGTGACAACTAGTCGCATTAGACAGCCCAATGTTATACAACATGACCCACAATGTAGGCCTATGTTTTCGTTGGCTCACTTGAAAACAATGAATAAATTTCACGCAGTGCACAGATAAGTTGAAGTCACGTCACTTCACTCAGTCGGTAGGAAAATGGTTTACAATTTAACGCAACGTGACAGTGAGCATGAGAGCGACTTTGTGCACCATTCTGTCTTTACTCAGTTTCAAATACAAAATCTGTTGTGAATTTTACACTGACGTGCACGTTACTGGCGCAGCGTTCAGTGAAACAGCAAGTCACACAGTCATCGCCATGCATGCACTCGCAACGTACTGAGCTGTGAATTTGTTTAGCTTGACTGACTGTGACTGATATGATTGATTAATTGGTTGATACACGATGCGCGAAGTTGTGCTCATAATCAGACGAAACTGGTGTATTATAGCATTGAGCACAACGTACTGCCGCTGATCCACGGATGGTGCATGGCCTGCTGCAGACTGATGCGCTGTTCCGGGTCGGCCGTCAGAAACCGCCGCAACAGATCACGACAGTCTGTACCACAAACGAACACCTTCAGCTATAGGCAAGCGCTACTGCAAGACCGGGTAATGGTAAGTAAGCAAACAGTGCCGCGAATCCTGTATTATTAGGCCGCATCGCATGCATCGCACAGATGCGACCTACTGCCACACGTAAGACGTTTTACCCGCGCGACGCTATGCTAGTGCGGGTACTAGCTATGGCCCTGTGTCCGTGTCTGTGTCTGTGTCTGTCTGTCACAAGTCGGGTGTTATATTGAATTACTTGGATGCATCGAGCTGGTTTTTGGCATGGAGACTTCTTTTGAGCAGTCCTACACTGTGTTTGAAGGAAATTCAAGTATCTGCAAAACAAGGGCAGGGCCTGGGGCCCAGCTAAATTGTGTGTCATTAGATGGGAGACTGTAAAAGCTAAAATGCAGGTCTAGAGCTGAATGAAAGATGGCCTAACTAAAACAATGATCAACAATGCGCGACAACTAAGTCTCAGTCTCGTAGGCATCTATCATTAGCGAGAAATAAAACATGAACGGTTTGCTGAGAGGCCTGGGGCCCGGGCCCTCTGTCCCCCTTAAATCCGGCCCTGAACAAGGGTACTTCCCTCTGGAACTTTTTCCTAAACTCCGGACTTAGCACATTCGACGATCGATATGCAGTGGTGAAATTTTCTATCAACGTAGCTCGAGAAAGGTGGCAACGCTCAGACTCAGAGCGTGATAAACTTGGCCGTGATTGGTCAACTGAGTTGATAATACCTCCGAGCTTCGACACTCGACCGTTGTAGTTTATCGCAGAGATCGAGGGTCAAGCTCTGTCTACAGCACGATTTTATCGAGCGGGTCAATGAGCGACAGCCGATACTTGTGTTGTCTGTGGTCTGTGTGTGCTGGATATACGAGTGAACTGTCTGTGCAAAGAACGGCTGCACTAATTGTGAGCCGGTTTGGATCAGACTCGTGTAGGCCTGATGAACCATGTGTTATATGGGGGTCTAGATCCCCATGGTAAGGGGCAGTACTGGGGGGGGGGTGTCCGGACCACTAAAAACGAAACATCATAACAGCTAATTACGCCGATATCAAGGAACCTACGGATACACAAAGGCTGATCAGTTGGTTAAGCAGAGAGCAGTGTTTAAAACGATGAACTCAGTTTCGTCATCGTACAAGCCTAGCAAAGAAAAAATGTGTGTAAACTTTGTCTCAAAATATCACAGAACGACAGCTATGCAGAAAAGTGTATCGGCCGTCGCACAGCAAAGCCGAGACGTACGTTGCTGGCCGCACCAGTGCTGCCTCCTGGTGAGTCAATTTGAGTATATGCCCGACTGGACAGAGAGACGGACGGACACCAAACCGATGCTGTGCGGCAAAGCGTTGTGCGAGTATGTGAGGCATCGTACTGTTGGAGAGATAGTCAGGCAGTGTGTTCATGTCGCCGGCAATCATCTTGGCGTAGAGAGCTTTGATTGTGAACGGCTGAACGGTGAACGGCAAGTTGCCGGTCAACATCGCGAACATGTTGACGCCGCTGTACAAGACAACACCACTGTCTCTATGCTTACTACTCCATTCTCGCGGCACTCTAAAACATGCAATCATATTTGCCGTAAATCGTCCTTATATCGACTGTTGAGACCAGTCCACTTTACCATTATGTTAGTTGTCGAATGCCTACCGACTGCACATGGATATGAGATGGCAGCACACTGTCCAATTATCTCCTGCACTGATGCACAAGTACTCCAGTCTACTCCAATCTACCCCGTTTTGGGAATTTCTGGCCGCCTTTCCGTTGCTCCTAGCCTTGGAATGGCTCAAGATAGACACTTCAAACTAAAAATACACATGTTGACCCAATGACGTCACTCGCTGTAAGGTATCGATATGCCTCCATGTGGCGGTTTGTGGCCCACAGTATGCAAATATGACGCCATCCATAAAACCGGAAGTACATAACACATCGCAACGCCGACAGAGGAGGACCGAGCCACGACCATAGGTAACACGCACGTAAATTTGGTGAACATCGGACGTGTAGTTTCGGAGGTGTGCTCGCGGACAGACAGACAGACAGACAAACAGAAAAGTTCATCACAATACTCCGCAACCCCTACCGGAGCCAGGAAAAAAGCTGATGAAATTAAATCAACTATACATAGGGTGGCAGTGACGTAATTTCGTTCCGTATCTATGCCAGCTGGCTTCGCCGCCATCTTATGGTAAAAACTCCAGAAAATGCTGGTTACTGTAATAGCGCTTAAATATACTTGGTAAGCCAGTGATTGTATGGACATTTTCGTAAACCAACTGATTAAATTTTATGCGAATAATTCCATAAATCTTCGCCTTTTAACTCCACTCATCATGCCAACTCATGCCACTCATCGTGACCATAGACTCTGTGACGTCACTTCACCCTGTGTATAGTTCTAAATAATAATACTGGTTGTAGGCCAATGCGCAAATATAATCGCGTAAGCGGCTGACATGCTCCAGATGTCGACTTTGGAGCCGTATTTGTTGTTGTTGAGCAGTTCGGGCGCGGCGTACGCCGGACTGCCACATTGCGTGACACACAACTCGTTCGGCATGCGGCTCGTCTCGCGGCCGCCGCTGCTGCTGCTGATGCTGCCGCCGCTGTCGGCCGCGTTGCTGTGGCTACTGCTGCTGACGAAGTTACTCAGACCGAAATCTGCAACCAGTTTCAACGGCTCTGCTGTGCGGCGCTTTTAGTAACAACCACAGCACCAAAGCATCGCCGACTCGCCTCTGTAAAACGGGCAGCATGCCCACCCCTCCTTTCCAGGAAAGGAAAACGGGAGATATGGACGGGATAAACATGAGAAGAGAGGAAATGGGAGGGACGGAAAGGGAAAGAGAGAAAAGGAGGGAGGGAAAGGGGATGGGGATTAGGGAAAGGAAAGGGAAACGGGGGAAAAAGGGAATGGGGAAAAAAGACTACAGCGTAAGTCAGAATTTTTTACACCCTGAAAAAATACAGTGGCAGTGCACACTGAAAAAAATTTTTCCAACGGCTAAAAATTTTAATCAACATTTTGCACGCCTATTGTA
>Ga0126328_10000381_pt1 | contig 10120 bp, 7 predicted proteins | sample InaspJWI13metaG_FD_97003 | JGI IMG/M metagenome (GOLD analysis project Ga0126328, IMG submission 97003) | Marine gutless worms symbiont microbial communities from Oahu, Hawaii - Inanidrilus sp. 1 OAHU.JWI-13 metaG | ecosystem: Host-associated > Annelida > Digestive system > Unclassified | place... | reverse complement strand
TGCCTGCGCTTTTTATCGTTTGTAAGTCATCACATGATTTGTAATGTTAGATGAGAATAAAATCATCTGATGACTTGAAAACGATAACAAGCTAAGGCAAAATGAAGGCTGCAGAGCTAATACGAAATTGACACAACAAAAGTTACAGCCACTGATCACACAGCACTGTGGCACAGCCTACTGAGTAACTCGTCATGGAGAGTATATAGATAGCACTGATGCCACAGTCTAAACCAGCATCAGCTAATGCCGTCCACACATTTAATATGAAATAAAATTCTAAAATAAACGGTTCTTGGGACATTTATTTTATTTTATTGCAGATGTACGCAAAAATACGTAAACAGTGCGGAATGTTGTAGATGTGACGTTGTGACTGACGGCATCTTTGTCAGTTGACTCTCAATGGTGTACATACGGCTGCAAGCTTACTGCTGTTTCACAGCATCGACGGACACACGAGGCAAAACAGCAAACAGGCAGCAGCCGAGGCAGTGAGTATGAGAGTGTGGGTGAGAGCACCTGACACTCGTCAGCGATGTTGGCCAGCCGCAGTGCAATGTCTGACTCATCATCGCAACCTGTCGTCTCACATGCGGCATCCACCGCCTGTGGAACATACACAGCAGACACGGACTGAACGAACCAGCTCACGGCACAACAGATACACGCCAGCTGTAAACAATGGTAGCCACTGCAGAACTACACACTCACACCCATTTAACGGCCCTTTGTCCGGTACTAACCGATACCAGAAAGGTAAAACCAATCTGGATTTTACTGAAGCAAGAGACAGTGAGTGGCAGTGGCATCAGCTTGGCCATGTGCAAGTCTGCACCTTGCTCCAGACAGATAACCACGCCAACACTTCACCACTCAGTTTTTTAGAGGCTGGATGCCCTTCAGCAGCCAACAGCGTCAAAGCACTGAAGGCACAAATGTAAATAAACTATTAACAAAACAAGACAATTAGTTTATTGACACTGACCACACAATATGCTGTCAAGGGTCTATGTAGCTGTCGCGTGTCTGTCCACTCGTCTGTCTGTCCTGTCGACTGACAGCAGCAGCGATGTGTGGCGGGTTTGCTGCTGAGCTCAGGCATGTGCAGCAGATATGGATCGACAGCTGCCGGTGCCAGGTACCAGCCATCAATCGATAACTGCAGGCGCCCTAGCTGCGGCTGTGGGTAGCATCGTGTTGACATAGCGTCACGCTGTCAGCCGAGTTACAAGGCTCAACAAAGATGTGTCACATAAACGCCGACTGACAACAGCACTGACGACTGTGAATCACATCCGAACTATACAACAGCATCAGTAACGTAACTTCAAGGGCCATTATGGGCAATACAACCACAGGATAATGTGCGGGTATAGTTGCCGAAATAAGTATATAACTGACAAAACTACTGACATCTGCCGGTGTCTCTAGCTGACATAGCCTGTCACGGAGTTCATCAATGGTCTTGTGCAGTGGTCCAGTCGCTGCAACGACTGCATCTCTCTTCTCATCCTCCAACTGAGCTATGATGACGTTCTTGGCTTTCACAGCACAGCGCAGCTGAGACACCAGCCTAGCAACCACACACACTAAGAAACTAAATCGAACACACTGAAATCAAACAACACAATAACGAAGTAATCCAAGCTAATGCACAAGACAAAATGAAAGCTAAACCTCCACAAAAACATACATAAAAATGAATGTAAACCTAACAAACACATAACTTTAAGAACTGCTCACATTTGTATGCATAGCATTGTGCACAACTGTTGTACAAAACACAGCAAACAGCAGTTCTAATTATCTTCCCTCATAGCTTCCAGCTTTCAGTGCTTTGACACTGTTGGTTGGGCGACAGGAAAAGCATCTGGCCTGTAAAAAACTGAGTGGTGGGGTGCTGGCATGGTTATCTGTCTGGAGCGAGGTGCAAACTTGCATATGGCCCAGCGGATGCCACTGTCACTCACTGTCCCTTGCTTCAGTAAAATCCAGATTCTCACCCGGGTAGTCCCGGAAAGAAGGCCGTTAAACGTGTGTGTGCGTGTTAGCCTCCAGACAATCACTATAGCTCAGATGCTGTCTACTGGACACATCCGTCATACTCACACAAAGTCAACAGTGTATCAAAGCACTCACAGGCTGCTGACAACCTACATCCTCTGTATGAATACATAACAACAATTAGAAACTGCTCTCACATGAGAGAAAAATTAAGGCTGCGAAAAATAACCGAATAATTTGTGCTTTTCCAGTATTTTGCCAGAATGCACCATCACTTGTTTCTCTGTGTTTGGCTGAAAGCCTGAAATGAGTGCTAATGGACTGCATCATTCACATGTTTCCAATTTTGTATAAAAAGATAACAAGTACTTGATTCTGCAGTTTTTATGGTCTTTCTTACTGACTACAAAAATAGTACGAAATAAATCGATTAATCAAAGTTAATTTTTGCAGACTGATCGATGAAATTTTTTAAAACCAGTACTAGCCCTAAAATGATAAATAAAATCAACAAGCTACTACTGCTTACTCATCTTTGTCCATGAGGAGTGACGAGTCAGCAGAGACGTTCTACACGACACAAAGCACAACAGAATAGCTGTCACTTGCTGTCAACACGATAGCTGCAATAGCACACATATATGCAGTGTATAACACAAACCCATTTAACGGCCCTTTTTCCGCGACTACCCAGATGAACCGGTACCAGAAAGGTAAAAACCAATCTAGATTTTACTGAAGCAACAGACAGTCTGCAACTTGCTCCAGACAAGCAGCGTCAAAGCATATATGCAGTGCAGTGTATAACAATGATAATGCGATAATTATATATAATGACTGCTGGGTATCAATACCAGCTGAGTTTTGTTTCCACATACTACGAAGCACGTTTTACGTGCATAATTTCTTTCATTCATTAGTTTACTTTAAGTTCGATTAAGTCCTATGATGCGATGCCACTACCTTCACTAAAGGCTTACAGACACAGACGTAAACTCGAAATGAAAATATCTGAGTGTTTCCAAACATAACAAACGACTCGGCATTCAACCAAGCATCACAGTCTAAGCAACAACCACTGTCCACACAGACACTGGCTCACTTTTGACTCAGATCACACTTTGGGTCTCAGATCAAAGTTCAGCATCACATCATGTTTTGCATTAATCAGAGTTGCTGCAGACCCCAGCTGCCGGTTTTCCAGGACTTTCCAGGACCTTTTACACCTTTCGAACTACAGCAACAATGACAGGGTAACCATCAACCAGGAACCTGTTCAGACGTTCCAGGATCTATAACAACCCTGACATTTAATTCGGTCTTAGACCAGACTTTTGGTCCTAGACTAAGGTTTTAGACTTTGGTTTTATCGATCTGTTCTACCTTTTGTGCCTTCAGTGCTTTGACGCTGTTGGTTGGGCGGCAGGAAGGGCATCCGGCATGTAAAAAACTGAGTGGTGGGGTGCTGGCGTGGTTATCTGTCTGGAGCGAGGTACATACTTGCACATGGCCAAGCTGATGCCACTGCCACTAACTGTCTCTTGCTTCAGTAAAATCCAGATTGGTTCTACCCATCTGGTACCAGCCTACCCGGGTAGTCCCGGAAAAGGGCCGTTAAATGGGTGTGTGTGTGTGTGGGTGTATCTGTTCTACCTTTGCCTCCACACTGCAGCTGTCCTCATCATCACCAGCAGCAGCAGCATCCAGCCTCATCTGCAGAGCATGTTTGTCCTTGATCAGCTGACAGCAGTCGGCGTCCAACTGACGATTGATTGACACCAGCTCACACAGTCGATGATTAGATGCCGCCAACTCAGCGCTCAACCTCGCTACTTCCTGCAATGAAACAGGCTTCATTGCAATACTGCTATGAACAAACTGCTGCAGTACTGACAGTGAGAGGTTGCATTGCGGCTGCCACCTAGTGAATGCCGAATATTCCTCCAGCACCATCTACAGCCACTGAGTTAAATATTCTATGCTGGAGGGAGCACACCCGGTGTAAGCCGTCGCCGACGTTGGCCACCGCCCACTACTCTTGCCTTGCTAGTAGCCCAATGTGAACTCAACAGGTATGTTTAATTGGGCCAGCTTTGGGAGGCAGTTGGGTGGAAATTGTCACACAGACCTGGCAACCCTGCCAAAGCTGAAGTAGTAAGATGGCCGTCCGCTGGCGACACTGCGGGCTATAGGCAATGCTGGCCTAAGCCCACTCCAGTTTCTGTAATCTCGATGTCTACAGCATCACTGCGGTCTGTGTCTGCTGCTAGGCTGACAAGTAACACGTGACAACTGACTGTGCTGGTGTCGTGTTCTGTTGTTCCAGCCATGAGCACTAAACCATCAGACACGTCGTTATCAGCAGCAGCAGCATCAGCAGCAGGATGTTCACATTGTGTGGCAGTAGTGGTCATGGCAGCGTGGTAATCCTGCAGTGCCTGTTGACGTGCCTGCTGCAGATCAGCCTTGTGTTGTACCGCCATGCCGTCCAACGCTGTCCTATCACACACACAATACGCATCTGATGCCATAACGATGCTTACGACTGCAGTCACTTCTTCACCTTCATGTTAGAAGCAATGCAAAACTTCTCCGAGCATTTATTACTTGCAAAAACAGCCACACCTAGAAGTTGATGGCAAGCTGGTCCGAGAATGCATCTGCCCAGACTTACACATGGACACACGTGTGCATAGATGGACTAACAACCCAAAAAGACAAAGCCGCCAACCCTATATATTGGATGGGCAGAGGCATAAAAATCTTGGCACCAGTAAGAGAGTAATTATTATACAACACATAGCTATTACTGCAAATTTTATAGCATCAGCTGTGCCGCAGCATTCTAGATAAAGCTATAATAAGATACAACATGTATCTGTCATTTTATTAACATTTAACAGATGATGCACGGTAGGGAGTAGGACATGGAAATATGACAACCCAAGATTGAGAATGTCACACGTGGGCACGAGAGTGACATTTTCAACCAAGGGTCGTCATAATTTCCATGTCACACAAACGACTGTGAGACATGTTTTGTCGTATGGCCAACTACAATAATCTTGAATTATAAGTGGCTTGCAGTGGTGAAACGTGAATGAGTATCGTCTGCCATCTAAAAATGCACACAGTCCTAATTTTCGTGGTCAGCTGAATGTGTTAATTACAGTGCTAATTTTTACAGCAAAATTGCATTAATAGATTTAAACTGTATTTAATAAAAACTTACAGTAAGACGCCAAAAAACAAAACAAACTAAACGTAAACAAAAACAACGTAGAATATATATTACGTTTACAATGTAGAAGATATCTTATGTTTGCATTCAGTGAACGTCATGTGACCGTTTGTCATTATAATGATAATTAATATCAACGTAAAGTATAAATTATAAATGCACAAAACCAAGGAGATAGACAAAATCTATTGAGAACATCGGTAAATCAACACACTGAGGGATTATGCAGTAACCTTCTACACTTTGCAGCAGTGTTGAGTGCACACCAATTCAATAGCCACTGTCCAGGCACAACTGGACTAGTAAGCAGTGCTGTTAATACTGAGAACTAATCACTGTAAAGTATTTGTGTGGCCAGTTATTTTTCCTAAATTAACCGAGGGAGTTACTCAGTACACCCTATCCTTTCTTCAACCACCGACCAACTCCCAAGTGTCACTGCCTTAACGTGAGTATTTTCAAGACAAGAGAAGGATTATATTAAAGATATTTATTTCGCATTTACTTTATTAAACAACTGTCAGCTCTCTCACTCACGGTACTCTGCATCACACAGATGACACTCAATTCAACTACGTACCAGGCCTTCTTGAGCAGTTCCTGCCTCTCCACCAGTTCCTTCTTCAGGCTCTCAACCTCAACTTTCAACTCAATGTTCTGAACACCACAACAAAACAAGTACAAGGCAATCATACATCAGACTCCACCCTGGTCTGTGATGCCCCCAAGGTGGTCAATCTGAGGTTTGGTCTGTTAACTATCACATCTGGATCTGGAAATCGATCCACAGCTTCTTTAAATAGGCCTAATCCTGATGCTCGGTAAGCCATACAGACAGTCACATGCCATTATCTCCTTTCTCACCCGTTTTCCAGGTAAACTTGGGTCAGCCAACTCCCCTTGATTTTCTGCCTCTGTTTGCTCTGGAAGGGAATCTTTAGTGGTGGACCAGTGATATGCTTTACATGACTGGTGGGCCACACAACTAACCAGAACCTTAAAATATGTATGAAGATACACTGAAATGTGAAAGGTCTGTGTCTGCTGATAGGCTGACAAGTGACATGTGACAACTGACTGTGCTGGTGTCGTGTACTGATGTTCCAGCCATGAGAGCTGCGGTGATTCCATTTCTAAAGAATGACTACTAACACATCCAGTAATGCAGGTAAAAAAAGCTATCAACTGTGATCAACGTCCACTGTAAATTCAGCAATCAAAACAAAACAAAAAGGCACACATACAATGTTGTAAACATCGCCATCGGCAACACTGTCTTTCTTTGTTCTCTCTTCCAGGAAGTAAATTCGCAATTTTAAGCTGAAGTTATCTTTGTGCAGATCAGCAATTTGCTGCAAATGCAAACAACAACAACAACAACAATATATCCTAAACTTTGTCACGTAACAAAAAACAACATACACAGAGTACCTGCAGCCTAACTGTTACAATACAACTGAGAATGTACCATCAGTGTTTGGGGACAACAGGTGGACAAGAATATGTGTCTCCAGCTCTCTGAAAGCGAGAAATCCTAAGGTCTAGCTGGATCATAACTCCAAGCTCAGCATGTAACCTCACACTGCCAAGATGATATGTTGCCACAGGTCATTAGTTAGCAGTGTTAGACTGAGTATGTCATTTTCAGCCAATACCGATTTTATGCTATTGACCGATACCGATACCATACCGATATGTGTTGGCAGTGAACATGACAGAGCGTGACTGGAAGATGAAAGGTGACTGATGCCGCTGCAAAGGATAACAGCAGCGGCGGCAAGTTGTGGCTGCAGAACGGTTGCACCCGCGCCCGGTGGCATTATGACGTGACATCGTCACCTCGCCCATCTGCCCACCCCCATCAGCTGGGGAGGGGAGGTCTGGCAGCAACACCAAGGTCGCCGGCGGGAAAGTCGACCGTGCAGTCATTAACCAACAAGTAGGACAAGATCACTGATCGCCGCACGTCTATATACATCTTTCTGGGTTGTGCAGCTAATAAATGCAGACAACACACTGCACGCCTGTTGCTGTCTCCCGCCGATGGCCTTCCCGTGATCAGCAGCAGGACTAGTAGGAGTCTAGCAGAGTCTGCTCTTACTTAATTATCCATCGCCGAGCAGGTGAAAAGGCACGTTTCACATATTCTTTCATGCTGCTGTGACAGCAAAGTAGTGTGAGAACGCTACATATCTCTTTCTCTCTGTTCTGGAAAACGAGCGCTGAATGTTAGACGAATGAACGACTGCAGACCCGACGTCAAAGGCCATGCTGTCCGGCATGCAGTCACCGACGCCAGCCATATCAGTTGGACCACCGCAGCATGCTGAGTGTTCCACACACAGTTTAAGCAAATGCGTGCGCATGATGTGGCAGGGTGCTTGTGACGTCTGCTCTGCCTGCAATTTGCATCACGTCGCCGCTCTGTTAACAACTGCACGGGGGGGACATGTTACTGCACAGCACCTAATTAGGCCTACTGCTGATCGTTATAGCTGTACAGTGGGCATATCGGTATCTGTCAAGAGGCGCAAACCGATATATCGTATTCGCCGATACTGCAATGCAACGAGTGAATACTCAACGACATGGAATATCAGCCTAACACTATTAGTTACACATTGCTTAGGAGTCAACTTGCAAGTAGAGCGGAACAAACCTGCTCGTATTCTTTCATTGTCCGTGGTCGAACTGGCGACATTCGACCACTTCCACCTGCCCGTGGAGGCACCAGTACACCTGCAATGAGAGAGACAAATTTGTGTAGGGACTAACAATAACTTTCCCACTGATGGACTAACACTACTTATGCTTTTGGTATGACTAGTGCAGAAAAATAATAAAATAACGAACGAGACTAACACATCTGTTACAGTACTGTCGACTATCAGATCAAAGATGTTCACAGAGTGCAGAAAAACACAAACTGCAAGTAAAATGCAGACTACACACAGCAACAACAGAAAAACGTTAAAAAGCACAAAAGCAGTATGCTGTACCGTCGTCATATTCATTACGAGCAGCTGGAGCAGATGCTGTACTGCCCCTGAAACACACGGACACACAGTCAGGAGATAAATAAAATAAACGAGTATTAATTAGTCACGTCAATTACCATCAGTCGGCACAACTGAGCTGCTGTTCTCACTTTACTTGGTGAATTTGTTGGCTGCTGACTGCCTGCTACTGTCACTTCCATGGCTAACTTACCCACATGTGCAGCTGTTTCGTACCAGTAGTAGAACTAGTTATGTCCTACACCAGTGGTTTGCCCTGCAACTATGGCAGAATAACTTGTAACATCAGGGCGTTTACCACCTTAACAAACATCCAGAGTTCCTGATATCACGCCCACTGGTTAGTCTACTGTATTTATCTCGGCAGTTCTCACAGCTTGCTAGACAAATGTCATTCAGGTGGCTGTGGCACTGCTGTCCTGGTGCAACTGTCCAATATGTCATGCCACGTAGGCTAATTCCAGTCCACTATATCTGCCATTCCAAGGGTCCAGTGCCTAACTTTAATGCCAAACCCTAACCCTAGTGACGTTAGCAATAGTGGACCTTCGGAATAGCGAGCCGGTAACTGGGCTTTGACTAGGCCTAGGCTACCACAAGCCTAGCTTTGTCAATGTCACTAGTAATTTGTGACCAAATAACACAAACCCATTTAACGGCCCTTTTTCCGCGACTACCCAGATGAGCCGGTACCAGAAAGGTAAAAAGTTGGGTGGCTCGGTAGCTGAGTGGTTAGTGTGCTTGACTCAGGTGCAGAAGGCCTGGGTTCAAATAGCAGCCGCAACGCTGTCGGGTAACAGTCTTAGGCAAACTGTTCACACCCATTGTGCCTCTGTTCACCAAGCAGCAAAATTGGTAGCAGCTCTCTGAAGGGTTGTGGGGGTAACTGCAGGCCTGGCGGAAAGTAATGGCAGCCTACTGTCGGGTTTATGATTCACGTCACCTGCAGGCTAACTGCCAAGAACCGGGATCAGCTCCGGAACCCTACGCTCGGTAATCGTGTATGGGCTACCTTTTTAAATTAAAGTTTAAAACTGGGAAAGCAAAAATTAAGACAGAGACACACACCAATAAAAGGTAACCGGCTTAAATTATTTAGCGTTAAAGTAGGCTAGGGTTAGTATGCAGGCTAGGTTGGTGTTAATCTTCGTCTACAAAATCTTGCTGAACTAATTTAGTTCTGCGGGATTACCCAAAAAACATACCGGTCACTCTGATCATTCATATTAGGCAGGATTTGACAACACACTGCTGTAAGAAAACAAATATAAACATCAACAAAAACAAAAATCCGCCATAACAGATTCGAAATAGTGATGGGCGATGCCGTTACTGTATATTGGTATCAACGCCGCCGCACCACGGTGTAACGTGGCCGCGCTATCAAAAATCCCGGCATTTTGTAGTTTTACTTACAGCCTTAAAATTCACTAAGTAAGCTTAATCGTCTCCACCATAAACGTAAAGCAGGAGAAATAGTGTGAGCAACTCACGCCACCCCTCTCTAGCTTCAAAATTGCACTAATTTGTCTACTGTAGTGATTTACTTGCACAACCCATTTCGTGGCACTTACCTAGCTTCGTTTACCTTTCTTGGTGTTCTACAGCATCTTCCTTGTGTAGCTGCTTATCACAAGAACCTCACCCCAAGGTTATGGATTGTAGTCTGTCACAGCAAAGAGATTCGATGGGAGCGACTGAAAATGCGGAATGTAATTAGCGCTAAAGTACAACGGAATCTTGGGCTTATTTTTGTAACAAAATAGCAGAAATCATTGGAAAATCTTCAACCAGTTTACAGCTTAAGTGTGACATGTAAACTTCCCTACTTTCGCTATGGCGGGCTGATATAACC
>Ga0126328_10000380_pt1 | contig 10131 bp, 8 predicted proteins | sample InaspJWI13metaG_FD_97003 | JGI IMG/M metagenome (GOLD analysis project Ga0126328, IMG submission 97003) | Marine gutless worms symbiont microbial communities from Oahu, Hawaii - Inanidrilus sp. 1 OAHU.JWI-13 metaG | ecosystem: Host-associated > Annelida > Digestive system > Unclassified | place... | reverse complement strand
TGGCACAGCGGATGCCACTGCCACTCACTGTCTCTTGCTTCAGCAAAATCCAGATTGGTTTTTCCTTTCTGGTACCGGCTTACCTGGGTAGTCCCGGACAGAGGGCCGTTAAATGGCTGTGTGTGATAAAAAGGTGGACGTTTTTCGGGTCACAGTGTATACATGTATGTATGTATCTTGATGAACTCTGTATTGGCAAGAAGCTCTGCTACTGTATGACGTGCTGTGTCCATCAAAATCTTGTTAATTGCTGCACAACTATAGGAATTATTTAGTACAGTGCCTGTGCAGCAGCACCGATAATTAGAGAATGTCCCGGCACACTCTGCATCAACAATAACGTTGTGGTATGTTCAAAGTCTGATTTACGCGAGTGTCTGAACCGTAGGAACAAGTTGTACAACAACACACCCACACACACACACACACACACACACACAGTTACAGTCTACCGACTTGTCATAAACTATGTGCATCCAGCAACTACACGCTGATTATCACAGGTGTGATCCACAAGCTCGATCGCGGCAGCAGAGTTTCTTGTAAATACTTGCACTCATTTTCATGGCATTTTCTCCGCCTCTTGCAACTGCATTTAACAAGCCAGTGTCTGCCAAATGCTGAGTAAGCAATAATTGCTGTACGTAGTCACACTTCCTTCTCATAGTCGACATAAATGGGTGTCGGAGGTCATCAACCCATCACCGCCGAATACTGTGTTCAAGTCACGATAATTCCAAGTATATTTCTTGCATCAACACTGCCGCAATCAATAAGTGGGATCAGTAAATTTATACGGTCACCAACTGCACCTGTCTGCAGATCAAGACAAAGTGTGATGTTTCATCATTCTAGTCATCTGTTTCAGCAGTCCCATGTGTGCTGCAGTAGCAGTGCTTCCAAATCTCTGCAGTTCAATCCACTAGTGTCTGCAGTGCATATGCGACATTTACGGACGTGTACCTTGACACTACCTGTTTGCTGCTGATGAGTAACTAGGATTGTGAAATACCAGGTCGTCAGTGGACTGGGCTGCAGTTTAGTGTGCCTTTGTTGCAGCTCTGGTTGATGGGCTGGGACACTGTGGTGTGCAACTGACATCAGATCAGCCAGCAATAGATTGCATTTCACAAATTTACTAAATTTCTTCAGTAAAATGGTAAAGTTATGTAAGTTCAGTCATTTCATGAAACTGCTATAAATGTTAGTTCTTTCTTGAAATGACTGAGCAAATTAGCAATTGCAGGAAATCGTTTAAATTTTTAGTGATTCCATAAATATCACTTGTTTCACAAATTTTCTGTAACACGGCCAATTACAAGTGTAAAATCTTGCAGTTAAAATGATTAACAAAAGAAGCCAACTGCTGTGATTTCATGAAACAGATCAAACAGTTGACACTGTGCATCCTGTTGTGCAAAACACACTAAAAGTGACATACAACAGTACATTCCAACAGACAGACCTTTGTTAAAGTGTCAAGGGCTTTAATATGATGCTTGAAGTCAAGATGAAACATTTGCTCCAATAGTGCTTTGCTGAAAGTCAGCTCCATCTGTACTTTGAGCTGGTCAATAAACTCTGGCCGAGGCGTTGTAAAGTTCCACTTGAGAACCTACAAGCAATCACACTTACATAGCACATCCCACAGCTGCATTATGTTGACAATACAGTACTCCACCACAAACACACATTCACTTGCATGCACTTTGTCAACAGCTCAACAAATAACAGCATTACATCTTCTCGCTGTACCTTCAAATTCTTCTCATCTCGAAATCTTTGCTCTTTTCCACTGGAGGCTTTCAAAGGTGCACCCGCGTCTTCATCTTCTTGCCCCTTCTTCTTTGCTGCAGTGGCCACAGCAGGTCCCTGCATTACAGCACATGCATCAAATCTCACGCATGCATGCACGCATGCACACGTACGCACGCGCCATGCACACATGCACGCACGCACGCATACACACACAACCGTTTAATGGTCCTTTGTCCGGCACTACCCGGTGAGCCAGTACCAGAAGAGACCATCATCCACTGACGCTCATGAGGAAGAAGAAGGATTCGCATAGACATAGGGTCCATGGCATGGGAGCTCATCCCCTTTATAATGATTTGACCCAGCAAGTGTTGTCAAACTCAACCAAGCCAGCATACAGCCGAAGTTGGCCGGATGGCCAGCTCAAACTAACAAACTCAAACTAACCAACTATGAATCAGTATGCCAGCAGTCCTGGTCACAATAGCTACTGTTGTACAGAACTTGCTGTTTCTTCCCTAGCGATGGCTGAAACCATCGCCAGTACTCACCGGGCCTACCCAAGGAAGGATGGCCAGGCATCCTTTATCAACTTCCTCCATCACTGATCTCCATCTGATGGATTTTATTATTATTATTATTATTATTAATATTTTTTTGGACCCCAGTACTCAATTCCCGGGGAATGAAAAAATTACGCTATGCAATACAAAAATTATTATTATTTTAATTTTAAAGTACCCCAGGTAGTATAGATCACCGGGGTTAAAAACTAAAAAAAAATCGAAACCAGGCTGGAATGGCTGAGTGTCGATTTCATCTTCAGCTGGGAAGGTCTCGTGGAAGAGAATGGAGTTATATCGCAGTACGAGCATGCTAACATGCTGGAAAAAGTAGCAACTGTCAAATGCCGAGATTTTACGGCCCAACTCATAGAAAATAGGTCTGCATGGGCCGGGTTGCTGGCCTGCGAGCCAGGCTGGGCCTAGAATTTTCCTGATCACAACAGGCTGGGCCAGACCTGACAGGGCACGGGCCAGGCCTAAAAATTTCGGCCCGTGGCAGACCAGTAGTAGAAAATAATAGAAAGTCAATTACCAAAGAAGAGATAGAAATATTTTGCTTTTACCTGTTTAATGTTATCAAAGTTCAAAACACACAACAAGCGTAAAATACATTTACTTTGGTTTAAGCATTTATCGATTATGGATTCTCAATTCTCATGATAAGTCGGTGAGACATCTAGCCTGATCTAGGCAGTATGTACAGTAGGCACTTGGCATGTGTGAGCATATAGGTTGGGTGAAGTTAAGCAGTTCTTGGCTGTTATTTGGTCTGTAGAAAATTATTCGGTTTGGCAGATAAGGGTAAAATATGCCATTGCCTGGCACTGGGTGAATGGGATCGTAGCTGCATTATTCAACAACATTATTACAAACGTAGGCAGCTACTGTTACATACTAGCTAGCTGCAATGAGCAATGACGTCAAAATAAACACATTTCCTGTTGTAATTGTTATTGGATGTTAACATGTTTCATGAATTGGTCATAACGTTGTTGTAAGATTTTCTCCTAAAATATGTCTTACGACTGTCCTACGATCGTTTGTGAATTTGCCCCCAGGATTGGCCGGGTCGAATCTGGTGCTGGCTGCTGAGAAAGATAACAGAGGCAGACGCACCGACAATCCATCTGTACGCCAACCCATCCAGACTATCAGTGCCTCCACCTCATCATCCCCCCAATTTTATGCGGAGTGCCCTTTCTGTCGCAATCCTCCTAATTTATCCGGGCTTGGGACAGGCACCGAGTAATGCTGACTTGCATACCCGGTGGCTTGGTAAATGCATCAAGCATTGACCACAAACTGACCAGTAACAATCATAAACATCAACAAACTAACGCCAGTATACACAAACATGTCAACTTTTACAACATCAATTAATTAACCAGCATCTGCAGTATATTGCACTTGTAACAATAACAATCAATGCATAACACTAAGCAGAACATAAACTGCACCTTTTTGTTAGCAGCTGAGGTTGCAGCACTGCTTAGCTTGCCAATCTTTCCAGCAGATTTGCCAGCGGCTGCGCTGGAAGACTTAGACACGTTAGCTGTTTCTGTGTCATCAGTGTCAGTACTGAACATCTCCGGTTTAGAAGAGCCTTTGTCAGCTTGCTTGGAAGACTTACAAGATTTCTGTGGCAAGCTGGATCGTGCTTGTTCCAATACTTTCATTATGAGATCCTTTGACGTTGGCTGCAGTATTAAAAGCACTTGTTGTCAGTCAGAATGCTTATGAATACAAATACTGTGTAATTCATAACAAGAACGTTAACATCGAGGGACCATGCGAGCATGCTACATCAGTTTAGATCAAAGCTGAACAACTGTACGAAAAACACCACTTAAAATGCAGTAGGTAAATGACCTTCAAACGTCATTTAAAGTTATTAATGGTAAAAACTTACCAGTTTACAACCAAGTGTAAGGGCAACAAGTCATTGCTTTAAATGGCAAATATCACTTTGGTAGAACTCCAGCTAGAACGTTAAGCACGCCTTTACCAGCAAAGTCATGTGGAAGATCATACACTACTACAAATGTTAATGTAACACAGAAAAATCACAGTTAGCATTAGCAGTACAACCTTAGATTCACGAAGACACCTGTTTACTGCATGACTTCGCTGGTAAGGGCGTGCTTAACGTTCTAGGTGAAATCCTATCAAAGTGACATTTGCCATTTTAGAGCTGTGACTTGTTGCCCTTACACTTAGTTGTAAACTGGTAAGTTTTTACCAGTAATATTTGCTGTTTTATTACTAAGATTTAAATCTGCGTCTATTTTACTTGTGTTTTTGAAATAAAAAGTTCTTATTGGCATTTTTGTATTTTGGCACTGAGCGTTGTGTATTTTCACTGCACAAGTGAGAAAATAATTAGTAAAAAGTCAAGATATCAGTCATCTGCCATGTTCCATTAACCAGAAGTAGGCCTAGTTTACTCAAATACAGTTTGTTCTAATAGAGTATTTGCATATCTCTGCCAATTTAGGGGCAAGTATTTGGAGCTGTGTTCGTTAGATTTTGAGTTTGTTTATTTTCTAAAATCTAAATTACATCCATCAGCCCAAGGCTCGAATTAGCCTATGTTCAGAAATTCACCTGCCAATGGTGTTCAAAGAAAATATATGCGTTATCCTGCCAAAATGTGAGGCATTTGTGCAAACTGTCATTGAATAAAAGTGGTGTTGAAGTTTTAAACGTTTTGAGTTAACGTTTTTACCGTGCGATGTTATGCATGCGTGGTACTAGCCATGGGCCTGTGTCAGTGTCTGTCTGTCTGTCACAAGTCAGTGTTCTACTAAAATGGCTAAACACAGGATCACACAAACAAAACCACATGATAGCTCATGGACTCTAGTTTTTTTACGCCAAAGATCTCCACAAAATTTGACCGGGGTCACCTCCTACGGGGACGCCAAATGCACGTGGGGTGGGTCAAACTCAGTGACTTTCGACAAATAACTGGCTATATCTCGAAAAAGGTACAAGATAGATGCATTGTTTCTATTAGTCGAACAGGAAGTCATATGCGCTCTATGGAATGGTGACATTGCCGATGACCTCGAGTGACCCCTAACTGCCCCAAACTACCCCAAAGTGTACATTTTGCACCGCCATTCATATCTTCGTAACGGCTGCATGCAAGGACTTTAAATCTGGAACACAGGTTAATCATAGCAAGTCCCAGCCTGCTGATGAAAAATATTCCCTGAAAGGGACAAGGTCAGGGTCAGGTGACCGTTTTAGAATTTTACACCCTGTGAAATATCTCCAGAACAGCAAACGCTAGAGACTTCAAATTTTGTACACGGGTCGGCCATGTGAAGTCTTAGTCTTGTGATGAGTGAGTGCCCCACTGTAACCCTCCAACTTCATGACTTCGATTTGTTCAGGACTTGTCGTACAAACAGTTTCTGCACTGTTGCACGGCAATTGGCAAGATTTCAACTGAAACGACGCATCGCGCAGTCCCTCGGCGATAGTTGAGCTTCTTGTTTTTGTAATGCTAGAAAATTCAATCTTTCAACTGCCAGTGGCCACTGGGGTACGGCCTAAGCATTGTAGACATACAGCAATTTTAAGCTTTACGCTTTTAAGTATAACCAACAACAGCCAGGCTGAATATGCAAATTGCACGTATTCAAATTTTTAAGATGCAGAAAAGTTTAGAAAATCAATCTGCATCAACGTGGCAAAATTTCGTCAGATATCGCAATTCTTCGGCTGTCAAAATGGCTCCCGTGTAACACGGTATCCACTATTGTGCACGAACGAATACAAGCCAAGCCGCGAAAACTACTAGATACACACACACACACCCGTTTAACGGCCCTTTTTCCGGGACTACCCGGGTGAGCCAGTACCAGAAAGGTAAAAACCAATCTGGATTTTACTGAAGCAAGAGACAGTGAGTGGCAGTGGTATCAGCTGGGCCACATGCAAGTCTGCACCTTGCTCCAGACAGATAACCACGCCAGCACCCCATCACTCAGTTTTTTCAGGCCGGATGCCCTTCCTGCCACCCAACCAACAGCGTCAATGCACTGAAGGGATAAACTATTAGATACAGTTTACATAATTGACCTCTTTATTTATTTTTCACAATGCTCCGTATACATTCTATCCTCTTAGTTTAACAATCAAAGCCTAACGCATCTGATGTGTACGTTATGTCACCAACAATAGATTTGAATTAAATTGCTCACAAATTGAAAGTCAAAGTTTTCATCCCACCAAAGGCCACCAGAGTAAACAGAGTAGTGCGAGTACTGCAAGTGCCGCATTCTACTTTCGTCCAGGCAGCAACTGTTACGAGAGCTTTGGTGATGTCGTCGTGATGTCGGTGAAATGATTGTGTGTGAATGATTGTAAGTCATATAAGAACTGTATTCTTCTTCTTCCGATAACGGTGCCGACTCGAATTCAAGCAATATCACACTATGAACAATTCTCCTATGCAAAAGGAGAATGTTAAAATGCGGAACCCAGAAACCTACGTCACTTTACAAAGAGAGATAACAGGGATTACTAAGCAAGAAATGAACGTTCTATGAGATCTATGACAAGCCCAATTTCTCAAAATTCTTGCAATTCTGTCCCTTATTTTGGTTTGCCTGATAAAGCTATACAAACAAAATGACTATTCTCTGCCTGTTCAAGATCCCGAGCAACGTAATGTTTGCTTGTTAGTGTTATACACTTCTTGTAATTCTTAAAATTTTAACTTTCTGTAGCGTTAGAAAGGCCAGAATTTTATCGAAATCCATCAAAAGGCTGCAAAGATATCGCAATTTCACAGGCTTCAACATGGCAGTCTGCCATGTTGGATTTTTAAAATTCAAATTTTTAAGGCACCCATTCTGCATCATCCTGCCGATTTCACGGACATCAGTCAAGCCACTGCTGAGAGAGAGAGAGAGCGATTTTTTTTGATTTTCCAATAGGCGGCCGCTGCCATCTTGACTTTTTGAAAAATTGGAAATTTTAACGGTCGGTCAGCTGTAGGGGGCCAATATGCATCACTGCGACAAATTTTGTCATAATCGGTCAAACAACAGCGGAGATATCGCGATTTAACGGTTTTCAAAATGGCAGCCGTCGGCCATCGTGGATATGTTGGGCACGTATTCGGACCACTCACAATGAGTAATTGGTGGTCTCTATTGTTATGCAAAATTTGGTTGGAATCGATGCATTACTTTCGATTTTGTTCTCCTCCGTCTATGCTTCTTAACTGTCCTGTTCGCCAGCGCCTCTGAAGCCACGGCAACATGCGCTTTACAAATTTTGTATTGTATTGTATTGTATTAATACCAAAAACTGCAGTTTTTCCAAAGTGTTTGTTAACGGCGGCAGATCATAAACTGCAAAAATCATTAAAAAGGTGATAGTACCCACAATCACATCACCTGAATGTCAACGTGATGCTGAGTAATATCACCTTTTTAATGATTTTTGCAGTTTTTGATCCATCACCGTAAAACATTTTGTAAAGATCAGTCAAAATGTTGCAGATATATTGCGATTTTGTGATTTTCAAGATGGCGGCCGCCGCCATCTTCGATTTTCAAAAATTCAAAAATTCGGTCGGTCCGCTGTGAGGGGCTGATACGCGTCAACTTGCCAAATTTCATCAAAATCAGTCAAACGGCTGTTATTAAATTTAATGTTTTATTTTTCAAAATGGCGGCCGTTCGCCATCTTCATTTGTTGGGCACATATTGGGACCACCCAAGACGACTATGTGATTGTCTCTATCGTTGTGCAAAATTTGGTTAAAATCGATGCAGTAGTTTCGATGATAAGAATCTTTCGATAATTTGCCCGTCTGGCTTAAAAACGCCTATTCACGCCCCCAAAATCGAGGTTTTGGGGGATTTCACCCCCAAAATGGGGAGCAATATCAATGAAACCCCGAAAAGGCACACCCTTGCGTGAGTCTGTCATTTGAGCCATCAAGTGCGAAAATCCACCTACGGGTCTGACCTGTAGTCGAGTTATATTTCACCCATTTGCCCAGAAGCTCATCGTGGACCAACACCTCATCACTCGATTTTCTACGGGCTGGATGCTCTTCCTTACGCCCAACCAACAGTAAAGCACTGAAGGCATTTAGCAAAATACTGAAACTGGCATATTATCATAGGCTGCATGGCAGCCAGCCCTGTGTTAACGGCGACTGGCCTTGTCAGTGGGAGATGGCAATTTTCGACCCCCCACAGAATCCACACCCCTTAACTGATCACCAAAAAATTGGTACAGGTGATTACGTCGGCGACCCCTATGGCTACGCCAAATCTGGTGTAAATCCGTCCACGTCAAGCTTCTGGGCAATTGGGTGAAATATAACAAAATTTTTTAAATTTATGTTTACAATTGCTAACTGCATGATTAGAGTGACGTAATTGGTAATGTTATTACTGAGAAAGTACTTTTACTGCAGTGTCTGAAGTCGTAACTTTACGTTACAATTTGCTTCACAAACATTCATTTAACTGGCAACAACATTTTCTAAACAAGAATTAGCCATTTTCTGTACATGTTTTTAGCAAAGAGATGATTGAATGGCAAAAGAATCTGTTGAAAACAGAAATGACACTGTCACAGCACTAAACGTTTTATGTAAACATGGCGCTTACGAGACAGCGACGTGAGCAGTTGAAAAAAGCCATCAAAACAAACTGAAACTTGATCAAGGCAGACACGATTTGCAAAACAATGATAGAGTGGAAACATTGTCTTTATGAAAAGGAAGGCCGGCTTACTCAACATAATTTTTGTTTATCAGTACAGGTAATTAAATTTACTGTGTATTTCAATTATAAGGTTGTGCAAAATGAAGTACTCAGGAAAATTGCTTCATCTTTGGTTTTAAAACCCACTATAAGTGACTATGGCTTCACAAATTCGTCTGTTTATTGAGAAGTGTCCCTAGTTACGGAAAATATATTTTTCCCTTAAATTTTATAATATAATTTCTTAATATTTTCCTCATTTCATACGGCACAAAAGTCAGGGACTTTTTTATGGGCTACCCAGTACATCGCAGCTGCTATTTATAGCTATTTGGACAACTTAAGTAAACCATGCAGCAATGATTCAGCAGGTTTTGAGTTAGGCATCAGCTGCAGCACTACGAGCATGACGGCTTTGCCATAACCCGACGACCTACTTTTTGTGACCACTAAATACCTGAAAGACCCAGAGATGTGCAAACTATAAGTTTACCAAAAGTGACAAAGCAGCTTTTGGCCAAAATTAAATGTATGCCAAAAACTGTTGAATTCTTCACACTTGGTGCTGAAACCAAAAATCAGTAAATCTTTATTATTATTATTATTATTTTTTTTATACCCCAGGTAATATTATTATTATTAAGGGCATTTATATAGCGCAAGTTCGCAAGGGCCACAAATGCGCTATGTCTGTAGAGATGGCAGTATGGTTATGTAACTGTCTATGTCTCTATAGCTATCTACATATCTAATTGTCAAGATAGTTAAACAGAAATGTCTTCAATGTCTTCTGAAAGTCTCCTCCGTGACGTCACTTGAATGCAGTGACACAGGCAAACTGTTCCACGCGACTGGTCCACTGACAGCAAAACTCCTGTCACCATAGGTTGTCCGTGTGCACGGAACAGACAGCAGGCACGTGTTGGCTGATCGCAGATGTGAACGGCCGGTCATCAACTTGCAATACTCAAGACAGATATTCTGGAGCCAGTCCATGGAGGCACTTGAAGACCAGAACGGCTGTCTTAAATCTGATCCTTTGCCGGACTGGTAGCCAGTGAAGTTCT
>Ga0126328_10000379_pt1 | contig 10154 bp, 2 predicted proteins | sample InaspJWI13metaG_FD_97003 | JGI IMG/M metagenome (GOLD analysis project Ga0126328, IMG submission 97003) | Marine gutless worms symbiont microbial communities from Oahu, Hawaii - Inanidrilus sp. 1 OAHU.JWI-13 metaG | ecosystem: Host-associated > Annelida > Digestive system > Unclassified | place... | reverse complement strand
TCTTGCTTCAGTAAAATCCAGATTGTTTTTATCTGTCTGGTACCAGCTCACCCAGGTAGTCCAGGAAAAAAGGCCGTTAAATGTGTGTGTGTGTGCACACGCCCGCACCCGCAGTGCGCGTGTGTCATAGGCAATGCATAGTTTCTGGGTTGACTTGGGGGGGCTCAGCCCCCCAAACCCTTCATCATCGACAATATTTTATTCAAAACGCCATCAGTAATAATAATCGGCACACAGCTGGTCATATTTTAGATGACATTATTGTTTATCACCGTTTAGGCATCGCTGAGTGATTAAACTGCTCACATTCACAGTATTGAAAAGTCTTGCTTTGAACAAAAGAATGTGTGGTCCCTGTTTGCCTTAATACTGTTTATACTGCACGAAATTTGGTAAGTGTTTCTGAGGAAAATCATTAAAATTGTTGCCACCAGATGTCATATTTTAAAGCCAAAATGCACCAGATTTGATTTCGGACCCGCCGGAGTTGCTTACAGCACCCCCCATACCCTCTAGCTGGATTTAAGGGGCCTACTTCTAAGGGAGGGGAGGGGATGGAGGGTTAGCCCCCAAACCTAAAAACCAAACTTTGCCGATGATGTTACATATAACATATATTTAGCTACAACAGATGATGTGTTTTTGTAGGCAAAATGGTGAAAGAGCAGTACCGAGAGTGTGATGTGGCGAAGAAGATAAGCCACATTACCTTTGGAATGATGAATGCTGAACAGATGCGGAGGCAGGCCCACATCCAGGTCGTCAGCAAGAGCCTTTATCTGCCAGACACGCATCAGCCCGTGCAGTATGGAGTCCTGGACTGTAAAATGGGTGTGTTCAAATCCAGCAAGTGTAGTACATGTGGACTGGAAGCTGCATACTGCCCAGGACATTATGGATTTGTTGACCTTGAACTTCCCGTTTTTCATCCAGGTTATTTCAAGGCTACTGTCAAAGTGCTGCAGTTCATATGTAAGACATGCTCTCGTGTCCTTCTGCCTCCTGAACAACGTGAGCACTTCTTGAAAAAGCTCAGTCGCCGGGAGTTGGCATATATTGAGAAAAAGAATATTCACAGAGAGATTTCGGATGTTTGTCGTAAAGTCAGCATTTGCTTAAACTGTCGTGAATACAATGGAGTGGTGAAGAAATGTGGTATGTTAAAGATTGTTCATGAAAAGTACAAAGCTGCCAAAAAGACACCCAGTGAAATGACTGAAGAATTTTTACGCAGTTTTGACAATGCTATCCAAACCAACAGGGACCTAGAGTCATTAATTCACAAGGCTCAGGAAATCCTCAATCCAAGAAAGGTGCTTGATTTGTTTGAACAAATACATGAAGAGGACTTGCCACTGTTGGTAATGGACCCAGAGTGTGGACATCCATGTGATATGATCATACAGAGACTGTTTGTGCCACCAGTCTGTATTCGTCCATCAGTTGTGTCTGAAGTGAAAACTGGGACGACAGAAGATGACATAACAATGAGTTTGACAAAAATAATCATCGCAAATGAGAGCATACGCAAATACCGTGTAATTGGTGCTATGGTTTATCAGTTGATGGAGAACTGGGAACGTTTGCAGTTGTACGTGGCTTTGATGATAAACAGTGAGATTACTGGCGTTCCACTGAACCTGCGGAGTGAAATGCCGTCAAAGCCAATGAGAGGAATTGTGCAACGCCTGAAAGGCAAGCATGGCCGATTCCGAGAGAACCTCAGTGGTAAACGATGCAACTACACTGGTCGCACTGTTATTTCACCTGATCCAAACTTGCGTATAGATCAGGTTGGAATACCACTTCACGTTGCTAAGATTCTGACGTATCCGGAAAAGGTAACGAATTCGAATATGGCAGTCATGCAACAGCTGATTCTCAACGGTGCCGACAAACATCCGGGTGCCAACTACCATGAGACGTTTGATCACAAGAAGCGGACATATTTGAAGTTTGGCGACCGTGAAGGATTGGCCCGGAGACTTCGCATTGGTGATACTGTTGAGAGACATCTGAGGAATGGTGACATAGTGTTGTTTAACAGACAGCCGTCTCTTCACAAGCTCAGCATGCAGGCATTCTATACAAAGGTACTGCCTCATCGTACATTTCGCTTCAATGAGTGCTGTTGCAATCCATTCAATGCAGACTTTGATGGCGATGAGATGAACGTTCATTTCCCCCAGACTGAAGAAGCAAGAGCTGAGGCCATTGTTCTGATGGGCTCAAAGTCAAATATTGCAACTCCAAGAAGTGGTGAACCACTTATTGCTGCTATTCAAGATTTCATAACTGGCGCTTATCTGCTTACTCAGAAAGATGTATTCTTTGACAGAGCTCATGCATGTCAGCTGGCTATGTCTTTGATAACACAGAATGAACTTGATACTCGCATTGACCTGCCGGCACCTGCAATTATGAAACCATGTCCATTGTGGACAGGTAAGCAGATATTTAGCCTCGTCATTCGACCAAATCGCCAAAGTAGGGTACGGGCATATTTGCATGCAAAGTCGAGCAAGGATTATGCCAAAGGCGACGAAATGTGTGTTACTGACAGTTTTGTTGTCATTCGTAACAGTGAGTTGCTTGCAGGAAAAATGAGCAAAGCCACTCTTGGATCTGGCTCCAAAGATAACATATTTTATTCCATTCTGAGAGAATTTGGTGAGGAGGAAACTGCTCGTGCGTTGTCAAGGCTTGCAAGACTTTCATCTGCATTCATTATGAATCGCGGATTTTCTATCGGTGTTGGTGATGTTACACCAGGACCAGATCTTGTTTGTGAGAAGAAAAATTTGGTCCATGAAGGATATACGAAGTGCAGTAAACTTATCGCAGATTTTGAGGCTGGGATTCTGAAGCCGAAACCTGGCTGTTCCGTAGAAACGACTCTGGAACATGAATTGTCTGGAACATTGTCTAAGATTCGCGACAATGCTGCAACAGCATGCCTCACATCTTTGTCTAAGAACAACAGTCCCAAGATTATGGTTCTCTGTGGCTCAAAAGGAAGTAACGACAACATATCGCAGATGATTGCTTGCGTTGGACAACAAGTGATCAGCAATCATCGCATACCAAACGGTTTCGAAGATCGCTCACTTCCACACTTTTCCAGGAATTCTAAAGACCCTGCTGCACGTGGTTTTGTACAAAATAGTTTCTATACTGGAATGACTGCAACAGAGTTCTTCTTTCATACAATGGGTGGACGTGAGGGTCTCGTTGATACAGCTGTAAAGACTGCTGACACTGGATATACTCAGCGCCGATTGGTGAAGACCATCGAAGACCTGTGTGTGCAATACGACTGCACTGTCAGAACGTCCCTGAATGAGGTAGTGCAGTTTGTGTACAGTGGTGACGGGCTCGATCCAACAGAGATGGAAGGTGATAGCAAACCAGTTGACTTTTCGCGTTTCATGGAAAGCATTCGCAGCCAGTATCCGTGTCCAGATGAGCTTCCATTGACTGGAGATCAGTTGACTAAGATAGTTGAGTCGCTGGATATTTGTGACGAAGGATTTGACCAGTGCAGTGATGAATACAGACAAGATTGGAAAAGCTTTGTGCTGAACTTAGCTAAGTCAGTTTCTGAGTCTTGGAGTAAGCATGGACTTGATCTAGTGTCAGCTTCAAATTCTAGGCAGAAAGGTCTGTATCAGCTGAGCCGAGTTACTGCCACACAAATCAACCACTTTTTTGTTGAATGCATTAAGAAATTTGTACGTGCGAAAATTCATCCTGGGACAGCTGTGGGAGCAATGGCAGCACAGAGCGTTGGTGAACCAGCCACACAAATGACACTGAAAACCTTTCATTTTGCTGGTCTTGCATCAATGAATATAACACAGGGTGTCCCTCGGCTGAAAGAGCTTATCAATGCAACAAAATGCATATCAACGCCTATAATCCGGTGTGTTCTGGAGGACAGCAAGTCTGAAGAATTTGCGCGCCTTGTTAAAGGGCGCATTGAGAAAACATTACTTGGCCAGGTTACAAAGTACTTTGAGGAAGTCTACCTACCAGATGATTGGTTTGTACTGGTTGTGCTTGATTTGGAACGTGTTAAGCTTCTGAGGCTGGAAGTCGATATCTATTCGATTCAGAGTGCAATCCTTGCCTCAAAGCTGCACATAAAGCCGGAGAACATAGTGATACATAGTGATGCAGTGTTCTGTGTTCGACCGAAGGCAATTAAACATGGTGCAAAAGCAAAGCATTCTTCAGAGTATTTTGTAATGCAGCAACTACTGGAAGAGTTGCCAAAGGTTGTAATTAAGGGGCTGCCGTCAGTTAGCCGTGCTGTCATTGAGCTGAAAGATCACGGCAATTATACTCTGGCAGTAGAAGGCAATCAGCTGCGCGATGTCATGATCATGCCGGGAGTTGTAACTTCACAAGTTGTGTCCAACAATACCACTGAAGTTGAAAAAACTCTCGGCATTGAAGCTGCAAGAAAGACAATCATCACTGAGATATCAGAAACAATGAAGGGCCACAGCATCAATGTCGATGCCCGACATATAATGCTGATGGCTGACGTCATGACATACAAAGGTGAGGTCATTGGTATGACCCGGTTTGGAATGGCCAAAAAAAATGAAAGTGTTCTAATGCTTGCCTCGTTTGAGAAGACAAATGATCATCTCTTTGAAGCTGCATACCATGGACAGTGCGATCCGATCAGCGGAGTTAGTGAATCAATTATCGTTGGAATGCCTATGTTCATTGGAACTGGATTGTTCAAACTTCTCCATAAAGTTGATCGTGATATGTCGTCAACATGTAGACCATTACTCTTTGATACGCCTAACTTTCATATTCCTGAAGCCATTCTGTCTAGCGCTGAATGAGTGGAAATTCCTTGTTTAGCTGCATCTGCCTGTGAATTTGGTTGTAATGTTTGAAATGTGCAGTCTTGTGTTTCCTTTGTGCTGTTTGTTGAGTTGTTGCATAACCTTTTAATCTCAGTTTATGCAGAAGCATGTCATTGTGCTAAATTAACTCAGTGCAGGAGACTTTTAAAATGTACACGTACAGGGCGGGTCAAAAAACACTTGCATACCAAACTCATGGCCATTACTCTATTAAATCTTAACCGATTCTCAGAATTCTTTCACTGGAAGATTCTGCAGTAAATTTGCAGTAAAGTGGTTATTAACGATCCGATCACACCTTGCACATGTTGTACTACCTTGTGAAACATTAGCATGAGAAAACAAGCGATTAACAATAAGTTACAAAGTGGTGTACCTACATATTCAACGTCTGGTGCGATTGTCAATAACTGCATTAAGAAAGGTTCATTGGTAATTCTGCCAGTGAAAAAAAATTAAATTTGTGATGTTACAAGCAAGAAAGTATTTGTCTTGTGCACTTCATGCACCTGTCTGCCACACTACTAAAAGAATTTACCAGAAATTTTGAGTATGGCGAGAAAAAGCTGTTGTTAACTGTTGTCACACAACTTGTGACATTACTGGGATAATCAGCAAACTACACACACACATCCGTTTAATGGCTCTATGTCCGGGACTACCCGGGTGAGTCGGCACCAGAAAGGTAAAACCAATCTGGATTTTGTTGAGGCAAGAGAGTGAGTGGCAGTGGCATTAGCTGGGCCATGTGCAAGTCTGCACCTCGCTCCAGACAGATAACCACGCCAGCACCCCACCACTCATTTTTTATAGGCCAGATGCCCTTGCCACCCACTCAACAGCATCAAAGCACTGAAGGCACATAATCAGCAAACTAATGTAGACTAATTTTAACATGCTAACTTGGCGCCATCAGTGACTAACATGCCAGTCTGCTTTACTCGTTTGTTAAACATGGCAATTTATGGAACCTAAGCAGGGTGTCTGCAACTCCTGGAAATCTGCTGGAATTGGAAATTGCTCCTGGAAATCTGGAATTTTGTTAATGCTCCTTGGAAAATTTTATAATTTGCAGTGTAATTTTCGCACGTCAGGCGATTTTTAATACACTGCACATAGGGAAGTCCTCAGGTAAAATTGGTAAGCGGATTGGATGGCACAATGATGGCCGTTTGTTAGAGCTCATCATCATTACATGCTTATTTTTAGACATTACATTATTACTTTAAACTTCACCTGCATTTTGATATTGTGTGCCTTGTAAAAAATCTTAGAATTTTAAAAAATGTATCCTGGATATTTCCTGTAAATTGGCTACGCTGGATTTGTATACACCCAGCAAATACTTCACAAGGTAGTGTGGCAACATATGCAAGGTGTGGTGGGATCCTTAATAGCCACTTTACTGCAAATACTGGAGAATATTCCAGTGGAAAATTTTGAAAATTGGTTAAGATATGACAGAATTGTGGCTTTTTTGAGTTTGGTGTGCATGCAGTTTTTCCCGCCCTGTATGTTGTAGTCTTAGCTCACATAATTGATAAGTTGGACCACTAAACCATAAATGGTGTCACTTAGGAGGGCCATAAGCATATTCACTATAAGTAAAATTATTGTAAACGTTGAATTAGGTTTATTGTTTTGACTGAGTAATTGCTTCAGTTTTTATATCAAGTTTACTTGCTCCTTTCAGATGTCTGGACAGTATTAAAGTGTGTACATTGTTATTTTTGTGAATTTTAGACATTTGTGTTTAACCAGCACTTCAGTGGTTCAGATAGAGCAATGACTGCAATGTGTGTGGTGTGTCTGTGGCTGGACAACATGTGTAAGTTTAGAACTTGGTGATCTTAATTGTCCAGATATTTGCTTTGTTGTTCACCTTTACCGTGTAGTCAGTACTCAGTACAGGGTTGATCAAATTGGCCTAACTGTAATGTATGCCCTCGTTGCCGAGGAATGGAACAGTGAAATGTTGCCGTCCGTATTTGAAATTTGATAATTGATGAGAAACTGCATGTTAGTGTGATGTGCAGCCGCCGTGGCGTGATGTGCCTTGTTTGTTGGTGACGTTTCTTGTTAAAATATTCAATACATGCCCGATTGAAGACTTTCTATTTCTAGTTTATTACCGGTATTTAATCTTTATGAAATACTGTTTTTGCGTACTGCCCTTGGTCAGGCCCGTTGAGAGCCAGATTGGGGCCCGGGGAATGACGTTCACGGGGCCCCCTGCAGGCTGCCTCACCCACGAATAAAAAATCCTTTGTCGTCACTCGTCAGTGGTCATTAGTAATTACAGCAATGTACCGCTTAATGCCCTTCCCGGAGCAGCAATTTTTTGCCTCGTTGAGTAACACTGACAACTTTTTGTGCATACCACTGAAGTGATAACTGATAAGAGAATTACACCAATAACTAAACTGAACGAGATCACATGGATCATTCATTTCTTCAAAATTCTTGGAAAGTGAGAAGTGAAAACACTACAAAGTGTCACCTATAATGTCATAATGCTCACTGTGCTCAGTGACTGCTGCCATGTCACACTCATAGTGCCCAGTGCCGCTTTTCTATCCTTGGCAGCAAATGCATCAACGATGGAATCGTAGTCAATTGTCCTTGCTATTTCTGATTCAGTGCAAAGCAGGGCAATAAAGTAAGTAACGAGCGTGTGCAGCGCAGTGGCAGTGACAGAATAACTGCTCGATTGTCGACGAAACGTCGCACAGTTGAGAAAATTTAAAATTTGAATTATCAGCTTCTGCTTTCATCCCAAGTGGCGATAAAAAAATTCATTTTGAGGGATCACGCAGCCCATCCGCTGCCGCGGGGCCCGGGGTAGATTACCCCCTGACCCCCCCCCCTCTCAACGGCCCTGCCTTTGGTGTACATTATGCCATCGTACACAGACCTATCATAGCAGTGTATGAAAGCTGTATAATTACGGGATTTGCTGATAGTCTCCATGGTCAAGGCTGTAAGCAGACAATGACAAATACATCCACAACCTCATATTTGAAAGTGTGAACGAGTATGTTAGTGAGAATGGGAGCTAAATTGCAGATTAAAATCCATATGTGACAAATCTGGGGTGGAGCTGTAAGTATAAATTCCAATTATTATGCCCCCCATCTGTTTGTTGACTGCGTGGAAATGAAGCTGCTCTTTTTGAGTAACTATGCACATATTGTAATGCCAGCCAGTAGCATGCTTTGACATGCTCATCACACGTTATGTGATGCACAGGGCATGTGCTATACATTCTGTGATTTTTCTCCCCTTTTGCTTCTGTTATCTGTTCATGATCAACTAATTTTGATAGTAATGGGCAAACACGGCCGATTCGAAAATTTTCGAATCGGCCCATCACTGTCAAATCGAATCGGAATGGCCGATTCGAATTCTAATCGAATCTCGAAGCTTCGCAGGTTCCCACGCCAGTGTTTTCATGTCCTTTTGGGTCGTACATTCGTGTTCGGTCTTCGTACAAAAAACCTTAAAAACATTTTTAAACCTTTAGTAAAAACCTAAGTTTTTAGCCCTGAATCGTATCATTTTAAATGATTAATTGAAATATGATTATTAGCGATAACAAGCAAAATAATACCACCGTGATAATACGTACATACTGGTTCAGGCCTATAATGACATTTTTGTCTTGTTCATTCTTTTTCTTTAAATTAACTTTATTTTTATCTGTAAAGCTTAAAGTCTTTTAATTTGTGGTGTTTGTACACTGTACTTTGCAGTCGTAAATATAGTCACTCACTCGTGAGTAAATGTTTAAAAAGATTAATGAAGTCGCCATCTCTACCATAATCTCTACCAAGTGCGTGCGTGCAGTGAGATCCAGGGTTTAATATTCTATAGCAGTGTCAAAGGGTGACATGTAAAGTAAATTATTTTAAAAAGTGCTAGCTGTAGAAGCGGAAGAAATAATATAGCGGTAACACGCATTTTTGAGTCCTTTCAGATCTATTAAAGTGTTCGTTGCGATAGACACGTACGTGCTTTATACATCTTATAAGCCCACTCAGGGTACCCGCCCACTCAATAATTTGGTGGGCGTGTCTAGTTTCCTGTAACAGCTATTTTCAGTTAATCCTTCACTGAATGTAGGACTGGAGTTTAGTTTAGTGGTACCACTGGAAATAACAGCGCCATGCATTTTAGTGGTACCAAATCTTGCTTAGGTATAAAGGCAACTGAAATTGATTTCATATGACAACCTGATTTGTTGCTATCGCAGTGTACGAAAGATCACAAATTCTACGTTACTGAAATCTCTAATTTTGTGCTAGCAATTTCCACAAAACAAGATCACTGATCTCAGATTAGCTTTGCAGTTAATATAACATCATAAGATGGGTGTGACAACTGAATGGAACAGCATTGGGTGACCAATCAGAAACCCGATCACATTTTAGTAAATTCTGCATGTCTTACAATGAGATCGCCAATCTCATTTTAGCACTGACCAAAGCTAAAATGCACGAAATTCCATTTCGACTGTGGGAGCTTTCAGCAGACTCTCTAGCTGGATTTAAGGGGGCAGCTACTTCTAAGGGGAAGGAGGGGAGGGGAAAAGAGGAGAAGAGAAGGATCTATGGGGATAGGAAAGAAAGAGGAGGGGAAGTGGAGGGGGTCAACATAGCCTGGCCTGACCTTTAGCTTAGTCTACGCGATGCCACTGCTGCAGCTTCAGGCCCAGTCGGGTCTTAATCCGGCCCTGCGTATAACGTCATCAAAGTGCGTAGAAATGAAACATGTGGCAATGCTTATCAGTAGGCTTCTGGGCATGTGACGATGCTTCAATTTTTAACAATAAAAAATACAATAGAACCGAAAAACAACTAAAAATTAGTGTTAGACCGATACTGCGCATTAGTGAGTACTCACTCGTTCCGTTACAGCATCGGCGAATACGATATATCGGTTTGCGTGTCTCCGCCGATGCCGAGTAATCGGACTCGGCGACTGAAACACATGGTCCCCGCGTCGACAGAATGTGACTACAAAATGAGGCCGGCATATCTATTCACGTTCTGCCGTACAGACTGCGGGTGCACCCCGCCGCCCAGCATGCTGCGTGGTGCTTCAATTACAGACAAGCCGGGCAAACGCATGCCAGGGTGTCAAAGGGACAGACCGGCAGTTGAAATCTGACACGCTGATTTACAACACTGGCTTTAGCGGTGCAACGGAGCGATCGCAAGCGAGCTACGACTTCATAAGTCGTTCATTAATTAGGCAGCACGGCCGCGA
>Ga0126328_10000378_pt1 | contig 10164 bp, 11 predicted proteins | sample InaspJWI13metaG_FD_97003 | JGI IMG/M metagenome (GOLD analysis project Ga0126328, IMG submission 97003) | Marine gutless worms symbiont microbial communities from Oahu, Hawaii - Inanidrilus sp. 1 OAHU.JWI-13 metaG | ecosystem: Host-associated > Annelida > Digestive system > Unclassified... | reverse complement strand
TTCCTTGCGCGGAACCACGTCATTTAATGTATTTTGCTTCAAAATCAGTGCGCTTGTCGGCGGTAGCCTTTCTCAAGAACCCCAAAAAATAGCCGAGTCACTTAGTGCCGGGGGGCGCGAAATCACGCATGCGTAGAACCGAAACCCCTAAACCGATTTGGATAAAATTTTGCGTGGTTGTAGATATCCCCGAGATAGTTAAGTACGCAAATTTTGGTGACCATGGTTAAGGGGTTTTTGGGTGGCGGTGGGTCAAATTTCACCCTCTCCCATTGACTTTCATCGTCGCCCTTACAACACTTTCGCACTACCGTGCGAGCGTGTGATTGCTAGTGATGATGTTGCACAACCGTATGTGCCACTGTCTGTTAGTGTTGACATAACTAGGCTTACGTATAATCTGTCTGTGCCTACTGCTAGTGATGTTGCGTACACACTGCCGTCAGGTAATGTTGATGAAGCTGGGCCCGAGTATGATCCAGTCGCGCTTACTGTTATCGATATTGCAGGTATACCTGGCCCATCGTCGGTTAATGTGCCTAGGCCTACTGATGCTAGTGTTCATAGGCCTATGCCCGCTGTGGGTGTGCGTCCACCCAAGTCGTCGGTGCCGGTAGATATTGTTGGACCTTCGACTGGCCCGGCCCCGCCCATGCGTGTTGATATCGTAGGCCAACAGCGTCTTGGTAGGCCTATGTCGGTTGATTTTGCGCACTACCCTGGCCCATCGTCTGCGTCTGTTGATGTTGTGCGGCCTACGCATACTCGTGCTGACGTTGTGCACCTGTCGTCCATGAGTGTTGATACTACTAGGCCTATGCCTGTTGGTGGTACGCACCCATCGTTTATGGGTGCCGGTGTTGTCGGACCTACGCCCGCCCACGTTGCTTACCCGCTTAGTGCGCAAAGAGGTAGTGGCGTTAATGTTGCGTCGCGTACATTTAGGCCTACGTTGGCCGATCATAGGTCCGATGTACCTGGGCCTAGGCCAGCACATGCTAGTCAGTATGCTGCCGTGTGTACGGGTGTACAAGTGCAGACACCAGTTAAAACTCTTACAGCCCAGTCGTTGTTGTTGTTGGGTCGTCGTACTGCGTCGCCTCAGTCGTCAGCCCACTCTAGCGTACATGAGTGGCTGCATGCTTCTGGGACAGCTATACCCCGCCTGGTCCGGCTGGGTCTGAGTCGTCCAGGTCATCTAGTACCTCCGAGCTACAGCAGATATTTGCTTCCGGTGCTGAAGCGGCAATGATGGTGTCGCCTTCTGCTGGTTCGTCGCGTATGTCACGTGCGTCTAAGCATAGCGTAACTTCGTCGTAGGCGATGGAATTGTTTGGCTACTCAAGGGAGATGACCCGCCATGTGATGCAGATGGCAGGGCAGATGCAGTCCCAAGCCCAGGCACAGCAGGATTAGGCCCAGAACCAGTTGAATCAGGTATTGGCTCAAGCGGAGGCCCAGCGGGCAGATGCTAAGCAGAGAGAGGAGGCCCAGCGTGCAGAAGCTAGGCAAAGAGACGATGCCCAGCGGGCTGAAGCTAAGCAGAGAAAAGAGGCTTAGCGTGTGGATGCCCAGGCTCAGCGTACTAAAGCTATAAAGCGTGAGGAATTGGCTATGGCCCGTGAGCAGATGCTAGCTATGATGAAAGCTGAGACTGATGAGGCCACTAGGAAACGGGAACAGTTTTTTATGGAGCATGAGCTTAAGCGGCAGAAGGTTTTGGTGGAAGCCAACACTACACTTCAGCAGGAAAAGCTAAAGGCGGATAAGAACCGGGAGATAGCCAACCTGGTGGCCATCGAGAGAAGAGAGGCTGAGTTCCAGCAGTTGCAGGAGAGGGAGCGAGAGCGTGCTAAGGATGCTTAGTTGAAGCTGTGGGAGCTGGCGGCCCAGGAGTTATAGGAGCGTGTCCACCTGGAGCGGGAGTTAGTGAAGCAGCAGCAGCAGAACCTGATACTGCAGAAGCAGCGAAAAATAGACCGCCATGAGGCGCAGGCTGATAGAAATGTACTTCAGCAGGGACAGGCTAGCTGTTGTAAGCCGGCCCCTAAAGAGAAGTTAGCTACGGTACAGGAGGAGCCTGCAACTCCGTCGCCCGAAGCTGCTGTTGTGTTGACCGAAACGCCGCCGCCTAGTCAAAATAGGCCTAAGCCAGCTAGGCGCCCGCCGATTATGATTGATGTTGGCATACAGGAGTGCCTTGTGCCTGTTAGTGAGCCACCTGCCGGGAGTACTGTGTCCGTAAGTGAGGGTCCGATGCTTGGCTTGGCTACTGGACTACCACTGCCTACTAGTCATGGCCCCTTAGTCATTCCTAGGGGCCCGGTAGTTGCTGCTACCCCACAGCCATTGGTTAACCCGGATGTGGGTCAGGCCGTGTACAGTGCGGGTGCTCATCCCGTAGGTTCACTGATAGGTAGCAAGCCCCTTGTTGACCCAGTGTCCCACTTGCCCACAGGTTTGGCTGCTTATCCGGCCTATCTCAACAATGTTTGGCGCCACCGCCCGTACCAAGTAGCGTGTTGCCAACATCCACCGCGTCTTTGTTTGCTGAACCAGTGTCGACTTGTGTTACGCCTACACTACCGGTTACCGGTGCCACATCGATGTCTTCGACTTTTGTTGGTGCAGATACTAGGCCGACTTATGTTGGCCTAGGCGTACCCTTGACTAGTGCTCCACCGATTGTGGACACTAAGGGTGTGCCCCTTACTAGCGTTGTGACTACGGTTGGTGCTCCTCCTCCTACATCTCAGGACCCAGCCGTCGGAAGTTCTGGACAGACTACAGATATAGTAGGCCTTGCTGCTGCCCCCGCTGCGCCAATGGTAGTGGTTAAGCAGCCTGAACCCGCGTGTCCTTACACAGGCACAACCTCGTACAAAGCGTACAAGAAATATTTCGAACGCATATGCGTTTGTAACGAGTGGAAGTCCCAGACTGAGTGTGCCCGCCATCTTCTGGTAGCCATGGACGGCGCTGCCTCCGAAGCTGTTAGGAAACTAAAAGCCGAAAAGGATTCAGACTTGGCTTTGATTTGGGAAGCCCCGTCCCGCCGCTTTGGGTTTGGTGATGAACCGGAGCGGGCCATGCGCCGCTTCCATGTTAGGAAGCAGCCAGAAAGAGAGACGCTCGCCGTCTGCGAGCAGAGTCTGCGCATGCTGTACCGGGAGGCCTGGTCGAAGACGGACATCAAGTCACCCGAGGCTAACTCGCTTCTTCGCCGGAAGTTCGTCGACGGCATCTTCGACCTCGAGCTTCAAAAGTACCTTCGTCTCCACGCCACCAGGGACGACTTCGCCACCATGGTGTCCAAGGCGAGACAGTTCGTGGACGCCAACGAGTTGTTGTCGCGTACTACGAAGAAGACAGCCCTACGTACAACGTCGTCCAGCGTCAACTACCAGTCCATCGTCGACGGAGTGTTGGAGGCCCTGTTGCTGCGCGATTGAAAACGTATGGCGGAAGTTAACGCTGCCCAAACGTCCGGTTCGACTGCCACCTCCGGCAACCGAAATAAGAAAGCGCCACCCCGCCAAGGATCGCCGGCGCCAAGCAACTCGTCAGCTGGGAGTTCCTCCAGCCGTGCTTCGTCAACTGGCGGTACGGTTCGGTTCCAGGACCAGCTGGATGGCGGAGAAAGCAACCAAGGCTACGGATCATCCGGTAGGAGCCGTTAGCAGGGCAACCAGTCTCCACAAGGTAACAATGACGGTTCCCGGCCATGGGTGGATCGCCGTCCGCCAGGGCAAGGGTCCCCTCGCTTTTAGCCCCATCGTCGGGATGGTCGCCACGCCAGGGTGGTCCGCGTGATCCGTCGCCAAAGCTGGGAGGTTAATGGATGCCAGGGCAAGGGGGCCCACGTTCTCGTCCCCCGGCCCAGGGCAATGCAGGCAACTGGAGGCCCGGCTGGCGGTCACCTTCAGGCGACCGAGGTGGCCAATCGCCGGTTTAAGAACAGTATCCGCCAGGGCAACAGCGTCGAAACCAGGGCTACCAGCAGCCACCAGCAACTGCTCACATGCCGCCGCCTCGTGGATGCCATGTCTGTGGTTACCTGGGATGCCACTCCATGTTCTATGGGCCTAATGCCGTGCCCCCGCAGGCACCACCGGCCATGGAATGTTTCGTCTGCGGTCAGCGAGGATGTCGTGCGTCTCGCCACGCAGCAGGCGCCCAGCCGCCAGTGCCGAATGCGCCAGACCAGTCAGTAAGGCTAGCTCCGGGACCAGCCAGGAATGCAGCCAATCCGCAGTCAAACTGGCAGCGGGGCTCGAACAAGGGCGAGCGGGCCCCACCGGCCAATGTACCTCCACGCCCTCAGTCAAATTAGGTGCAGCCTGTGTCTCTGCCAAGACACAGACTGACTTGACCGTGGAGAGGAGCCAGCCCGTCGTTAACTTTTTAGACACTGCCGAATGTCCGTTTGTCGATGATATACCGAATTGTTTTCCGTTAGGTGTGACATGGTCCTCACTCGGTCACCCTGGGTGCCCGTTATTGTTGAAGGAGTCCGGGTACCGATGTTGCTTGATACAGGTGCAGAAGTAACGATCCTAAGCACCAACTTTCTGTACCGTCTCTTTCCAGGACAGGAATTTCCCGATCGGGCAAGGAGTGTTAAATCTCTGAGAGGTAATCATATTGCTGTGAAAGGACCTGTTTTGTTGAAGATAGAGATTTGTTGTCAAATATTGCAGCACCCTGTTTATTTTTGTGATGGTGCTACGATGCACTTGCTAGGGTACGATGTTGTTTCAGCAGCTTCTCTGGTCATCGACACTGAAGCAAGACAAGTGTGGTCCAAGCGTACTGTCCAGTATGGTCACTCTGAGCCGTTCACGCCACCTACTACTGAGCCGTCAACTGCAACCGACTCGTCAGCCGTCTACAACGCTTCCACTACTACGTCAACTACTGCCTGCTCAACCGTCACCAACCCGTCATCCGTCCGTCGTTCGTCAACCACTACTGCGTCAACTACCGCCGACCCGTCCGCTACTGTTCCGTCCGCCACCGGTCGATCAACCGCTGCCCTGACAGCAGTCACCGCTACCCTGTCAGCAGCCTCTGCCTCAACTACCCGCGACACCTCTACTGCGCCGCTGGAAACTGTTCGTGTGCCGTCGTGCGAGTCCTCGAGACCCTCTCACTACCGCCTCGCCGCCTTTACTGTATCACCGACTACTGCTGACCTCGGTGACTCCGCACGTATGACAGCGACCGTCACTTTAGCCTACAACCCCCTGATTCTACCAGCTCCACCTGCCTCGACCCACTTGTTCCGATGTTCACCCCAAGGTTTGTTTTCGTTCTTCCATTTACTACCACTCATCCATCCGTATCCATACTGCTGCCGGTTGACGCCACTTCCATCACCGATCTACACCCGTATGCTGTTGACGAAGAAGTGCCAAGGAGTAACGAGTTCTCGCGTGGGAGACCGCCGGAGTTTGAGTTGGACAACGAGACACAGCTGAAAATGCCAATGCCGTCTCCGGGTCCGAAGAAGTCGGAGCTGCCGGAGCACGTCAACGTGCTGTTCCTACAGACCGTCGAAGACATCGACCTTCCAGAGGATACCGTCCAGGGTCTGAAGTCGCTGCTCTTCGATCACCGTGACACCTTCGCTTCGTCCTCGACCGACTTAAGGTACTGTCCCTTGGTCGAGCACGATATCGACACCGGGGATTCGAGACCGATCAAGCAGTCACCACGCCGACCGCCGATTGCTGCTAGGGAGGCCGAGGATGAGATCCTAGATAAAATGGTAGAAACCGGTGTGATTGAACCATCGAATTCGTCGTGGGCTTTGCCCGTGTGTTTGGTTAAGAAGGACGGTACTTTTCGTTTTTGTATTGACTACCGTCGAGTTAACGCCGTGTCAAAGAAAGATGCGTACCCGATCCCAGATATCCAGGAGGCGCTCGATAACTTGCGAGGTTCTAGGTACTTTGCTACAATCGACTTACTGAGCAGTTACTGGCAGCTAGGCATGACTGATCGTGCCAAGGAGAGGTCCGCCTTCTGTACCAGACGCGGCCTCTTTCAGTTTACGCAAATGCTGTTCGGTTTGTCTGGCGCCCCAGGTTCTTTCTGTCGCCTGATGTCGTTCGTGCTGCGAGATTTGTTATGGGTCGTGTGTTTGTGTTATCTCGACGACATCGTTGTTTATGCGCGGTCGCCTCAGGAACTGTTAGAGCGATTGAGGATCGTTCTCGACCGATTGCGTGACGTGGGTTTAAAGGCCAAGTTTTCAAAATGTGAGTTAGTCAAGACGGAGATCATGTTCCTCGGTCACATGGTGAGTGCGGATGGTATCAACCCACTCCCGGATAAACTGGGGGCGATTAGGGATTGGCCAGTGCCCACTGCCTTAGGGACGTTAGAGCGTTCTTCGGCCTGGCCTCCTACTATCGAAGGTTTGTGAAAGGGTTCGCCACCATCGCCGAGCCACCTACCCGTCTCAATCGCAAGTTGGCCAGGTTCGAGTAGACTGATGAGGCGCAGCAAGCGTTCGAGGTGTTAAAGAAGGCCTTGATTGAGGCTACCTCTCTGGCCTTCGCACTTTCTCAGAAACCGAGTGTCTTGGATACAGATGCCTCGGGCGTAATTACTGCACCACGCGTCGTGAGTTGCTAGCTGTTATTTGCGCATTGCAGCATTTTCGTCATTACCTTCTTGGTAACAAGGTTGTGCTGCGTACCGACCACCACAGTCTGAAGTGGTTGCGGACATTTAAACGGTCGGAAGGGATATTAGCTCGTTGGGTGGAATCCCTGGCCGAGTTCAATTTTACCATTGAGCACCGACCTGGCCGGTTGCATAGCAATGTCGATGGAGAATCTCGGCCCTTCTGTAAGCAGTGCCTGGATAAGGTGACCAAGGTCAGGTGGGTGGACGAGCTCGACCGTGCTGACGAGCTCACCGAGCCCTTAGGAGTTCGATGGGTGGTCGTCACTCCTGAGATGTCTGCCGATCGGGTACGAGAGTTCCAAGCTGAAGATCCTGACTTAGGACCCGTAATTGACTGGATGACGGAAGGACAGACGCCTCCCACCGACATCCTAAGACAACACTCTCTGGAAACAAGGAATCTCTGGGGACAGTGTCCGGCCGTTCATTTGTTTGATGGAGTGTTGGTGCGGAAGTTGTTTGACACTGATATTGCTCAGATGGTCGTTCCGCGTCATTTGTGTAAGCCGTTGTTTAAACAGTCACATTCAGGACCGTTAACTGCGCACCTTGGATCTCATCAAACCTTTCTTCAGTTAAAATCGGAGTATTACTGGCCCGGGATGAAAGGTGATATCATCCGATGGTGTAAAAAATGCGAAATGTTCGCCCAGTCTAAGGGCCCGCTTACCCACCGCCAGGGAAGGCTTCAAAAGGTGCTAACTGTGCCCCACTTGATATTGCGGCTGTTCATGTGTTGCCTGGCTTGCCAGCCACGCCCGATGGTAAGAAGTACATTCTGGTACTTACCGACTACTTTACGAAGTGGGCGTGCGCCTTCGCCTTGCCCGATGCGGAAGCGTCAACATGCATGCGGGCCATGTATGACGGTATCTTCGCCGATTTCGGTTTGTCTCGCCATTTGCACAGCGACTTAGGTAAAGACTTTGAATCAAAGTTGTTTTACGAGTTGTGCTTGTTAGCGGGTGTGAAGAAGTCACACACAACGGCCTTCCACTTACAGAGCGACGGCCAGACCGAACGGATGAATCGAACGCAGCTCCAGATGCTGAAGGCCACTGCCGACTACAATGAGGCCACGTGGTCCCAGAGGTTGCCCACTGTCATGGCGGCTTACCGCATGACAGTGCACAAGACGACCGGCATGACTCCTAATATGGCCATGCTGGGTCGGGAGGTAATGATGCCCGCCGCGTTGATAGCCCGTCCCCCAGAGGAACCACATCGTACTACAGTACCCTTTGTGCGTGATTTGAAGGACACTGTACGTGACGCCCATTAGCGGGAACGAGATGCCACCCGATCGTCGGCTTGAACGCAAAAGCTTTACTATGATGAGCGTTCGAGGCAGACCGTGTTTACCGAGGGTCAACTAGTTTGGATGTTTTAACCAAGGCCACCAATCCGTCAGAAATTTCGCAAACTACAGCGGCTGTGGACTGGTTTTTGGCGAATTGAATCACTTAAGTCGCCAATAATGGCGGTGTTGAAGCATACCGCAAAAACGTTCCCGACAGACTGTCCATGTGGAGCGCTTGCTGCCATGCAACACGCCATCAGCAGTCGTGCCTGAAGTGGACTCCGGGATCCCTCCCGACTCCCAGACGCCTACGGACGGACAGTACATCCCCGACGGGGATAAACAGCCCATCCTGGGCCTAGAGGAGGACAGTCAGTCCTGGGGGACTCTGTTTCCCAGACCCAGTCTACTTCGGGTACGTCGCGACCTGTTCGTGTGCGACGGCGTCAAACAGCGTTGAAGCCATACATTCTAGATTAGAATCTTTGTATTGTTCCACTGCCAGGCTGTGGCAGGAGGTTGGAGATTGTGGATTGGGCCTTCGGTTCGTCCCACAATCCCCACCTGTGTTTGTAAATATAGCATCGTTTGTGTTGGTACTCTGCCTTTGAGTACCCTTGTGTATTAACTTTGTATACTGATTGTACTGTATGTTGTTATCTCTGTCGTGGACACGACAATGGTTGTGGCTGGTGATAGCCACGAAGGGTGGATACCCTGTAGTCGTTGCTTCTATCAGTGACTGCCTATCACGTAGCTGTTATCCTTCCGTGTGATGATGGTTAATTATTCATGCTAACCAGTTGGTAAGTCTTTGTATTGTCGCCTACCTCGCCGGATGTGAACTTCTTCAACCGATTTCTACCAATGCTTGTCGAAAATGAGTCTTCTTTACCGAATTGTGTCTTTAACCGTCGGACTTGAACTAGAGAAGGGGAACCACGCATTATGGATTGGGTCTCGCATTAACCCCACAATCCGTCCCCATTTTTTGTATATAGGGCTTTGATTAGTATTTACTAAATAATAACTGTAACACTTACTGTGTGTCAACTGTTAATGATCAAGTGGTGCTAAGGTTGTTGGTTTAATCATATATCTACTGGGGCAGGATAGTTACTCTTTATTTACTGTTAACATTTAATTTTCTTGATTAGATAGCCCCAGAGATAGGATAGTAACTCCTTGTGTTACTTGACAGTTATATTTATCTTGTATACATTTGCGGCACACCTTATGTGTGCCTGAACAGTAATAATTATATCTATCTTGTGCGCATTTGTGGCACGCCTTAAGTGTGCTTGCACTTTATTTTATTATCTGCCCCAACTGTCGCTGGAGTAACAAAGACCGCACATCGGGAAAGAGTGCCTAACGGTGCTCTCCCAAAATTGAGATGGGTCCCTACTCCCTTATGTTGAAAGGCAACACTACCACCGACCAAGAAAAGAAGACTTTGTCAAAGATATGCATCCTTGTTCCATCAACTGTTATGTCATTACGAGAATCTGTTGCTGCCGTGAGTTGTTCTTGTTGGACAGACGCTATACCGCAAAGAATTAATGGCCGAGCAAGATTTATATCATCGTTCACTGGTATTATTGGACAAGATTATTGATCAAGATAATATCCTTCACTGGTTGCAAGTCGTTTCTGAAGTCACTCTGTGTGCATGGACACATATCGCATATGATCCTTTACTGATATGGACAACAACACATCTTCATCTACGTTCATCTGCGCTCATCTACGTCTTCGACAACTACTACCATCTACATCTGCGACTTCAACATCCACATCCATTTACAACTACATCGACTACAGTTCTGCTGTAGGCCCAGATAGCATTGCACTTCGAGCAATGCTTGTTCTGCTGTACGCCTAAATGTTCTGCTGTAGGACTAGATGCACTGCGCTTCGAGCAATGCCTGATCTGCTGTAGGCTTAGTCACCGACTCTGCAACCTTCATCGTTTGCTGATGCTACCATCGACTGATGCTGGTCAAACACTACCCCTCATCTACACACGGTTCCTGATCCATGATCATCACACTGCACCGTGCAGTGATTGCGTGTTTTTGCATTGCATCGTGGCAATGCCCGCGAGCCTTCAGCGACTTTGCGAAACATTTTGACTTATAGTTTAAATTGCATAGTTGTCTTTTAGT
>Ga0126328_10000377_pt1 | contig 10170 bp, 8 predicted proteins | sample InaspJWI13metaG_FD_97003 | JGI IMG/M metagenome (GOLD analysis project Ga0126328, IMG submission 97003) | Marine gutless worms symbiont microbial communities from Oahu, Hawaii - Inanidrilus sp. 1 OAHU.JWI-13 metaG | ecosystem: Host-associated > Annelida > Digestive system > Unclassified | place... | reverse complement strand
GCAGAGTGAATGATAAATGTGTAGTAAAGTAACTCATCGCACCTTAAATTCTTGGCTATACTACCTTGTGATTCATCATTAATTGCAATACGTATTTGAGAATGATGCCATTTTTCTGCATTCTTATTTCACAAGGTAGTGTAGCGACATGTTTAAAGCGTGGTGGAATATTTAAACATAAATTTGTTGCAAATTTACTACCGAGTCGGCTATTAAAAAAATTTTGAAAATCGGATAATAGTTAGTGAAGTTATGGCCAAGAGTTTGGTGTCTTGTTTTTTTTGACTCACGGTTTAGTGGCGTTTGTAGTGAAGGCAATTACATCCACTGCAGTTTAACTTTGCAGTGCAAACAGTAATTGATAGATGATGTGCTGAATGCAATAATCTGTTTTATCCAGTTAAAAAACGTTTTGCCAAAATAATTTAGTATTATTGTTAACAGCACCAGTTGATATTAGAGCATGACAGTGATTACTAAATAATTTTTTATCAATTGTTTTCATGTTACCAGCTGTTGTTAGTATTGTCATTATATTTTTGCAGGAAAAATGTGATTCAAGATGCGGCTCCCATACAGTCTCCTGACACAGAGGCACAGAGACTTTCAGAAGCCAGCGAGCATCTTAACGAAATCGGTCGTGAGTCATCAGATGAAAGCGATGAGGAGAATGATGTTGCAAGACAAAATGATCCAAGTTCCATCAGTCCATACAGCACCGAGCCTCAGAGTCCAACAAGTGAAGGTCTGATACGAATGTGCTCATGTCTCGTACATCTGTTCCAGTGTATTATTGTACCTGTGTGTAGAAGCATTACCATGCTTGGCTTTGCTGTACAAAACTGCAGTATGTCTGTAGCTAAGTGTCAGTTTATGTACAGATATTTATGCAGAATATGAGACCTGAATTGTGACTGTGTTCCTTGAATAAAATATTTTGTGCATTGTGTAGAAATTTGTTTTGGAAGTACAAGTTTGTTTTGAATATGTCAGTGAAAGAATTTTGACAAATCAGTTTACATTTGCCGAAGTTATGACCAAAAGTTGTGTCTCGTTTTTGGAACACATGTTGTGCGAAAATTCTTTGCTTAATAAATGATTATGTTGAAGTATTGTGTTGAGTTTAGCATAAGTCATGCACGTAACTGTTGTTGGTTTGCTAGCTAGTTATTGAATTATTGCTGCAATGCTTTGTTGCAGATGGTCACGTGCTTCCTGCAGTGAAATCAACTGATGTTATTGCTCCTACAGCTGCTGAGCCGACTGTTGATACATTACAGTCAGAGATAAGGAAGTCTCGCAAGTCACTGTCATTGGACAACCTGCAGACAGTTGGAAATGATGGTTTGATGGGAGATGCGGATGCTGAACCTGGCTGTCTGTCACAGTCTATGATGTATGCACGGAACCGGAGCTTCCGTGTAGCTGTTGACAAGTCGTTTGATGTACCATCAGTTCCAGCATACCTCATTGGTTAGTGTTTGTCTTAAGGTGTCTCTTGCAGAAATGTATAATTATTCCAGTAAACTGAATCCATTAGTCATGTTCTGAATATTTTAGACTGATTTTACTAGCTTTGCGATACTGATTTGAATCGGTTGAATTGATTTTACACTGAGTTTACACACTGTGTTTGCGCCATATATTTCTGACTCTGACTGGACAGATGAAAAGAATGAAAAGAAAGGAAAAGGGAAGAAAGAAACAGGAAAAGGAGGTTTTGGACGTTTCTTCAGGTAAAATTTACCAACATTACCATCATGGGGCTAATTTTGTTGTTTTATTCTTTGCACTTGTATTATTTTGTTCTACTTTCTGCTCGTTGGGCAGATACAGTTATAATATTTTTTCCTCTTTTGGACTTTATTCAAAGCAACTGATTATTAGGAGCAAAATGGTTAACCTTTTATTTTTGTGCATTGAAATTGTCAGCATTTTGTCCAGGTTTTCCCGAAAACGCAACAAGAGCGTTCCAGAAAAATCCACTTCAAAAGACAGTTCACCTGCAAAGCTGCATTCTAATAATCGGTATAATAATGATTTTTAAGATATGCAGTAATTGTTGCATTGTGCATTATTTTTAATAATTTTATTTTGCTTTGATTTGATTACACTCAGACTTAGTGGTCTTCTGGTTTGATATTGTAATTGTTATACACTGTTTCATGTGTGTTTCATAAAAAACAAGACTCTGGATTTTTGGGGCATAAATTTGGCAGCTGTCGACTGATTCTCATGATTCTTATTGGCAGATTTCCACCTGACCTCACCAAAGTTGCTACACTATCTTGTGAAATTCAAAATTTTATATTTCTGTTGCCACTATCCGGTATCAGAATTTCTCTGATTACATGAAACTTAACAAAACAGCATTCAAGTGGCACATTTTTCAAAGGTATCACTGAAATGATTTACTTAATTTTGTGCAGTGCATGACATACAAAATATAGATCACAACTGCATTCTGAATACAATCTGACAACAAAGTCGACAAAAGTTATGAAACATATGACTTCACCGTTGTCAGAAGGTGACAGTAACAATCCCAGCTGAGACCTGTTTTAGTCCATTTACCCGATAAATAGGCAGAAATTTAAATAAAATTTTAAAAACATCTATCTCTGATAGCTGCATGAATCCTAGTCTGCTGCAGCCTATGCAACATATCTACCAGTCACTGCTTCAGTTCACTGTCATTACAGATTGTCTTCTGATTTGGTTTATGACGTATTGATTTCTTTCCCATACTTGGATCTATTAGGTAGCTGATTTAGACTGTTAGATTAGATGGCCACATATCTGGTAAGATGAATTCTGCGCCCTGATGTCTCACATGCAAAGATGCCACTGAAATTGGCAGTGTTTATAATTTTCACGTTTCACAAAGTATGGTAGTAACACGTTTAAGGTTACACGGAGAATCTTTGCAATATATAGGTACAGAATTTCCTTCGGAATTTGACAGTGAAAAAAATTAGCACAACTGGCTTTACTACATTTTCGGAAGCCATGATTGAAGCAAGTGTCATTCTAGGAACACAGTGTATTAATGTCTGTTTGTGATGTTTTCAGGTTTGAAAAGAAATCCACCCCGCTGTCAGTATCACGTCCGATAGAGACGAGTAACATTCCTAGTAGCGTTAACAGAGAACAGTTGCATGCGTCACCTGCCGACAGAACTGGTGCTAGACAACAGCCACATGTCACAGCTGCTTCACCAACTGTTGCTCAACAACACAGACCCCCTGAACCTGTTTCTGCACCGTTAGATAATAACCCAGAACAACAGCTGTCAAAAAATTCTTCACTGCAATATCAGTTAGGGCTGTATCCCCAGCAACTGTCCAGTTCCAACATTAGTCCCACATGTGCCCCTCAACAGCCACAGTCCAGCCCAGCGAATGATGCTCTCAGAGTCACTTCACCGAAGCAGATGATTTCTGGCCCTACGATCAGACCCAGTGAACCTGTTTCTCCACCACTAGCTAACAGTCCAAAACATCAGATGATGCAAAATTCTTCACAGCATCGGCATTTACAGCCATATCCTCAGCCGTTGTCCAATTCCCATAATAATCCCATGTATATGTTTTTCCCTCAGCAGCCAGTGTCCAGTCCACAGAATGATGTAGGTCAAACAGCCCAAGCTGTCAGAGGTCTCTCACCAGAGCAGGTGACTACTGGCAAGGATCCTCCTAGACCGACACTACGCGGTAGTCCCGTGAAACCATTTACATCTCCTGCTGAGCAACACGTATATGACAGACCAGCTCTGAATCAGCAGCATACACCTGTCTATCGTTATCACCAGTATTCTCAACCAGCGGACAGTTTTGACCAGTATAGGTACCACAATGTAACATCTGTTTCCCATAGACACGATCCTTATCGCCAAAACATACCTCTGAGCTATCATGATAGTCAGCCCAAGCTGGGCCTATTGACATCAAACATAGACGGAATGAATCTGCAGAAAACTGCAAGCAGAAGCAATTCCTGTCGAGAACAGCCACCGGCATCTAATTATGATGTTGTACACAACAACTCGCCTGCAGTGCAGACTCATAGAATCAGTCCTCAGAGAGATATGTTAGCAGTTAGAAATGGACGAAGTCAGTCTGGAGAAAGGATGCCGTCGTTCGGTAATGGACCAAATCCCCGTCAGCAGAATGTACGACTGAATGATCCATATCGGCTGCATTATCCAGCTGTTGATGGATCAAGTCAGGTCTACCATGAGAGGGTTAGATCAGCACTGCTTCCGAGTCAGGAAAATGATATTAACAACAGGCGAAGGATTTACGGCACTGACCATGCTAATAACAACACGCCTGCGAGATATGCAGGCATACCTGCAGCACGTGGACTTAGTCCTGCAGTCAGCAGGTCACCTCAGTATTCTGTGCCTATTTCTCACATTCGGCAGAACAGCGAAGTTTTCCGGTATCCATCTCCAGCTTATGATGTCCAGCATTCCGCTAGCCCTGGACTGCTGCCCTCTGCTGAGTACCGCCGGAGTGATTTTAGGAATCCAGTGAATGAATCACAGTATTCCCGTGGAAGACAGGTGTGTACTGCATATGTTGTATGTAGTATGTTATGTAGTCATTGCTGTAGAAACAATTTAGTCATCAAGAACTGAGCCAAGAGTTAAATTATCTCTGCATAAAGTTAGTTGAAACAACATTGTAATTCTAGCCATTCCTGAGCTATGACCTCGTCTTTTATCCCCAAAATGATGCCAGCCACCATCTTAAAAAGGTAAAGTTTTTTCATATTCGTTACTGAGCGTTGGGCCCGGAGCTTATCCCGGTGTACAGGCAGTCAGCCTGCAGATGACGTGAAGTGAATCATGCCAGACCCGGCAGCCTCTGCCGTTACTTTCTGCCAGGCCTTCGGTTACCTCCATAGCTTTCACCAGATGGCGCTACCTGTAAACGGCAGCACACATCTGATTCCAGCTTACTACTCATTTATCGACCCAGAAAGGCTGAGTTGGCCTAGTTGGCTTACCTGTAGCGGATGGTTTACCCACATTAGTGGTCACCCATCAGCTGTATGTCGAGCGCATGACAGGGGAAGTTCGCCAGTCAGAGACCGACGTTCTACCACTGTGCTACGCCACCAATCTTGGATTTTGAAAATGGCATTTGAAAATGCCAGGATTGGCCTTTTCAGTTAACATATTATTTCACCTTGTTGCAAGTTAACAAAAATTCAGTATACTCTGTGATGCAACAATCATAGATTGGTTGTTTTTCTTTATAAAAACCAGCATTGTTGAAAGTATGAGCTGACATTTTGGGTGTTTAATTTATGTGGTATTATTTTGTTTACATCAGCAGCATATGCAATTATTGCTTGCTGACTTATACATTGAACTGTCGTATCCTGATAGTAATAACTCTTAAAACATAATTTGGATTAATGAGAGATATTAATTTTCTGTCATCATTTGCTATTTGTAATAGCACTGCTGTAGGTGATATAGTAATTTTGTTATTTTCTGTTATTTGCTTGTATTTGCTATAGCCTACAGCAGCAGCTGAGAGCAAACCAGCAAATCAATCACGTGCAAGGTCTGCAGACCCCAGGTATCAGTATCTGCTGCTGCATAGTACTAATGATGTTGAGTCAGTGGTGGGTAATTTAATTGATTGGATCTAATTATGACTAGATGGCAGTTAATTAGAGACCAAGCTATTCCGATTCTGGTTATTTAGTAAATATGATATGCAGCTGTACGTGTGCATCTCTTGCCAGTTTAACATTTACTGCAGTGAACCTTATGTTTTTTGGACTGGGAGAGGTATTTTGTGTAAAAGTTTTGTTTTAGAAAGAAATAGGAATTGTGCATTAGTTAGTAATTGCATTTTTGTTATTAATTTGCACTCTCCTGTTCTGTTGAGTGAATTGTGCATTGGATGGTGTTTGGTTGATACAGAGCACATCAAGGTGACGTCGCAAGGCCAGAGCCCAACTGGCGAGGTGCACAGTGGGATCTGTCACGGTTGGCAAGTTCCAGTCCCGTTCAGAAGCCTATACAGTCCACACCGTCCATTCCAAGTACCACCGGCTCCGCAAGCAACATTCCCATTATCAAGTACAGTGCCAGTCGACAGTCTGCTCTAGGTCCCAGTGCTTACTCGTATGGACCTCCACGGTTAGCATCGCCTGCTCGCCGGCCACTGTTGAACTAGATGAAGTCCACGTGTTAGACTGTTTGTGCTGTTTGCTATAGGCTTCTGTGGCCATTATTCGAGTACAGTCGAGACGAGTGAGCACAATGTTGTTTAAGCCTCCTCCATATTTTTAGACAGCTGGAGTCGGTTCACAGCTAAGAAGGATTGTTTCCGGAGATCAGCATTACAAAGAGCATCTGTCGCATGCAAAAATTTTGCACCAAGCACCCTTCAACTTAACTTAGTGCACAATTAACTTATGGTTTTTTGTCATTTGTATATTTATATGATTTGTTGTGCATGGCAGTGTGATAAGTTCTGCTAGAGTTTTTTTCACATAATTTTTATGGGATGTATGCCTATGGTAGGTCTTTTATTGGTCCATCGTATTGGTAGTTAATATATTTGTTGTGTTTTTAACTGCACTGTTAGATGAACTGTTGCACATGTGTTAAGAATGTTGATCATTTTATGATTGCGCGATGTTCCGTGGAGATGTTTTGATAATGGCAGCTGACTACTGTTGTCGTCCTACTCCTATGTTCTGAGCTGTTATGCTGAGTTCTTATACCACTGATTTGCTGGCTTCAAGAAGCTGTTACCACAAGAATTTTGCATTTTTGTTGTTTTATTGGTGCCATTTATATTTTCTTTGTACTGCATGCTCAAATGCTGCTTGCTTTAGATCTAATTTTGTATCTGTATTTTTATTGCACTGTTGTGGAATGGTTTAATGTGCCTGTGTTACGTGTGTGATCATAAAATAAAAATTGGTATTGTCTTTTGTTAAACTTTGTAGATACAAAACTGCACATTGTAAGCCCACATTGCTGCCAGAAGCCTCAGTAAAATTTCACATCCACTGTTTTTGGTCTTGAAAGTTTATTGGCGTATACTAGGTTAGTGACAGTTAAGGCCCATTCCCCTTTGAGTGGTGTGCAGAGCTGTGCAGCACATGTCTGCTGCAGAATGTTGACAAGAATGTTGCTTGCTTGATTTATTCATGTGCAACTCTTGACACAGAAATCGAGCATATCTCTATTGGCATGAAGAGTTGCCAACACGTGTGGATCCATGTTTTGTGTGAATGGCCCTTTAGTTAACTTTCTTTGAGGAATTGTATTCAAGGTGCAGTGTTTTTATGTACTGGTATACTGGAAGGAAGGAAAGACATAAGCACCAAATAAATGGGAAAGAAGGTCAGCATCAATTATAATCTGTTGACTTATTACATGCATATTTAATGCTTTAGTGTCTGTATTCACACTGGACATATTAATTTCTCATGACATCACAGTTCAACAGTGGAGAGTTGGGAAGTGATATATTATTAGTGACTCATCATTCTAGTGAGTAGCCTTTAGTGCCTTTCCACATCATTTGAGACAAGCATCCTGTCAGTTTGATGCAGGATTTTCTGTTGAATATTGCATAATATTACAGTATATAATGTGCTTTCACATATATGACATTGTACATTTTCGGCCAAACGGTGTAGCTGCCCAGTATATCATTGCTTTAGCAGTTTTTGTCCTTGCATATCAAGTTTATGTTGTTTTGAATAGTAACATTGTGTGTACAGTTTGTTACTTGTATGCAGTTTCATTTGTGTGTTGTGTGTATATGTTCGTAGTTGGACTGTTAAGTGCTCTTATGCAACACATATCACAGTGGTCATGTTTTGAGATCAGGGCTGCATTAAGGACGGTGCTGAGTGTGGTAGTAGTTGGGCCTGCATTATTGAGCAATCCACAGCGTGTGGATTTACATAAAAACATTAAGTTCAACAAACACGCACACACACACACACCCGTTTAATGGCCCTTTGTCCGGGACTACCCAGGTGAGCCGGTACCAGAAACACACACACACACACACACACATGTTTAACGGCCCTTTGTCTGGGACTACCCAGGTGAGCCGGTACCAGAAAGGAAAAACCAATCTGGATTTTACTGAAGCAAGAAACAGTGAGTGGCAGTGGCATCCGTTGGGCCATATGCAAGTCTGTACCTCGCTCCAGACAGATAACCATGCCAGTACCCCACCACTCAGTTTTTTACAGGCTGGATGCCCTTCCTGCCGCCCAACCAACAGCGTCAGAGCACTGAAGGCAATGAAGTTCAACAAGCACATTGAAACTTTTTCACTTCCACAACTGAAATAAAAATTAAGTCATTTTGCTTTGTTATTCCCTTCCTTCAGCCATCCTCGCTGCATGGGTTGGCTGCACTGTGAACTCTCCATTGTAAACATTCCTGCATTTGCTGTAAATATCAGTTGTCCTGTCGTGAGCCCAGTCAGTGCCATTGGTTTTTATTCCAAGATGTTTTCCCAGTAATGTGCAGTCATACTGACTGTAATTTCTTAATTACTTGACTGTGTTACTAGTGTGTGATGTGTGTGATGGTTTGAGGTCCACAGTTGCCTTAATGCAGCTCTGCTTGCGATGGCTGTTGATTACTTATCACTTGTTGCTGTTTTGTTTTTTAGCGGCTGAGTAATATATTCAGTAACATGCAGTGCCTTCGGCTCAGTTTACTAACACAGGCAGACACTGACGTTGTATGTAAATGATAGTTTCAAAAAAAGAACTTGAATCCTGTAATTGTGGACAGCTAGCAATTTAGAAGATTTGCAAAGAACCATATTGTGCAGATGCACTGCTTTATCTGTTCTCCCATGTGTGATGTTTTTGCACCACAGTGATTTGCATGCACTGGAGCAGTTCTTACAGATAGTAAATGTTGATATTGATTTAGAATTAGCCTTTCTGTTTCTCGTGTTTTAGTTTAGGCCATTTTCTTAGTGTCAGGGTAGTTTTCTGTGTCATTTGTACTGTTTCTTGGTTGTTTTCAGTTTGGGTGTCAGTACTAGAGTGAATCAAGTGCCTGGCAAGCCTTGTCTTCGAAGTGATCTTCTCTGTGTCTGTGTCATGAGTGATGATAGCTTGCTTGGTTATCATTTTTCTGAATAGCAGTGAACATACTGGTGTGCTTGCAGCAGAGCCGTGACTGTCTGTTTTACTGTTACAACGTTGTGTAGTTGTATGCTTATTTATCAGCTTCTCTGCTTAGTGGCATAGTGATTCAATGAAACAACGCCTCCAGAGCCCCAAATCTCAAGGGATCCAAGTAACATTATTTAAATTAATTCTGAAAATTAGGAGCAAAAAGTTTGGAGACAGTGTAGATTGCTGTATTCTCACGTTTGCTAGACTAAGATTGTTGAAATTTTAATTACTTAACGGTGTACATGTATCTAAGGCCCTGACTACTGAGCTGTGCCCATTGAAGCATTGCTATGCCACTGTTTCTGTTTAACACTAATCGTCTGGTGCTGAATGATTTTAACTTTATAATTGTTGAATTTTTTCTGCTGCATTTATTAGTGTTCACGTTTTGACTTGTCGAAGGATCAAGGACTAACCTTTTGCTAACGACTTTCTGAAATGTCAGTTGAAAGAAACTTTAAAATGAATTTTTTTGAAATATGAAAAAATGTAAAATACGTAGGCTATTCTCTAACCCTGGTCATGGCCACATGTCTCAACGCTAAGGCCATCTGGTTCTGCTAGAGCTGAGGGCAATTAGAGCAATCACTGTTTAGTCCAACACTTACAACTTTGTACATGTGTGTTCCGCCTCTAGATTGATATCTGCACAATTTTGTGTACTGATTTGCTCCTTGATCCTGTAAGCTACAGCTGTTGTTAATGGTTAACCGCAGTGGCGATTCCACGCTGGGGCCGGGGGGCACAGCCCCCCCAGATAGTGGCTAGGCCCCCAAATTTAGTTGGCCCCCAGATTTATTCGTGCTCTTAACACACTGCGGTCAATTGATTCTCAGAAAAAAATAGTAAATTTGATGCCACCGGATGTCAGATTTTAACACTAAAATGCACAAAATTCGATTTCGGCTGGGCTCCGTCCCAGACCCCACTGAGGGAGCTTACAGTGCTCCCCCAGACCTCTTAGCTGTATTTTAT
>Ga0126328_10000376_pt1 | contig 10172 bp, 7 predicted proteins | sample InaspJWI13metaG_FD_97003 | JGI IMG/M metagenome (GOLD analysis project Ga0126328, IMG submission 97003) | Marine gutless worms symbiont microbial communities from Oahu, Hawaii - Inanidrilus sp. 1 OAHU.JWI-13 metaG | ecosystem: Host-associated > Annelida > Digestive system > Unclassified | place... | reverse complement strand
ACACACACACACACACACACACACACACACACACACACACACACACACACACACACACACACACACACACACACACACACACACACACAGAGCAGGCATGCTGATCACAATACTCCGCTAATAATCAATATCCGCTAATAATACATAGGGTGAAGTGACGTCACATAATCTATGGTCACAAAGCGATCGCCATTTTGTGGGTGTACAAGACATAATGCAAGGGCCGAAGATTTATCATCTTATTCTAATTACACTGAATCAGTTGGTTTAAGAATATGTTGATCACTAACTTACTAACAAATGATATTCAAGCGATGTTGCAGTAACAAACATTTCTGAGAGTTTACCCACAAGATGGCGGCGGAAACCGACTGGCATAGATATGGAATAAAATTGCGTCACTGTAATCCTATGTATAAATCTTTATCCCATTGTAATGTTGTCACTGTTAGTGAAATAAAATAGACTAAAATATTCACTACAGACGACTCTTGTCGTTGTAATCTCTTTTTCGTTTTCAGCACGTAACAACAGCGTGACACGGCAGCAGCGGCATAAGGACTGCAGTAATCCCAGGATTGCCAGCCACGACGCAGTGCTGAATGTTTGCAATGCCCTCGACAGCTGGCAGATAATCAGCTTAATCTAGCGCACTGAATGAAGAACGATCAAGTTGCTGCAGTACTGATAGCGAAAGGCCGCATCGCTGCTGCCAGCTCACGGTTATGACCAACACACGCTCAGATCGCATCTGTAGCAATAGGCCGCATCTGTGCGCTGTGTGCTTGCGATGCGGCCTAATAATATAAGTAAACATGAACTAAAAATGAAAAAGAACTAAGGTCAAGGTCAAGGTCGAACTCTAAAAGGTTACTAGGTCGCATACATAATTTGCTGTAACTTGTGCCATTCGTGGATAGCCGTATGCATTGTTTAAGCTTGCGCATTCATGTGACACGAGTTTGAGTTGGCGAAATTAGTCGAATAATTATACGACTTAAAGTTCAAACACGCTATGGCGTTTTCTTATTGCACACTCTTCGCTTTATTTTTTTTACAAAACTGGTTGAAGAAACGTAGCGGTAGAGTGGTTAAAAGATGAACATTGATATCGAGACGTCGTTAAGTAATAGTCTTTCGAATAAGAAGTTTCTAGAATCACGCTTTGTAGTCAACATCAGTTTGCGACACCTCGGTCTAGCATCGTATAGCATCGTCTGCTGTTCCGCAGTATAGTAGCAAAAAAAGTATGTCGGACCTCCTTACAGTCAGACCAAAATTTACGCGGCCCGCATGTCGCGCGGCGACAGCAGCTATTATCGATATCTGCTGCCCGCGCCCGACCTCAGCAGCAAACCCGCCGCTGCTGTTCGACGAGACAGACGGACGTACGGACACTCGACCGTTTCATGACGTTTTTGTATGCGAACCGCGTTATAACGTCTCATCCGTGTCGACGACAACTTGAGCGATTGCTGCTGTTAATTTTTTAGCATGGCTCCGAACGAGTTGATTGATCCGAACAGTCACAGTTTAATGTAAATCCACCCGGGATCAGGGATCGGAAAATGAATGCCACCGATGACAAAGATGATGTAGTTATTAGCCCACCCTGCGAAGCCAAAGGTGGGCTTCAGTAATGCTGCTGTTTCTCTCTTTTTCTTTTTAACGATTTCCATCAGACCAGTTATCTCAACATCTACCAAACTGATCTTCACCAAATTTGCAGGGTTGCTATATAGAACTATGGCTGTAGATGAACGATCTGGTTATTTTTTTCGATCTCTCAAGGGACGTTGCCATAGCAACGAATTTATTGTTGGCTGTAGACGCACAATTTTTTGTCACGCCGTATCTCCGAAACGGTATGACATAGGCATATATAGTTACAATGTAAGGCGAATAGGAAGTGCTATGTGATCTGTCGAATGGCATCTTTTTGGATGACCTTTGATGACCCTAACTGCCGAAAGTACTGCTGGTTTTTACTATTTATTCGAGCGCAATTACCAAGAAAGTACGCGACCGATCTTCGCCCAATTTTCAAGATTGGTAGCCCTACGGGCGTAGATGATTGCTGTAAAATTGGGTTGCGATTGCTTAAGGGACGTTGTCATGGTAACCACTTTTTGTCCAATCCACGCATTTTTTATCGCGAGATATCTCCGAAACGGTATGATAGGCATACAGGGTGGCGCATGGAAAAGTAGAACATATATAGTTTAGGGTGCATATCTCCCGAATCACATATCCAAACTTCACCAAATTTGCTGTGCATGTTGCGTAAGGCCGTGGGTTGGTCCTTCTCTGGCGGCTTTGCAATGCGCTATGTACTTCCGGTTTAGTGGGTGACGCCATATTTTCCGATGAAAGGCCCTATTCTACGGGCGACGCAAGTAGGGTGTAAGCTGAAAGTGACTCGCCAAAGGGTAGCACAGATTTGACATCAATATGACTTACCAGGGGGCAGCATCGGCCCGGCGTGGAGTCTGATGTCTACGATAGCCTTGTTTTTCTCGCACCACATCGTTTGTCAATGCACAGTGCAGAAATTGGAACTGTTGTCAGGATGCTTTTTAAAGACGTTTATTGACATTAGGCCTATGCTCGTTCCATTGCTATTCTATGTATTTACATTCCTATTTTTTTAATCTGCATAATCTTTTATTCACCGTTATTTTATCACATGTTTAGAAAGTTGTAACCACATTGCGGTCTGTCAACCGTTATTAAAGTCATATTTGATTTTTGATTTGATTTGATGAATGCGTTATGAATGGAGTCACAAAAATTTTAGTACTAGCAAAATTGCAACGAATAATAAGTCTCTGTTTACAATAGACCTTAACTGGTGTGTTTGGACAAATAAAACCACAATTTATAGCTAATTATTTAAGTAAAGTACAAACGTTTCGCTTTTTCCTGCGCCACACTGTAGTTACTATGGAAGGCGAATAAGATAGCCGGGTGGGCTACGTCAAGCTTTGCTTGCATCTAGTTTTTCTTTGTAGTTATATTTCAGTTTGTGTGTATACTGATTACATATCTCAGGCCAAAATAACACACATAAATGCTCCCTGTCGTGTTTCAGGTGAGAATTTCAGGAGGCACTATAAAAAGTAGGCTATTCTGAAATCTTCATTTGTCTTAAATAGCTGTAATGCTTAAACAAAATATCTTGCTTAAGACTTCGTACTAAGCCTATTTATCCGGCGAACGGATAACAAAGATTAAACAATTCATCAACTCAACCTGTGTTAGGCTATACATAGCTATCGTACAAAGACGATGCAAACGTAACAGTCTGTCACATAGCTTTAGCCTTAAACCATAATGACCTCGTTTATAATATGATATTGGAGATTATACCTAGGGGCCTGCTACACAGCGTGACGTATAAAAGCAATCCATTAGGCAATATTGACGTTTCTGCACTGGTCACATGTTTCACTGCAATTACAGCGGATCGAAAAACATTAGGTAGCGTCGCGTATTTCGAGTGGTTTAGTAAACTATTGATTACAGTTATTAAAAAATATAGCCAGAAAATCGCTTAAAATTGACTGACAACCAAATAAATAGTGAAAAGTAAAATTCCATAGAAGTTGACGTCTAGTCACTCGGAGAATGCTTCTTCTGGGCGCCGCACGCACGCACAGACGGTAAAGTCGAAAACATACTGCCACCGCGGCCCATGATGGACGGTGGAGGAATAGAAATATTAAAAGTACAGTTGAATTACACTGCAGCCCTTTTTGTACACTGTGTTCCAAAAGCGTCCACCTTTTTATTTTTCTGAATAACTCGAAAAAATTAACGGATTTTAATCATTTTCCTGAGAAAATGTCACATTTTCTCGAGATTTAACACACAAACAAAAAATCATTAAAATCGGTTATTTTGACAGAGTTATTTTAAAAATAAAAAGGCTAACGTTTTTTGGAACACAGTGCATGTCTGCTAGGCACGACAGAAGCCGAATGAACTTCAGCAGTTTTTAAGTCATAATTAAATGCTTGTCTTAGGGTTCGTTCACACCGGATGCCGTGCGGCGACGCACGTCTGTGTGAACACTCCCAGCTTATTCAGTGTATCGTGCGGCGTCCTGCGGAGTTGTGCGTCACGTTGCGGCAAAACGACGTAACATGCCGCATCCTAGCTGTGTGAACGCACCTTTAGAGTTTAGAGTGACCAACATTAATCGGACCAACTCAGTGCATTTCTTGTTTCAGTTAAACGTTCTGAACTCTTGCTATCCTATATTCAATACTTTTTGGCATACAAAGCAAGTTTATATTGATAGACATGCGATAAAATTTATGTCGCGCAACCTGAAACGCAGGTGCATGATGTCTTTCATCTTTCTATTTGTATATACGCCTTCCTATTCGCCTTCCATAAAACTATGCGTCTATTTTGTAGCGTTTGAGAAATGTTGCGAGTTCTTTGTCAAAAATCGCAAATTTTCCTAATTTATGTACATTTGGCGCCCTCTTTCGGTGATTCCATCCGAACTTCACCACATGTAGCACAAGAATACTAAAGTCCCTGGGCTATCGTTCGTTTTGTTTAATCCTGTGTTTATCCGTTTCGGTAGAACACCGGCTTGTGACAGACGATGATCACAGCATGTGCCGAGTTAGCGTCACGCGGTAATTACTGTAATTACGTATACATTAAAAATATTTTAAGAGCGATTCATATTTTCGAAGAATACTTTTGAGCATACAGCCAGCTCTTAAGTCTGGAGTGTCAGAGTACGGGACAAAGTTATAGAGAAATACTTAGTAATTTTATTTGCGAAGTACCCAAATTACCTTATATAACACAGTGTGGGATACGCCTAGATCGAAAGAATCCTCCATGCCCAGTGGTAAAAGTGGACCGAAGGATCAGGTGGCTCTACACTACTACTAGCCTATACTTCGCCTTCGCATTGGTGAACGACTCACGAGGTATCGAAATTGTAAATTTCACAACGGCTGCCGCACTATCAGCCGGCACGCTGATGGCATCAGCCGGTACTCCGTACCGCCTAGTCTGTCCATGCCTAAAGCTAGCTTGATCCGTTTTGATAAACTTGCACTTGTGACAGACACTGACAGACAGACCGATCCAGTCTACACAGACACAGACACCGGCTGACAGCTATTACCGCGCTAGCCGCTAGCATAGCGCCGCAACTGTCAAAACTAGCCTAAGTCATACCAAGAATTCGTACAAAAATCATCGACACCAGTAAAGGAAGAAAACTGCCTTGCCTCCTTTTTAGTTACCACGGGGAAGGCCTACGTGGTCTTTTTTGACCATATTAAGTAAGTGCTTGTTTCACTTGTGATTTCTAGTTCCACAGCAGATTTATTTTAGTATGTATAATGTATCTGCTATGTTTACCTGTAATCTGATCAGCTTACAGGATAATAGGCTTCGCCTAAGTATGAGTCCATTACCGGTCGCATTACCGCGGAGAACAACGTGAGATACGTAATTAGGCCTACCGTATATATAGTGTGTGACAATGTTATTGTCACAACGGATCGCATGCACAGTACAGATGCGGCCTATTTTACTGATGTCGCACGTTCCCTGGTCTGTGTGTTGGGCATACCGGTGAACCCTGCAAAAGCAGATGAACCGATCGAGATGCCTTTAGGGAGGACAAACGCGTGCGGGCCAAAGAAACCACCACGTTGGCGCCACCTGACGAATACAGTTGAATGATCTGTGCGCGGCGGCGATGTGGTCCACTCTTATGTCAAGGTTGTTGTTGTTGTTTCAGCCATCATAATACATTTCGATGAACTACACTTGCGGCAGCGATAGTCGTTGAAACAGAGTGAGAGCGGTGGAAGACTGTAGAGGTTTAAACTGTCGACTAACTGATGATACATCCGTAGGTAAGCTCGTTTGCAAGATTTTTCTAGCGTGTGAATGCATGGGCATGACCCAGGAACAAGACATCACACTGACGATGTTATATTAGCATCAAAATAACAGCATTTTCAACACGCAGAATTTCTCGCTAACAGAAAGCAGGAGACTAAAACCATAAATATACGATAACGATACGATACATTAACGTGTGCCAGGCATAAAATCATGTAGAATGTTGTAATTTTACGCCTTAGGTATTCCACAACGTCAAAATGCCCTATACAAAACCTTCATCTTGCATAAAGGACGCAACGAGTCAGCGATCGACAAATGGTTATTGTTATTGCATACTGGGTATACTGGCAATATGGGAATAACATGCAAGAACCTGAAGTCATGCAGCTTGAACAGCGTATTCGTTCACAGACAGCATCCTGAGTATTACATAGGGCCTAGGTGTCAACGTTTGACCTACTGAAATGATTTCTCATTTTTTTTCTCACCGACTTCAGAAAAAGTTACGCAAATGGGGTAAAACTAGTAACAGCAAAGGGACGTGTGTGTTCCGTTCTTGGGTCCAACGCCCTGGTCTGATCAGCCTTCTGTCTCTTGGGACTCTTGGAAGTCCGTTTCATGTACATGCACTTGGGTAATTACATACATCTCGGTATTACATGGCAACTATACACCACGAAACGTCAAAAATCATACACGGACACACATTCACACGGCCTGGCCGTCGCCAATGCACTAACATCGTGCAAGTAGACAACGAATGGATTAAGGCGCGATTTTCTATCCGAAACACGTTTATTTACGACAAACGGAAGCTGATTTGTGGGAATCGATTTCGATTACTTCAGCGCAACGCGTAATATACCATACTGAAACTTACTCACTGCATGCCATTGCTGCCTATCATCTTGCTCAAAAAATGAACCACTGACAGCTTCTGGCAACAGTTAGGAACCACCGAAATTTCACAATGTTTTACAGCACCCCAAAAACCTCGCTAAACAGCGGAAATAAAGTAAAAAGGAACGAAAAGGGGCCAGGACACCAGGCGGAACATTTGTATCAAATAAAACGTCACCCACACATTTGTATTTTCGGCGCTGAGTGCAAACTACGTTCTTCTAAGAATAAGAACTAGGCTATATTTGGAGGACGTGGTTACTTCTATTCCGATTCACCTTCCCGGGACAGTCTTCCGTCGGATTTACGTGCTGTCACCGACAATAATGAGCCCCCAAACGGCCTACAGAGGAGGTACTTTTCGATCGTGCTTACTGGCGACTTGTAGGGCCTACAGCGCTCCTACAGGACGCGCGGCGTCGATCGAGCGGCACCATAATGCGGCCCGCCGCTCGATGCAGCGGAAGCGTCGTGTACACGGGCATACAAATCCCATATCGAACTGAACTGACTGTTTGCTAAATACAGACGCGTTGAAGTTCGTTCACAGCACATGTACTGAACTGAACGGAACTCCAGTTCCAACGGGAGTGTTCACATCAGCGCACGAAATGACCGAGCACCGACTGTCCTTGTTTCCCTGTAGCCAATCACGCGTCGAGAAACTTGGTCGACTTGTTGCAGGTCAGTTCAGTTCTCAGTTCGTGTGCTGTAAACAAAGCCAGCCTACACACAGGGTGAAGTGACGTCACAGAGTCTATGGTCACGATACGATCGCCACTTTGTGGGTATAACACAGCATAATGCGTTGAGTTAAAAGGCGAAGATTTGTTGTGTTATTCAAACAAAACTGAATCAGTTAGTTTAAGAAAATGTCCATAATATGATCACCGAGTTACCAACAAAGCGTGTTTAAGCGCTATCATAGTGACAAACATAGAGTTTTACCTACAAGGTGGCGGCAAAAATCAACTAGCATAGATACGGAACAAAATTACGTCACTGTCACCCTATGTATAGTGATTGAATATTACGCGTTTAGAATCGCTGGCCGCGCAGTGGCGGAGGCGGGCTGGTGGTGATGCGACGCGGCAGCGTAGCATGCTGCTGCAGCTGCTGTTGCTGTTGCTGGGCGCACATCATGCACCCTGGCGACGCCGGTCGCTCGCCCGCCCGGGCCCGGTCCCCGGCCGACAGCCCTGACGTCAGGTCGAGCTTGAAGTAGTACGGGCCGCCGCCGCCGGATGACGGGACGCCGCCACGCGCCCTGTCGGCGACACAGCGCTCGTACCCGCCGCCGCCGCCCCCGGCCACGGCGGCTCGGTCACTGTTGAGGAGCAGGAGCCGCGCGGCGTCGATCGGCTGCGGAGTCGAGCGCGTGCGGCCGTGCGCGACCGGCCCGGAGCCGCCGGGGCAGCAGACAGGTGCGCGGCAGGCGCGCGACTCGACGCAGTCGGCGGCGTCACCGCCGGCCGCCGTGCAGCACGGCAGCGCCGCCGGGCCGACGACGTTCAACACTCCGTCGTCGGCACCGGAACTGCTCGCCAGCAGGTGCTCGCTGCACGCTGACGTCAGCGGCGTCAGCGCGATGACGTCATCGTCGTCGTCACGTGACCCGCGGCCCTCGTCCTCCTCGTTGGCCGATGGCAGCCGCGGCACGGGCAGTGGGCGTGTCCGCTGCCACGTGCCCGCGCAAGACGACGACGACGACTTGTAGATCGCCGGCGGTGTGGCGCCTCGCGCCCGTCCCGTCGAGTAGATTCCCGCGCTTGCGGCCTGCTTGAGGTCGCGCGCGCCGCCGTCGAACGTCTGCGTGCTGCCCGTCAGCTCGGCGTCGTGAAGCGTGTAGTGCGACCGACTGCGGATCTTGCGCTGGCGCCGCCTGCACAGACGTTCACACGCGACATGCACACGGATGAAGTGCCAAACAACTGCACCGCGGAATGTAGACTTCGAATAATCTCGTCTCGTGTTGTGCTTAAAAGTACGCTAATGCTGCTAGTTTCGGTTTACATTTATGTTAAATTTCTGTAAGCATTAAAATAGGCTTAGAAAACTAAGGCTATTTTGTTATTGTGTTGTCTTTTGCTGTCTCTGGTCTAGTTTCTTTAATATTCACGATCGGCAATTTTCAACCATAGCAACGTTGCTGAATCTTCTCTTACTGTGGCCTCCACCACAAAACCACAGCTCAAGACCCACCTGTTCCAGCACTAGACGGTGCTGGCTGCAGCTGCGCATGTCGTGTACCATCGTCCGGTGCTGTTGTAACCGCCAAGTACAAAGTCCAGACTCGACTCGACTCGACATAACTATGGTTACTATTCGATTCGCCAGAGGTCGACACTGATCGTGATGACGTCGCTACTTACTGGCGTAGATAGGCGAGTACAGCAAGGAGCATCAGCACGCCAGCAATAACGCCGATCAGCACTCCCAGAGCGATCACGAACAGAATTCCTGTCATCAACGCAGCAAAGTTGCATCAGTGAAAGTTCACCGCCTTGGAAATATTCCTTCGTATAAACAGAGCCTAAACGTAACACGACATTGGGCTACTCGACATTTGTATGAAATCTGTTCTCAAGTCCTGCAAACTTATTTCTTTTAACAAGAATATTTACTGTCAATTAATATTCAAGATAAACTAAAACAAGCAAGAGTAAACTGCTCACGAGTTAAATCCATCCGACAACTGCTATTAAGCTTTAATTAGGCCTAACTACAGTGTAGGGGCCTATTCCAAAATCGTGCATGGACCAGTACACAAGTTACAAAAAAGTGATTCGATGTCATTTTTTTGACCTAGGCCTATATGCTAAAAGAAATAAATAAAATATACAACGTAGATATTTTATTTATACACGTAAATTGTAACAATATAAAATAGGCCTACTCTAATATACCGGTAAGCTTATTCAAAATCAAAACACTTTATTGCCATCATCATCAAATCACAATATGCAAACAATCTGCACCTCGCTGCAGACAGATAACCACACCAACATCTCACCACTCAATTTTTACCGCGCGATGCTATGCATCCGCGGTACTAGCCATGGGCCTGTGTCTGTCCGTCTGTCTGTCTGTGTCTGTCTGTGTCTGTCACAAGTCGGAGTTCTACTAAAACGGCTAAACGTAGGATCACACAAACAACACCACACGATAGCCCAGGGACTAGTTTTCAGACGCCAAAGATCTCCGCGAAATTTGACCGGGGTCACCCCCTACGAGGGCGCCGAATGCAGGTGGGGTGGGTCAAAATCGGCGACTTTTGACTAATAACCGGCTATATATCGAAAACGGTACAAGATAGACACATACTTCCTATTAATGTCGAATAGGAAGTCGTATGCGCTCTATCGCATGGTGACATTGCCGTT
>Ga0126328_10000375_pt1 | contig 10187 bp, 6 predicted proteins | sample InaspJWI13metaG_FD_97003 | JGI IMG/M metagenome (GOLD analysis project Ga0126328, IMG submission 97003) | Marine gutless worms symbiont microbial communities from Oahu, Hawaii - Inanidrilus sp. 1 OAHU.JWI-13 metaG | ecosystem: Host-associated > Annelida > Digestive system > Unclassified | place... | reverse complement strand
GGCAAGAGTAGTGGGCGGTGGCCAACGTCGGCGACAGCTTACGCCGGCTAAGCTCTCTTCATAGAATATATAACTCAGTGGTGAAAACGCTGACGTTGGACTTTGCTGACGATCAACTTCAACGCCTCTGGTGTAACTGGGTCGACTAGTTCAGTCCAGTTCAGTTCGCGTGCTGTGAACGAGGCCTGAGTTTTACCGGAAGGTCGTTGAGCATGCGCCGGGCCGTGGCTTCTCCGTGTCGGGTCACGTGACCAGTCATGAGCTTGTTCCAGTTCTTCGAACGTCACCGGCTGAAAACGTCAACACCACGTTATACACGATATACTATCTGTCATCAGAAAAAAAACAGCGAAAAAGAAGTTCCCATGAAGGGTACCAAAAGACGATTACGGGCACTTGAGGTAATCGCAACACAAGTCGGTGTTCTATCGAAACGGCTGAACGAATCGAACTGGTTTTTAGCACGTGAGCTTCCTCCCACCGGTCCTACACTGCGTTAAAAGGTAATTCGGTTATCTTATCAACTTAGCTCGAGAAAGGTGGACGCTCAGAGCGTGATAAACTGTGCCGTTGTCGGTCAACTAAGTCGATAATACCCCCGAGCTCCGACGCTCGACCACTATAGTTTATCGCACAGATCGTCAAGCGCTGTCTACAGCACAATTTTGTCGCACGGGTCAATTAGCGAAAGCTGATACTTGGTTCAGGACTTGTCGTACAAGTAGTTTCTGCACTGTTGCGTGGCAATTGGCAAGATTTCAACTGACACGACGCATCGCGCGGTCCCTCGGCGATAGCTGAGCTTCTTGATTCAGTAAATTGTAGATCTTTGTCACATGCTGTATGTGACTAAATTAATATGCTAGCTGGAACCGTTGTCGAGTTTTCAGCCGTCAAAGTCAGCAGACCGTAGTCATCAATGACAAGACAAATCGACAAAACAACGCCACGAAGTCGCAATACTCACCACGCCATGACTGCGAACTTTGATCTATGATCATGACCTTGTAACATGACCTACATATAGACTGGATCGAATGGATCCAGCATTGCAAATATCCAGGTCAAAGTCATTAATTTTAGTTGTAACGTTTATTTCTTAGAACGTACACCGGTTTTCATTCAACGTTTTAGAACCTCTACTTTGCGATATGCCAATCGCTGTTCTCGTTTGATCTGACAAGCTCCATGATCGATAAACATAGAAAAAAGTTCGATGATGGCCTTGTTGACATTAGGATTGTACAGTTAGTGTTCGCGTAGAATTTAGGAAAACTGTAGTTAAGATTTAGATAGGCGAAGTTTCGTTTGTTTTTCCTTACTTTATGTTGTTGTTTATTGTGTAGCCAACGTATTGTGCTACCATTCATGGTGAGTCAAAGATTATCATAAGACAGACTCACACAGTGGACCGACTGATATACTCAGACTATGAAAGTTTTTGGTAATAAAAATAGATCCACGTATATGCTAATGCTTACATTCGAATAAGCAACGTCAGACATGAACGATAACGTGAAAATTAAACGTTAATCGCCTGAAAACGTAACAAAATTAGACTATGTTATATTCTGCTGAAACAGCTAAATGTGTGATTACATTATGCCCAATGCTCAGCCACCATCACACCCACACACATACACACACACACACACACCAGTTTAATGGCGCTTTGTCCGGAACTACCCGGATGGGCCGGTACCAGAAACGTAAAACCAATCTGGATTTTACTGAAGCAAGAGACAGTGAGTGTCATCAGCTGGGACATATGCAAGTCTGCACCTCGCTCCAGGCAGATCACTATGCCAGCACCCCACCGCTCAGTTTTTTTACTGGCCGGATGCCCTTCCTGCCGCCCAACCAACAGTGTCAAAGCACTGAAGGCAACAGTGTCAAATAATTAGTTGACAGGCAAATCAGAGCCCTATCGTACGAATTATTACAACAAAGTACTGCTGCAACAAATGCATCTTTATCGTATAAATGCATGCACGCGAAGTAATTGGAGAGGCAGTGGGAGGGAAATAAGGAAGTAAGCAGTGGATGGGAAGTAAACAACACACCGCGACAAACTCACCTCGTCTTTGTCATCGACCTAAAACATTGCAGATACACGCTAACAAAACTACAGGTGAGAGAGTTGAAAAGATATACATGACCCGAAGAAACCATATAAGTAAGGAAATGAGAACACCACCGGACAGACATAAACAGTGCCAAAGCGCAATGAAAATGGAGAAAATTGCATCAAGGCACATGACACTGCACAATACCTTCAACGACTGTGATAAATGCTCATAAAAATTGCATTTGAAAAATGTACTATTTCAATAACAATTACTGTCATGCCGGCAGATAAAAAGGTTTCAATGTTTACTGCTCTTACACTACAGTCATTTTCTTCTACGTAAAAAAGTAAAATACAAAAATTAAGCTGTGTTTTCGTCATTTTGCTCAAAACACGTGGAAAAAATAACGGAGTTCACTTTTACGATACAAATAGTATGCCTAGTGCACAGATAACTAAATTATAATTATTTTTGATAAGCTTGTAATAACTCAGAAATTCTAAGAGAGTATAGTAGGACATCTCTGCAACGGACAGTGCAGCTGACGTTTTGTTACCGTACATAATCTGTGTGTAGTCGTTTATATCAGATTGTCATTTACCACTTGATAGCATACGGAATCACCTGCGTCTGGAATCGCGGCAGATGACGCCGACTTTTAACGCCGCTGTCTACGCTCTTTCCGCTTGACTTCTTACCGGAAAACAACTTCAGCTTATCGGCCAAACTTAGCCTGCAACAGACACGCATTCGAGCGGGTATTTTATTGTTAAGGTTAAGAATGAACATCAGAGTGGAGCATATACTGATGTTGATTATTCACGAGTTTCTTACTATACAGTAGGCCTACTACGAGTGAAAATCAAACGAAATTACCGCAATGGAACTATGCTGATGTGGATCATTTAATAGCCTATAATGATGAAAACGATGATAACATGAGGGCAAAATATGTTTATATAATTTCGAACAAAACTTACTTTGACAGTTCATCCTCTGACTCTTCATCCGCTTTCTGCTCCTGCCTGTTGTCAGCAGACTGTGGTAAATGTTTGGAAGGCGGAGCTCCGACGGTAGCCGGAGCTGCTGGTGAGATGGGCGGGGCCTGTTCCGCTGGAGACGGCCTCCGTGCTAGGCGTGGCGACATTTTTGGTGACCGGCGAGGGTCTGCGGTGACGGGCGGCGAGAGGGTAGCGGTGCCAGTGGGCGTGGGCGGGGCGTCGACGAGCTGCTTGTAGTTAATTGCAACCAATTTGTCGAACTCGTCCTCGTCCACGCTGTCGGCTTTCTCCATCACCGCCATTTTCTTCGGTCGTACCGCCTCCCGGCGTACAGCTGGCCCCGCCCCCGTCGGCTCGGCGGGCCGCTGAGTGGGCAGATGGGCGATCGGAGGGCGGGGCGAAGTAACCGATGCCCCGCCCACCGGCCTTGTCCTTGCTGGTTCAGCTTGCTGTGGAGCTAGCTGAAACGAGCTGGGTCGGCTAGATGAAACTGAAATGTCTCCGCCTACCGATCGATCAACAGGCGAGCGAGGTGATGGCAGTTGGGGCTGGCTGGCTGGAGAACTTCGTCCATGTGTCTGTGGCTTCTGTGTAAACGACAACGTTGCTTCGGACCGAGACAGTGGAGCCGCCATAGTGCGCGACCAGGCGGGACCATGCTCCACTTCCTGTGGCCACGCCTCTTTCTGTTTCATCTCCACAGGACGCATTCTCTCCTCGCTCTTTATCGACATGTTCATTTCCCGTTCAGCAGCAGACTGTCTGATATCGCCTGGATGCGGTGGCTGAGGATGGCAGGCAACGACTGGCCTTTGGTGGGCGGTACCTGGCTGCTGGTGGGCCAATGCTAGTGGCTGATAGGCGGGACCTTCTATCTGCCCACTGAAAACGGAAGCCGCTACACCAGGTGGCTGGTAGGATGGGCTTCGAGGCGGATGGGCGGCGCCTGGATGCTGATGGGCGGGGACTGACTGCTGGTAGGCGGGGCCTAAAGCACCTTTCAGCTGGTGGGCGGTGCCAGCCGGTGAACGTTTGGTGGCATCATCAAACCTTACGGCGGTGCCGGTCGGTCGTGTGGTCGGCAGCTGTTTCGCGGACGATCGCAGCAAGATGGCGCGATGTCGTGACGTCAGGCCGTCTTCGGCATCCTTCAGTAGTCTGTCGGGCAGCGATCTGCGGCGCCGGCGGGGCGTGGCGGTGGGCGGAGCCACGCGGTCACGTGGTGACGGGAACGGCCGCTGCCACTGTCCGCGGATCCAACGGAACTGTTGGCCGAGGTTCGGCGATATTGACGTCCGACTGAGCACATGCGCGCGAAAGTTGGCGACCGACTGCAATCTGAAACGACAGCCAACTATTCGCAGTAGAACAGCAACAGCAGATTAAAAACAGCAGTTCCAATACCCGATCACAAACCTAACTTTGACCTATGACCTCTGACCCTGACCTCCGAATTTGACCGAGACGGGGTCAAGACTCAAGACCAACTAGCGAGCCGTGTGTCATTTCGTTCGAATGTTATCATTTGAACACACCCACCACACCCGACCGAGTGCTGTACTTATACCACTAAAGTGGCCAGTGGTGTGCAGCCCAGGTATTTAGGCCTACTGCTATTGATTCTACGCACGAGTCTGCTTTGCCTCGCGAGAACACTGGTGTTCGATTGTGGACACGGCTCGTCGGCTACGCTCAAGAAAGTGTGTCAAGAAGAGAGAAACAAGTATCAACTGTCGCCAATTGACCCACGCGATGGAATTGTGCTGTAGACAGAGCTTGACGATTACCGTGATAAACTAGTGGACAAGCGTCGGAGCTCGAAGGTATTGTCAACTTAGCTGACCGACGACGGTCCAGTTTATCACGCTCTGAACGTTCAACTTTCTCGAGCTAAGTCGACAGCACGTTACTACGATCGATATACCAAAGAAAAATTTTCTAAGTCCGGAGTTAGGGACAAAGTTCCAGAGGGTAGTATTCTTATTTTTGGAGATACCCGAATTTCCTTATAACAAAGTGTAACATGGGTGGAAGGAAGCTCACATGCCAAAAACCAGCTCGGCTTGTTCAACCGTTTCGATAGAACACCGACTTGTGTCAGACACAGACGGACAGACGGACACAGGGCCATAGCTAGTACCGGCGGTAGCATAGCGGCGCGCGGGGGATAAAAAGCTTCGACGTACGCGTCTGCCTTGCGCATGTCGCCGGCGGTGTCGGGGAGCGAGAGTCTGCGTCCGGTCGCGAGCTGTCTGGTCGCCAGCAGTCGCCTCGTCGACGCCACACCCGTGTCGCTGATCGCCGCGAAGCTGGCGAGGCGGTCCAGCGTTCGACGGTCGTCGTCGTCGTCGTCGTCTTCGTCGACCTGCTGCTGCATCGCGATCGTCGTCAGCGACTCCATACTGCGAGCCATCCTGCAACCGACCGACACACAGTGCTCTTTACCGCCCAAGTAGCAGTATTTGGGCAGCTCGGTAGCCGAATGGTTAGCGTGCTGGACTCGGGCGCAGAAGGGCCCGGGTTCAAATCGCAGTCGCGACGCTGTCGGGTAACAGTCTTAGGCAAACCGTTCACACCCATCATGCCTCTGTTCACCAACTTGGTAGCAGCCCTCTTAAGGGTTACGGGTGTAATTGCAGGCCTGGCGGAAAGTAATGGCAGCCTACCGCCGGGTTTATGACTCACGTCACATGCAGGCTGACTGCCAAGAACCGGGATTAGCTCCGGAGCCCTACGCTCGGTAATCGAGTATGGGCTATCTTTTAAATAATATTTGAAGGTCCACTATGGCAATAGGGAACGAAAGTGTGCCGAAAATGATAACAAATAACACAATAAGTTTATTTTCTAAAACTGCAGTCAGCAGCTTGGTAATTTCAAACCGTAACAGTTTCCGAGTGCTGTTTGATAAAGTTGATTCCATATATTTAATTTGAAAAATATATATATCTGTTTTAGCATTGAAAATGGCCAGCCCAGGCAACCAGCACTGTGCCAATTGTATCGGCACACTTTCGTTCCCTATGCAAGTACAAAACTAGTTGCCGCAGTGCTGAGAGCGAACGGCCGCATCGCTGCTGCCACCTGGCGAATAACTTTGGTTCACGCCGGATATTCCCTGTATTTCTCACTGGGACGGACAATGTCCCCCCAAACTGCCCCATCTTCTGAGGGAGTCAGGGTATCCAGTCCCCGCCCCCCCCCCACCTAATGCGCAGTGGTGTATTGGGGGGATACGGGGGTATACGGCGTATACCAACCTCCGGGGTTTTTTTGACAGCGTATACTCACCTCAGCGATCATAAATAACCACGGTACCTTCAGGCCCTTTGCCACGCCCCTTTGCGTATACCCACCTCCATTTTAGTAATACACAAATACACCACTGCTAATACGTGGTTCGTTGGGCCTACCCGAGTTCACATCGATGGGTTCCAGAGCTCACAGTTGTTACCAATAGACGGACACACAAACCGCACTGTAACTGTGGCAACAGGCTGCATCTAGACGCGCTGCGTGCATGCGATGCGGCCTAATAATATCCGCCGAATAAACTGAGTTTTCGACGAGATGTTGTCAGCGACGAGACAGACTGGACGTCTTCAGGCAGGCTGTTACAGAGCGGCGGTCGAGCAGCAGCAGTGGAGAGTGGGCGGCCAGCGACAGCGACAAGTCCCGGGTGAAGGGCGGACGTCGACAAGTCAGGAAGTCTGCAGACGAATCAAGTCGACTTCTCGTCGGCAGATCAACGACGCAGCAGAGTGGACCAGACGGATACCGAGGCGCAGTGCAGTGCAGTGTTTTATTGCGCGGCTCTCTCTCTCTCTCTCTGCAGAGTAGCAGTGTTAAAAACCGCATACTGTTATTTCGTTCTGCGTGAGCCTGGAAAGGAAAAGGTCATGCGTGGACGGAATGCTCATCTGCCTTTCTAGGAAGTGAGCCCGTAGGCGGTTATAAACGCATGCCAGTGTAATGCCAGACGTAGTCTCTGCAGCTCTAAGCACGTCAGCGCCGATTAACATCGACCAAATTACGGTCAGCAATGAACACTGTCAAACATAACTGAAGTTGGATCTTTTCGGGCAACGATGAACATCATCCAGGCCAGTGGCATTTCTATGGGATTTTGAGGCATACACGTGTATGGGCACACATAGTTACTTACTTTATACTGATTATTGCTGTACTACTACTACCACTAGTACTACACCCGTTTAACAGCCTCTTTTCCAGGACAACCTGGGTAAACCGGTACCAGAAACGTAAAACCGGTCTGGATTCAAATGAGGCAAGAGATGATGGGGTTTTGGGATGCAATGGCATCGGCTATGCAAACAATCTGCACCTCGTCCAGACAGACAACCACATCAACATCTCATCACTCAATTTATACGGCCGGATGCTCTTCCTGACGCCCAACTGACAGCGTCAAAGCACTGAAGGCACTGATTATTGCTGTACTACAATATAGAGTCCTACCGGCGTTTGGCGGCTTTGTCCCTCATCGCCGAAAAGCGAATTTTCTTGGACTCCATCTGTTTGATTCTCTCGGCGACCGAAGGTATCTTCTCGGCTTCGTCTTCGTCGCCCTGTATCTCGTACAATCTGAAACACGACAGCGCATGGCGTTCCACTGTTCACGGCAGTTAACAGTAAGATTTTCTCTTTTCATTGCTGCCGTAGTGGTAGGGTGGCTCAGTAGCCGAGTGATTAGCGTGCTGGACTCCGGCGCAGAGGTCCTGGGTTCAAATCGCAGCCGCGACGCTGTTGGGTAACAGTCTTAGGCAAACTGTTCACACCCATCGTACCTCTGTTCAACAAGCAGCAAAACTGGTAGCAGCCCTCTGAAGGATTGTGAGGGTAACTGCGGGCCTGGCAGAAAGTAATGGCAGCCTACCGTCGGATTTATGACTCACGTAACCTGCAGGCTGACTGCCAAGAACCGGGATCAGCTCCGGAATCCTACGCTCGGTAATCGAGTATTGGCTAGCTATATATTGCTGCCGTAAATATTATAGTGTCACGTTAAGCAGTATGAATGAAGTTAGCACACTGTCGTATTTCGTACGACCGGCGCAGGCCTATGTGGTAAAAGGTAAAGAACCCCCGACTTGAGCACACGAATTGGTTCAGCACAACAGTCAGCGGGGCGCGGCTAATTAAAGCATCGGCGTTGTTATCGTTGTCGGCGTACAAAACATAGAAAACTAGATGCAAAGCAAAGCCTGACTGTAGCCCACCCGGATATCAATCAATCAATCAATCAATCTTTATTTGTATCAGGCAACCAAAGCCTATAGTAGCTAAGCCTAATACGTGTAAATAAAATAAAAGCAAACACAACACTACAACACCACACATATTTCCCTCGCCGCCTGTTAATTGTTGTTAATTGGATTAATAAGGGTTTGGTTAACGTAGTAGGGTAGGTATATACGGTTAGTGTTAGCGTTAGGATTAGGCCTAGTTGTCGCAGCGGTGTAGGCTATGGCTTAGTAGTTTTAAGAACGCCACTGATCGCCTAGTACCCAATACACACCGCCCGCCAGACACAAGACAGTGCTATCTGTGTCGTGTCAGGCGGTGTGAATTGAGTCTCGAGACCGTCTGGCAAAGTTTGAACAGTTAGCCGATAGATCACCCTCGTCGCGTGGCGTTCAGTGAAGAAGTTTAAGTTTAGTCAGACGCAGCAGGCCGCGGCGTGTTTACATTTTCGTGGCGTAGAACGTCGCTGCGTGTGGGCGGTCGGGCGACTAGGCGTAGCTGCTGCCTGGTCTGCGTCGCGGCGGCGGCGGTCGACAGGCAGGCGCGACAGTCTTGTCTTGTCTGGTGTGGCGGTGTGAACTGACCGCCAAACAATTGCGCTGTGAGTCGGAGTGCGTCCGGCGGTCGCACTGCGCCGCCCGACACACTCCGACACAGACCAGACACGGAACGCACCAGTCTGGCTGTTGGGCCGACTCAATTCACACCGCTACACCAGACACGACAAAACAGTCCTGTCTGTGTCGTGTCTGGCGACGCGGTGTGAATTAGTTCTAACAGTTACGCCCTGAACGGTGTAAGAGCCGACTGCATAATAATGTAATGTTAATGCATTATTTACAGTTCATTTTGTAAGCTACACACGAGTAACGCTTGATAATCTTGCATATCGACTGGTGTTTATTGTATATTGATTTCGTTTGTTTTTTCTCTCTCTATCACTCGATGATGAATGAATGTTTTATATATCTGGATTTACATTACTAACTGTATATTTGTATTTAGTAATTTTTTACTTGGCTGCGTTTAAGAGGCATTATGCCCTTCGTTTAGCCATAGCACCAGAGTTCTTTTATTGTTCTTATATGTGCTTATTTTATGTGTGTGCTCTGGGTTGCTGAAATAAGATAGCCTATGTATACATGTATGTACGCAAAGTTGCTTAATAATTAGCTAGACCGGTCAGGGCATGGCCGACCTGGCGGTGGCGGCGGCCGCGTCGTCGCGCGGTTTCGCATCCTCGTCGTCCGACGCCGACTTCTCCTTGCGCGTGCGCAGCAGCTGCATCAGCTCCGGGTCGACGCCGATGCCGACGTGCCGGGTCAGGTCGACGGTCTGCGCCTTGCGCAGCGGCCGCGGCTTGCGCAGCTGCACCGACTTCCGGAGCTGCTGCAGGTGCGCGTCGCCGGCGCCCGGCCGGAACATGCTCTCCAGGTGGACGAGGTGCTTCTTGATCACGCCGCTGCTGTCGAGGCTCTTGGCCGACTGCAGGGGCGAGGCGTCGGCGCGAGGCGACCTCGGCTGGCGCGGCTTCCGGTCGGCGGCGGCGGCGGCGGCGTCGCGTGGGCTGCCAACGACGACCGCCGTCGACGCCTGCACAGACGAGAAAACGTCGGAGAAAAAATACAGGAAGTACGTTAGAAAGTCTTCAAAAATGTGAATAAAGACTCGAACTCGACGGCAGTGCCAAGCTGGTCGGACGACGCAATCACACACGCACGTACGCTCCTACCACAGGCCACTTCTGAGTCCCATCTTAAATATTACATACTACATTAGTGCAGTTTTACCTATAGCCATTCCGAAGTCTTAACTTCTACCGGCATCGAAAATGGCATAGTGAGCTGTGGGT
>Ga0126328_10000374_pt1 | contig 10192 bp, 8 predicted proteins | sample InaspJWI13metaG_FD_97003 | JGI IMG/M metagenome (GOLD analysis project Ga0126328, IMG submission 97003) | Marine gutless worms symbiont microbial communities from Oahu, Hawaii - Inanidrilus sp. 1 OAHU.JWI-13 metaG | ecosystem: Host-associated > Annelida > Digestive system > Unclassified | place... | reverse complement strand
GATGATAGCTGCCAATTTTCGGCGGACTCACAGCCCAAGTCGACTGGCGTGGTCTGAGGGTTGGCGGCCACCCGGCGCTCAGTCTACATTCATCAGATGAACCAGGTGAACTCTCGCAATGACTTGGTCATGATGACAGCACCATAAACATTGTCATGGCTATTATTATTATTATTCTCAGCCAGATTTCGAAGATTAAAGTGGTGGTGATGATGATGATGATGATGTACACGACGAGTTCATTGGTTACACGCGTCAGCGTCACGACTTTACTTCGTACTGATTGGCTGGCTGCAGCGAAACTAGGACGGTTAGTGCTCGGTTATAATTCTCAACACGTGTACTCCACACTGGGGCTCGCGAATTTGAGCTCGGTTCGTTTGCTGTATAAGCTTACAATAATTACTTAACTGTCGTTACTGGTCTAAATGATGGCTCGGTAGCCGAGTGGTTAGCGTGCTGGACTCAGGCGCAGAAGGGCCAGGGTTCAAATCGCAGCCGCGACGCTGTCGGGTAACACCTGCAGGCTGACTGCCGAGAACCGGGATCAGCTCCGGAACCCTACGCTCGGTAATCGACTATGGGCTACATTTACCTTTACTGGTCTCAAGCCTATTGAACTCCAGTGTGAACAGTCGTATTGGAAAGCCTGCGTCCAGAACTCAAGTTCGCTAACTGCAGTTCATGTGCTGTGAACCAGCCTTTATGCTCAATATCGATTACTTCGATTTGTTGTGGATTACTTAGTAGATTTCTTGCAGACTTGTTGTGGATTTGTTGCTCAACTTGTTGTACAACAAATGCACAATAAACAGAAGTTTGAGCTTTAACTTTTGCAGACGAACCTCGCGACGCGATGTCACAGTGAAGGTGTTGTAAACAACGGTAGGCGCTCAGTGTGAAAAACAATGCGAACAAAGTTGAGTTGACAGCACTTGCCATGGTCGACATGCCTTGTCGAAAAAGCAGAAAATTTTCAAAGGTCGGAGTTTGAGCCTAGAGTGGTGTCTATTTTTGCAGACATCCGAATTCCCTACATATTCGGAGTTCACAGATTTGCTGTTGTTTCATTAGCCATCTGTATAAATTATGATAGGCTATTTCAAATGCAACAACCTCGTGATGTATGGTGTTGAAAAAGGCCTATGTCTCTATGCAGCGAAACGTAAAGCGTAAAGTAGGCCTAATGGCATTATTAGCACGCACACAATGTGTCAAAAAGAACGGACTGAGTAATTATTCAGTTCAGTTACATTCCGATGACTACTGCATACATGCATATTTTTTTACATACATAGGTACGCAAAGCACGCCGATTTTTAATTTTTTTTTCTGCGTGCAAGCCCCTTTTCGCATTTTCTCTCTTCCTTTTGGTTCTTTTCCTCCCATTTCCATGCCTTTCCCGGTCGCGAACTGGTTGCTGCAAATATATTTTGTAAGCTTCCCAACGGGTCGAGGGCAAAGCGCCGGTCCAACACGTATTTTTGTATGTTTTTGGCCTAAAATATATGTTAAGTGGTAGCAATAGCTTTAAATTAGACTTACAACGATATCGAAAATTATTATTGTTGGGACGAGACCGTACCAATATAACTGTTTTCATTTGTTCGGCGCAGTTGTAATATCACTGGCTGAAGCGATTGAAGTCTGTTGGCAAATATGGATAAAAGTTATCACTGTTAATCGTTTTAAAACTGTAAAAAGAAATGTCTATAAACTTAGTTTTTATCGCTGCAATAAAGCTAGTCGATTTGAGATAGCATAAATTTATTGAAATATAGAAGAGAAGGAATAAATGCGGAGCACGAATTGATAAATGTTTAATGCATGCATCGCCACCGTAGTTGCGGTAATTATTTTAGCATCGCGATCGGGGATTATTCAATTATTTTATCCGTATTAAGCACGCGTTAGTCACAGCAGCAGAATGCATTCTCGATCGCTTATTATAATCTCTGCTGTGCGTGTCAAAATTCATTAGGTCTGATAGAATTTTATAGCTACACAGTCGTCTAGCTTTCTGCTTTAACGGGCAAAAATTGTCGGTGGTGTGTACGTACGAATTACGAAATCGTGACAAAATTGAACAGATCAGTACAAAACTAGTAGTTTGCGTCATGTTTTAAATGTGCAAATACCCATACTCTATATCGGAAATTCAGTATGTCACAAAAGCACCAAATTTTAAACCGCTTGTTGATTTGACTGTGTTGGGTTAATGCAAAACAAAATCGTACAAAAATTAGCAATTTCGCGACACTTTGCCTGTCAGAAGTTGAATTATGACAGTAACAATTACGGTTGTACGATGTAGATGTAACTACTCGTTAACAGTTTTGCAGAAACTCGTCGTATTGATTGAAAGATCGTGTCCAGTTTCCAACAGTAAGGACATTTCTGCGGTGCTTGAGTTTAATTAATCTATTGTCCGTTTCATCAAAACAGTGCATTATCATTTTCAGCTATTATAAATAATTTAAGTCATGATATTATATAGCAGGTTAATGTGCGTTCTTCGTACAGGGCGCAACGCGCATAGGTTTGTAACAGACAAATTGCAATTTCGAACGTTTTGTTGACGAAAAATTCTATTGGGTAATTAGTGAGAGCCAAATAAAAAATAGCAGTTCAAACTTAGCCTAAGCCACACTCAACAGTCTCATTACGTCTAACGGCCATCAGCTTTGTTTACGGCGGCGACGCCGTTGCAATTTTTATCCGGGCTTGTTTTTGTAGAACTTACGATGCTGCGTTCACTTATGGTTCCTTCCCGTCTCTGAATCAGTGATGCTTCGATGCAGAATTTTAAATTCGATACTACACCGTGTCCCCCAAAACGTCCACCTTTTATTTTTTTAAATAACTCTGTCAAAAATTAACCGATTTTAATGATTTTTGGCATGTGAAATCCTGAGAAAATTTGACACGAAAATCTTACATATTGTCCAGCTCGTTATTTACATTATTTCACAAGAAAACAATCTGTAATACACTTGCCCACCCCGCCTGAAAATATCACCACACTAACTTGTAAATTGCGAAACTTTTTCATCTGACTGAAGGTTCGTTGCGTTCTTTCAGACGATGGAGGCTCTGCAAAGAGCCAGTTGTGGGTTGTCGGTGGCTCTGGAAAGAACCGGTCGTGATGTGTGGCAACTGGAGTGTCAGGCAAGCAGTGTCATAGCAAGTGTTCAGAGTGACCACCGTCTGCATTAATACATGCTTCCAGTCTTTTTCGACACTGTTCAGTCGTGTAGTACACCACTCTGTGTTGAAATTCAGAGCATGTCGCAACAAGCCGCTGCCGCAAGCCTCAACATGTCCATATCAATGCACATGCTCCTCCTGTAGCGTGCCCGAGACGCAGTACTAGGGCTATGCTGATAATAGGAAGCACGAAACAACAGTAAATAAACAGCTAACGCTGCAGAACAACAGTTGCTACTCGTTTTCTTCTGAGATAACGTAAATAATCTGAAGTATATGTTGAAAAAAGACTTTTTGGATTTCCCAAGGTAAAGTGGCTATATGTGACATGTGAGGTGGACAAATCTGTAACGTGTTCATGTCAAATTTTCTCAGGATTTAACGCACCAAAAATTATCAAAATCGGTCAATTTTTGACAGTCATTTAAAAAATAAGAAGGTAGACGTTTTGGGGATACAGAGTATATCGATTCTGTTCTGTTGTTTAGCCGTCCTCGATCTGAGGGTTGGCTACACCATGGACGTACTTTCTCCATTTATCTCTGTCCTGTCTCATTCTGACTGACTCTTCCACGTCTTGATGTTGTCCATCCAGGCCGTGCGTGGTCTTCCTCGCCTGCGTGCACCTGGCGTTGTTCCTTGCATTTTCTTTTTCTCAAGACAACTCCCTTGTTTCCTACTGGTGTGACCATAGCATGCTAGCTTCCTTGCTTTGACGGTGTCTAACAGTTCACTCTTTACTCCAGCTTTGTTGAGAACCCACTCATTTGTTTTCTTTGCTGTCCATGAAACCCGCAGAATCTTTCTAAGTCCTTTCATCTCAAGGGCGCCAAGACGTGTTTCTTCATTCTTAGTGTTCAGCTTTCACCGCCGTACGTTGCTACAGGCCACACTAGCGCTTTCAAACTATATCGATTTCGATATCTATATCATCATCACTCACTCACTCTTTCACTCTAGGCTTAAATCCTTCCTTTTCTGCAAATCCTCCCTACCGCAGCCTTTCCTTTTTCTCCTTCAGGATTCACTATACGGATTTATCAGACTATTTACTGTTACTTCTGAGCATATCCGTCTTTTCACTTTTTAGTTTTTTTTCTGTTTTTACACTTTTTTAGTTGTCGGTTCCATGCAGTAGATTAAGCTGACTTATGTGGGCTTTCGAGCGCACGTTAAGATAGCATCTCGTATCGTATCGTATCGTATTATTGGCACAGTCCAGCATCTGTTGGGCGTCCGTCCGTCCGTCCGTCTGTCTGGGCACACGGCAGCAAACCCACTGCTGCATGTTTGCTGCTGTGAGCCAGGCTGCTGCTGCACGGCGCACAGCAGCGAGGCATGCGGCGGGCGAATGCGGGTAGTGCCACGTCGTCAGCGTACGTAGGAAGCTGAACACAGACTTGTAAAATAAGTTGGCAGCAACTTGTCCGACTCAAGAAAACGGTAAAACGGATTGATTTTTGTGCTAAAATCTATAATGTTTACTTGTCAGATGCTATAACACTGGGCGGAGCTTACGATGGAGGTGAATCTACTCCAACCACAGAACCTATGGTCACGATACCGTCGCCACTTAGGGCGCGTTGCACATGTCTGACCGAGCGGTTAACCGCGCGGTCAAGTAACTGGATGATGTGCAACGCGAGACGTAGTTGACCGCCCGGTCAGAGTTGAACCTCGGTCAGCTAACCGCGCGGTTAACCCGCGACATGTGCAACGCGCCCTTAGTGGGCATAGCATAGAGTCAAGTGGGCGAAGATTTATTGTGTTATTCAAATACAATTGAATAATTTGGTTTATGATAATGTTCGTATGATAATTAACTTGCCACCAGAGCGTATTTAAGCGTTGTCACAGTAACAAACATTTCACAGAGTTTACCTACAAGATGGCAACGAAAACCAACTTGCGTAGATATGGAAGGAAATTACATCACTATCACCCTATGTCGGCCTAGGCCGAAATTTTTACCTTTAGCTCTCAGGTACCGTACCATACGCTACAATATTATGTCGATATCGAGACAATACCTCGATATATCGAAGCCACACTGTTCGGAACAACGAAGGGCAGATAGGGCTGGTGTGAATGGCGTGGTTGTGTCGGTTGCTACGGTGGAATTGATGTTCACAACTGCGACCGATGCTGACGGAATGTGCGTACGAACTGCAGTTGACTGCAGTGTCTCTCTAGCTTCAGTGTTAACATCGGACGCGTCGATTTTAGCATTAGTATTCCATCACCCCTCACTGTTTCATTCCAGGCGCCCGATTTACAAAATATCTTACGATATATCGTAAGATTATCGTAAGTTTATCGTAAGATCGACATACGATATTGACTTAAAAAGTGCTAAAATTTCTTTTAGGAATATCGTATAAGCTAATTTGCGAACACTGTCTCGGACGATCTTACAAGTTTGCAAGTGAATCGTACCTTGCGCCCTTCGTAGGATGTTTTGTAAATTAGACGTCTGTCGTAAAAACTCGTAAGTCGATCGTAACTTTGGCATTATCGTAAGATAATCGTAAGATTGTCGTAAGATATTTTGTAAATCGGGTCCCAGGCTTAAAACCTTCCTATTCTGCGAATCCTTCCCACCACAGCCTTTCCTTTTCTTCTTCAGGACTGACTACACGGATCCCCAGGCTGTTTACTGTTACTTCTGAGCACATCCGATTTTTACTTTTGACTTTTCTGTTTTACACTTTTAGTTGTCGGTTCCGTGCGGTAGATTAATCTGATTCATGTCGGCTTTCGAGCGCACGTTAAAATAGCATCTCGTATCGTAGGGCCTAGGCCTGTCGTATTTCAACCCAGTCCTTGGGTCCTGTCCAACCACTTCCGAGGTTTGTTGGGAAAGGGGGGAAATTGCAAGGGAATGAAACCAACTTTGGGAGAAATCGTCGCCCGTGGCCAACAGTAGGCTACCATTGGTGCCCAACTGACAGACCGCGCTGCGCGCAACATTTGTAGCAAAGGCCCGCATCTATAGGTTGGCGGCGTGGCGTAGTGGTTAGCGGCGTTCGTTGCATGAACGAAGTTAACGCACGTCGGGCCCGGTTAGTACCTGGATGGGTGACCGTCTTCGGGCGGGTATACCATCTCGGACTGCGCCCTCGTGCGCATTTTCAACCTCGGGTTCATCATATTTCAATGTCCATTCACTGCCGTGCATCATCTGTATAATGTCGAATCGTCTCAACCCAGGGAACACTGGAGGTGCGCGAAACGCCCCGCTACTACGTAGGAGATGGTCAGCGGACACTGCGTTTATTCCCACAGGACCAATCTCCTCTTGTCGGGATTCCGCACTGCACTACAGCCGGGCATGCCGCGTAATGAAGCGATAATGACCAGGCACTCGAGCGTTTAAACGAAAAAAAGTAGTTCAGGAGGTCGTACAGAAGTTTCGTTTAAACCAATCGTAAATTAAACGACACGAAAAACGCATGTTCATGTTTTCCGTAAGCGGCAGTTGTTTATCGGGATTAATGAATTGAATTATAAACAACGACAAGTGTGTGTTTGGTTACCTACGTACGCTGACAACGTGGCACTGCCCGCATTCGCCTGCCGCTTCTGCAACAATCGATCGATATCTCCTGCCCGCTGCGGCCATACTGGGACAGATTGATGGAAGCACAGATAGACGACGGACACCGTACCGTTTCATAGACCCTGCTGCGCATTTTAGCTTTAAAATATGGCATCTGGTGGCAACAATTTTAACGATTTTCCCGAAATTGTACCAACCAGAGAAATCACAATCAAAATAGAGAAGACTTTTCTCGTTTTCTCGTCCGTGGCCGTGGGCCTATTTCTTGAATGGGCCTAATTCTGCAGCAACAATAGCACCCACCTTAATCCGGCACTGGTGATGATGACGTAGGGCTGGTAGTCCACTAAACACACTTGAACGACTAAACCGTAGATTCAGAATTCAGTACCTGGAAGTTTAAGATTCAGCAAAAATTCCTGAATTTTAAGATATTTTTAAAATTCAGTTAAATTAACTAAAATTCAGTAGCACTACAACAGTTCGCACAGTTCCGAGGAGCATCGGAAATTTATGCAGAGACATGGTTACAGCTGCAGCAAAAAGAATGCCCGCACACGCGTGGTGGTCAACATTTGGAGGAAGCATTGCAGAGTTGAAGAACGCTGCTGATTTGAGTCTTGACCGTTGAGTGTTTCTGTGACTGCGGAGAAGTGTGATTGTCATTTTTCAGTCAAAATTAAAATTCTGAATTGCAAAATAAAATTCGCTGGGCATCTTTAAAATTCAGTAAAGTTCATGAATTATATTTTTTTTTAATTCGTAAAATCCGGATTCTCGATCTATGGACTAAACGTCCTTGTCCGTCACTACTGTCTGCCATTATCGTTCAAACGTGCGTTTATGCGGTTTGCAGGCTGTAGTATAGGCTAGCTAATGAATGCATCGGCCTATTGGCCGCTATCGGCGTTCAGAACACAGTAAATCAACGACATCCTCAAAACTAGTGGCCAATATGCCGCTGCGACCTAACCATAACACTGAATCCTAAATTCTCAACGAACATTGCGCCATTCGCAACCGGCAATAAATATCAATCAATCAATTTATTAAAAGCAACAGGACCAAACAGCCAATTACATCGCATAAAATACATGACACGCAAGGCCTATAATAAACACACGACGTGTCGTGTTTAAGGATGAGAGTGATTTCCTGTGTCTTGAACGCCGATAGCGGCCGATAAGCCGATGCACCGGCCTGCAAACGTTTCGTTTAAGCGACTAGCAAGTTAAAGAATTCGTGGCTCACTAATAATGACCCTCTACAGATGCTGTTGGCCTGTTTGAAGATTGACGTTCACATGCGTGTCTGATTCGGCGGAGATAAGAACAATCGGCCGCTAAACTCTAAACTTGCGACTTCGATCCAGGCTGTAGGATTAGTAGGGTCTGTAGGGTTGGGGCTATGGGTTAGTCTTAGGATCCAGGATGTAAGCAAGACCATTTCGCAAGATCAAAACCGAGACCCAGACTGCCACTGACCAAAGATGGACAACATCTTCGAGGCCAAGGCTAAGTAGGATTAGGATTAGGGTCAGTTTAGGGCTAGGGTTAGGTTTTAAGGTTGTAGGTAAAATTTGGACACTGTTTGATTATTGTAATCATTCTGCGGCAACTTTTTCTTTGTCGATTCATCTACATTAGAAAGGTAAGGAGTTGTCTACCACGTCAAGACGAATGCAGCTCGAGGCCAAGGCCAGGACCAGAGATTTTTGTCCTCGAGTTCGGGGACATTCCTCGAGGACCCCGTCTCTGATAACCACTCCAGTGATGTAGGCCTAAGCAAGACCGGTTTTGCAAGACCAAGACCGAGACCAAGACCACATCAAGACCGGGGGACAACAGCACGGTACCTAGGCGCAACCGCTCTATGGGATGCGTGGGACGCGTCCCCTCCAACTTTGGAGATCGTGGGGACCAACTGTACATGGTCCCTCCAACTTTTGCGACTGGTTGTCATTTCTGCTGGGAGCTTAGAACGCTTTCCCAAACCTAGCTGGAGAAAAGAGTATGATAGGAAACGGCAGTGGTTGAAACTAGACGGGTGGAGCAGTAAGGATAGACGGGGAATGGATGGAACAGGAAAAGGAAGGAGGTCGGTAATCCACCCCAGCTGAGAGCCCCTCCAACTTTTCAGCCTTGGTTGCGCCTGCGGCACTGCATTGCAGCCGTGATGGTTTGGCCTCATCGGCATAAGGACAATCGGCTGCTACTCGGTTGTCAGCGTAGTCCGAGGGTCCGTCTAACTGCTGACGACAGCCAACCCGGGTCGTGACGGTTTCGGACCGGTCCGGCGGTTGTTTTATTATTAATCAGCAGTCGGTCGTTTTCGCTCTGCGTCTGATTGGGTGACTTGGTGACACGTGACGTGGCTGACGTCATCGTAACGATTTCAACCCCTCACTCGAGGTTGCACCAACCACTGTGGCTACTTCAATCAATTTTATTGTCGAAAGGGTCCAGCGACCAGCGACGGCGTCATAAAAGCACAATTAAATCTAGAAGAAAAGAAATGTATCAACAAAAATAGCTGTGTATAGCACACAGACTTATTAAAATTAAATTCTGCTAATAAAACAAGAGATTACGGAAATTGCTAATAGGCGTGTATTTAACAGCAAATAGCGTATACTCCTGTTCATTTTTTGTGCTAAACGTTCCTTTTACAGATCATTTAAACTATTTTTTCGACAGTACAACAGCATAGTCGTACGTCATCAGAAGAAGTTGTCGTTGAATTAATGGAAAAGAAATGTCTTCCAATTGTGTATTATGCAATAGAAGTTTGTCCACTAAACAAAGCTCACATTAGTTCTCTGGATTTTGCCGTTGGTAGTTCTTTTAGTAAAATATTTTGTGTAAAATCACGTGAAGCAATTGCAGAGTGTATGCAGTTGTTTAACTGTCAGTCTACGTTGCTGAGAAAAGACGGCAGAAGTGTATACAGAAATATTTTGCGTATAGAAACGGACTTCGTAAACTGTTCAGGTAAATATCTATTGAATGTAGGCCCATGTCTTCGCGGGTGTGTTGAGAATGCTGCGAATGACTGGTTTGTTTGTTTATACTTATTCCAACGCATTTCTATCATGCTACAACGCTTCAACTCCGTGCTTTTGCACGACACTCTGCCAGTTGACCTGCCGGACCTATATGACCATCCGACATTTTCATTTTAGCTTTTTTTAGTTTTTAACCCCCGGGGATCTTTACTACCTGGGGTAAAAACAAAAATAATAATACTAATAATAATAATAATAGGGCCTAATAATAAATTCGGTCGCAAGCTTGCTGATCAGTGGGGCGACGACAGAGAAATCAGCTTTTTATTTCAGCGACTCTCCGTTCTGATTCAGCGGTACAATGCCATCTTACTGCATGACTGTTTTGTGAAGGAGGAGGAGGAGTAAGGTTCATTCCAGCT
>Ga0126328_10000373_pt1 | contig 10193 bp, 7 predicted proteins | sample InaspJWI13metaG_FD_97003 | JGI IMG/M metagenome (GOLD analysis project Ga0126328, IMG submission 97003) | Marine gutless worms symbiont microbial communities from Oahu, Hawaii - Inanidrilus sp. 1 OAHU.JWI-13 metaG | ecosystem: Host-associated > Annelida > Digestive system > Unclassified | place... | reverse complement strand
CCGGGTTTCTGACTTACGTCACCTGCAGGCTGACTGCCAAGAACCGTGATCGGCTCCGGAACCCTACGCTCGGCATTCGAGTATATGGGCTACCTTTACCTTTTTTTACCACACTTGTTGCATAATTGTGGCCTAGTGGTACAGATGTCACGGTGACGTGGTCTATGTTTTAGTCGTGCACCAGTGAGCCCTGCAAAAACGGCTGCATTGATCTTGAGCCGGTTTGGGGCAGACTCATATGGGCCCTGGGATCCAGGCATTAGATGTGATCCAGATACTTCCACGTGACGGCGCAGTTTTAAATGGAACACATGCTGGCCAATTGTAAACTATAGAGACTGTGCAACAGCAGGTTTGCGACGATGTGGCATTATGCTGGTTACGTTGGACACTTGATTTTTCTGTGGCTGTGAAATTTGACACCGGGCGACACACACACACACATACACGCTTCCTCGCTCAGAGGTTATTTCATTCTCATTCGACAGTTATTGTCTACAGACACACACACACGCTTGACTGACTGCTTTATCTGGACCGTTAAAGTGGTAGTGGTCGGTAATAATGGCAAATGTGCTAGATATACTGTCTGGCAGACAGTGGCCATTTTTGATTGAACCTGTGTCGTTAGCCTGTTTCCTCCGTTGATACCTTTCTTTCGGTGACGATAATTTGATAAGGATTTTTACCTGCGCTACGCTATGCTAGCGCGGTGTTAGCTGTCGCCCGGTGTCTCTCCGTATCAGTCACAAGCCGGTGTAGTATTGAAACGGCTGGACGGATCAAGCTGACTGTTGGCATGGCGGTTTCCTTCGACCTGTCCTTCACTGTGTTTCAATGAAATTCGGTTATCTACAAAAATAATGGTAGCCCACTTGTCTTTGGAACTTTGTCCCAAACTCTGGACTTAGAAAACTTCGCCGCGGCACGCTGATCGTCGCAAAGTGTTGTCAACTTAGATGGACGAAGATGGATGCTCGGTGTGATAAACTGGACCGTCGTCGATCGAGCTAAGTTGACACTACTGCGACGGTCGACGTATCACCGGCCATATTGACCAGTGTGTGACACTGAGCGTCTAGCTTAGTGTAGAACACGATGTGCGTGAAGCAGCGCGTCGCGCGGGTCCATCTGTGACAAGCGCGAGATCAGTGTCAAAGGACTGAGGCGGCGTTGTCTTCATCAGTGTCGACTTTCGTTTTCATTCATTGCTAACAAGTATGTGTTGAACCCAAGGTGGGAATTACCGGGGGAGAGGTTAGGGGGGAGATTCGACCCCCCAGTTCACTGTGCCAGCGCCCCACTAATATTTTTTCCATTATGCTGGGGGTCAACCGTAACCCCCCCCCCAGTGTTTCAAATTCATTTCTTTTATACTAAGCCTTGGTAGAGTTTCACAGTGCATTATGATTAATTATAATTTAATTAATACCAAATGAAAGAAAATATTGATAATGATGAGAAAATGATGCCGTTTCGTGTGCACGACAATCGCAGATCCGATTCTGGAAAGCTATCGCATTATGCCGAGTCATAGGTTGTGGCGACTCTGACCCCCCACTTTAGATTTGGTAATTCCCAGTTTCTCATCCTGGTTGAGCCTCCTCCGTCGGCTCTCAGCACGACGCTGTCCGCATTTGCTGCTGAGCGCCGGCGCCCGCAGCTATCCGTCGATAATCTCTTGCAGACGCCGGCGCTCAGAATCAAACCAGCCGGTTGTCCGCCACTGCTGTAGATCGATGGGACTGACGGACAGACACCCGACCGTTACGTAGACCCTGATCCGCATACTATGCGGACAGCGTCACCTTTGTCCTGAAATGACCTTAGAGTGAGCCTTGTGCCAGTACGCCTGGCAGTCACGTGCCTGTGCCAACACGCGTAGTACAGACAGAGGCGCGCACGTGGCTGTCGTGTGACGTAGTCGATGACGTAGTGACTGCATGGACAGCGACGTGGGTGGTCTGCGGGCATTATGCGCTGACGTCACGGCCGCTATCGCCGCTAGTCGAGTGCATAATGTCCACCGCGGACGACACTGGCTGACCACCCAGGCTGACCGCAGCCCACCCACCACTGGCCCCTCTCTCTCCTCATCCCCTTCTCCCACGGTCGCCGTGGTCCCTCCCTCCGCCCGCCCGCGTGCCTGTTGTTGCTGCTGCTGCGGCCGCTGCTGCGGCCGATACAGATGCCTTCATCTTCGTTGACGGCGCCGTGTGTGGCGATCACGTCGCCCGCCGCTTGATACGTTACGTCAAATCGTGGCGTCCATGTGACGTGCCTCTTCTACGTCATTGCGTTATACTCGACATATTTTTACATCGCCCTAAGTCGTCAGCTCGTAACATTAGCGAGTCGTCGGCGACAGATTCGTCAGTGATAAATAAACACGTATCATTATGGAGGTGCACATTGACGCCACCTGGTGAATACGATTGAAGGATCCGTACGCGGCGGCCATCCGGCCTTACGTCTGGTTACCTTTGACCTCTCGTTCAGGTTCATCTGAGTATTTTTGCTTGGAACACTGGGAAAGGCTGGAAATGTTTTATGCCGAGATTTGACGCCTTGAAGATCTGTCGCGAAGATAAGAAGCTATATTCTCAGCAGCGGCGTTGGTTCGTCGTTCGGCCGCCGTGTGGCGCTCCGTTGCAGTTACACAATTTTAATTTCACAGTTTCGGTTTCGGCTGACTGCAGTTACAGCGTTGATCGTGACACGATGGCGACGTTTCCACGTCGCGGTCCGTTCCGTAGTTTCGCGCGCGCGTTGCAAAGCCCGCATCGCATGCGGCTGCTGCAAGATGCGGGAGTCTGCATGTCGACAGCGTGCACGCTCTGTCACCTCCGGCTGCTGTAACTAAGTAACTCGTCAGTTTGGCAGTCGCTGAATTCTCTGCTGACGGGTGACCGTGTGACGTCGTCGCTGTGGTTTCCCGCCATGCATCTGCTGCAAGGTGCGTGTCTTGGGAACCTCCCGACTCGCAGCTGTCGGCGCTTATCTTTTAGGCCGCATCGCTTGCGTAACATAGATGCGGTCCGTTGCCACAGACGTGAGCCTTACAAAAACGGATGAGCCAGTCCATATGTCGTTTGGGGGTGGGGGCAGACTCGACCATCTGTTAGATGGAGGTACTCGTTGGCACCACTTGGCGAATACGGTGGATCGATCTGTGCGTCGGCGTCGATGCGTCTATCGGTTTTTGTTACTGCAGCAATTTGTATCATTCTCCTTTCAAATGGTCCTACGTTGTAACGGCCGTTTTATAGGTGAACCAGTGTTGGCCAGTTTCTCCTCGGTATTTTACTTGCAGTTGTTCAGGAAGAGAATCTCTGAGGATAAGTAACACAGATTGTATGGGTCAGATGCAGCCATTGCGTTTGGACAGCGTGTGTGCTCTTTATGGCTCAGGAATCTCCATCCAGTCTGTCACTCAACCAGCAGTGTCAGCGCATTGAAGGAAACACAGTGTAAGTAACTTGGTATAGCAGCATGCAACGGGCCTCGCCACTACGGAACTCGCATGTCATATGAGACCACACAGTGTTACCTGCCACCCGCAGAGGTGACATTCCCGCCTTTTCTGGTACTTGATTTAGCGACCCTGGACGGATGCAAGGCTGAGTTGACGTCATACCTAGTTGACCTACAATGCACTAACCTCATCAAGTTGTCTGACCTCATTCTTTCTATCAACCACAGGACTGCTAGACGAAGGAGCGTTGATCCTTTACACGGTCTCCCTGATGCCATGTGGTCGTCTGTCACAAATCATTATCCGTGATTCCTCTGTCAATGTTATCATCATTATCATCAATAATAACTCTTTTATGCCCTTTCTCTTGCCCTACTAAAATATTAAAACATTTTGGTTGGCTCATGAAAGCTTGCTGGAATTATCTGAAAATTTTTATTTTGGTGGATCTAGTGTCCTGATACGTCTTGGGACTAACCCCAAAAATGAAGCCAGTTGAGCAAAAACTGAAAGTCATATTAGTTGTATTAGTACTAATACTATGACCATGTCACTACTGTTGGTTTTTCACTGTGTTTACGTTGCAGGAGGCCAAGCTATGTGACAGTTGCTCCGCAGTTGTTAGTGCTGGAATGTCAGAAACACCTGTAAGTGTTTAAATTTAACAGTGCTGAATTACTGGGATTTTGTGATGTGAAATACTTCAGTGATGCCTTTTTTTGTAGATAGTCAAATGCTGAAAAACTCCATTAGATGCGGGGTCCAGATGGGAAAAGGGCACTTCTGACACATTGTAAAGCGTAGGATTTCGGGCTTTTTTGGCACACTGAGCACAACTGTGAGGCCTGCAAAATGGCTAAACTGGTCTTGATACTGTTTGGGTGGAGGCTGAGGGAACCATGTGTTAGTTGGGGTATGCATTGGCACCACTCGAAGAGTATGATTGAATGATCCGTGTGGGATAGTGATGCTGCCTTATGTCAGATTACTTTATAACACTTCTGTTGGTGTTATTGTTGCTTTGAAGCGGCTGCTGTGACATAGTTGTTAGGCCGCATCGCATGCACAGAGTGCAAAGATTTAGCCAATTGCTGCAGATGTAGTGTGGTCTATCTGCATGTCTGGACACAAGCATGGGTTGTGCTGAAAAGGCTGAACTGATCGAGATGCCGTCTGGGGTGTGGACATGGGTAGGACCAAGGAACCATGTATTAAGTGCATGCCCAGATTCCCCCCCCCCAAGGTGAAGGGGCAGTTTTGGGGGGCAACTCCCGGTCCATCGTGAAGTATAGGGAATATCCGGTGTGAGCTAAAGTTATTCACTAGGTGGCAGCAATGATGCGGCTGTTTGCTGCCAGTACTGCAGCAACTTGTTGTTGTTGTTGTGACTGTTGCCAGTTATGTTACTACAGTTCAGTGTAACCGCTACAGGTCAGAAGTTGTGACATAGTTACCAATCACATTAGTGGGCAGGATACTGCAGTCGGTCGTGTCCGTCTGTCCGTCTTTTTTCATTCTAACTGTTAAACCAACTAACCTTTGACCTCGAATTTTTGCTTGTGTATGGTTCATGACCATAGTTTGCCGGCGATTGAAAGCCAAGGGTATAGGTGTGGCTTAGGGTTATCAAGGATGGTCTGACCTTGATCGCTGACCCAGGGCCGTTGTCTAGTTCTTAGTGTAGTCTGACTGTTGTGGCCAGGATGAGTCGGTGGTTTCTGCGGAAATATCTCGTCTGAAGCTGCAGCTGCAGACGTCGCTGAGTGAACGTGGAGTGTTTGAGATGAGGATCGGTCAGCTGACGGATGACGTCCGCCGACTGGACGCCGAGAAAGATGAGGTGATGCTTGCTCATGACGTTGGACGGATATAGGTGTTGTGGCCATGCACGGGGTCTAGGGTGCGAGAGGGGATGCACCATGTTAGGGGATCTGGGGTTGAAGTACCAAGAAGCCGAAAGCTTTTGAGAAATATTTGAGCACATTTTAGCTTGCATTGCCAGCACTGCAAGCAGTGCTAGATGCGGGCTATTGCTACAGACGTTGTGACGTAGCATGATTTATCTGTGTTTGTTGGTATGACTGTGTGTCCTGCAAAAATGGATGAACAACTAGTGTGCAGGTTTGGGGCTTGGGACTCACATGCGCTCAAGAAACCAGTTTTTAGATGGTGGTCCAGATCCCTGACGTAGGAAGAGGCACTTTTGAGGGGTGTCTGGTCTTCATAAAGCATGAGGTTTGGGGGTTAGGTAAAAGAGTTAACCCTGCAAAACAGTTGAACTGATGGAGATGCAGTTTCAGGGCAGACTCAAGTGGGCCCAAGGAACCATGCATGAGATGTGCTTTTTTCTGTTGTTCTTGTGGAAAAGAATAGGAACAGAACAGTTGGTGTCTTGTTATGTAGATCTTTTGATTTGTTGATTTGTATTATTGTTTTATTCTTTATTCTTTAAATTAGACTGCTTGATAAGCATTAGCCTTATCTGGTAGCCTGCCGTGTTTAACAGTTTGCAGTTCTTGTCATACTTCATTGCATCCAAAACTGTTGTCTGTATTCACGGCACTTCTTCCTTTCGTTAATTTCAATTTTTTTTGTGTTGTGGTTTCATACATTAGTGCCTGAAACCCTGAACTATCACAACCGTTGATGCATGTGACTGGATGTGCAGATGGCTCGCGACAAGGCTGAACTTGTTTCACGAAGTGAGAAGTTGACAAGCGAGCGAGATCGGCTGATTAAGGAGCGGACGTATGCGGAGAAGCAGCTGCGCGAGACGGAACTCAAGTTGAAAGAAGGTGCCGACAAGGTGGACTGCACGGCACTGCTCATGTTGTTGTTCTTTATAGAAACATAGACACACACACACCTGTTTAACGTCCCTTTGTCCGGGACTACCCGTGTAAGCCGGTAACAGAGAGGTAAAACCAATCTGGATTTTACTGAAGCAAGAGACAGTGAGTGGCAGTGGCATCAGCTGGGCCATATGCAAGTCTGCACCTCGCTCCAGATAGATAACCATGCCAGCATCCCACCACTCTGATTTTACAGGCCGGATGCCCTTCCTGCCACCCAACCAACAGCGTAAAAGCACTCAAGACATAGTTGTTTTTTTTTATAAAAAGTTATTAATATTAACGAATCACACTCCACTTCACCTACTTGTCGTATCGCATTTCCAGCTCCACACTTACGGTAGTCGGGCGTTCTCAGTTGCTGGCCTGGTGGCCTGGAACTCACTCCTGGATTTTATCCGGGATCCAACAAACAGCACAGACTGTTTTAGGCATCTACTTAAAACGTACTTGTTCGTGCGATACTAGTGCATCCAGCGCTATAGGGGTTCTAATGATTAGGTGCTATACAAATCCGCTCACTCACTCCACTTTAGTTTACCACAGCACGTTTTCCTGTAACATTACAATAATTAAATTCACAAAGTGGGATTGGTGAAGGTGCAGTGCAAGTCTAATTATTGTAATTACAGAAACAGGTTCTGTAAAACTGAACTGGAGTGTGATTCTTTTGTATAATGACTTTCTAAGAACAGCTCTCAATTGTCTTGTCTACTCACTCTGCTGGTAGCATGCCTGACTTTGGTGGAACCCGGTACGTACATTTACATTTACCATGACATCCACTGTGATATCCCTTATTTATTTATTGCACGAGTGCTGCAGTTGCTTTTGATTCCAGCCATATGATTGCATCATCATCCGCTTTGTGGAATAGATTCAGTCCATCTTCAGATTTTGTTAATGGGCACATGTCGACAATGTGGTTCATGGTCTGTCTCTGGCCACAATCACAGAAAGGTGATCGAGCGAGACCCCCTTTGTGCAAGTTAGCACCACATGGGGTTTGACCTGTCCAGAAATGGTTCGTCAGAGACCGTGTATGACGAGGGAAATCGAAGCCTGGCTATCGGATAGTAGGGTCAGTAACAACAGTGTGGTTGACCACAGAAGCTGACAACCAGTCCTCTCTCCACTGCACAGTTGTGTTGACAGGTGTCATGTCTAACCCACGCCTCTGAAATTGCCACCTTATGGCGCTATACAAATACGTTTATTATTATTATTGTATTTTACCATATTAATATGCCTTGAACATGGACTGCAGAGCCTCACTGCAGTGCTTGGGTTACCTCAGCTTTCCACAGTCCATGGGACAGTACAACGAGTCACCTTTCCTGCTGAGAAAAGGTGCAAGCCAAACAAAATGGGCTACAGCCAACCAGTAGCCTGCTAGTCCATACCCACGATCAGCATTTATTACTATTACTTAGCTGGAAAGATTACACTAATTTTACTGGTAGTTAGTGACAGTTGTGCCTTCAGTGCTTTGACGCTGTTGCTTGGGCGGCAGGAAGGGCATCCGGCCTGTAAAAAACTGAGTGGTGGGGTGCTGGCGTGGTTATCTATCTGTCTGGAGCAAGGTGCAGACTTGCACATGGCCCAGCTGATGCCACTGCCACTCACTGTCTCTTGCTTCAGTAAAATCCAGATTGGTTTTGCCTTTCTGGTATCAGCTCACCCGTGTAGTCCTGGACAAAGGGCCGTTAAATGGGTGTGTGTGTGTTAGTGACAGTTGTTGTGATTGTTTTCAGTTGGACGAGACAAAACGCTTGCACTCGATGCAGATGGAGGAGTTGGAAAAGAGAACGTCTCAGCTGCAGATGGAGGCGGACGGCCTGATGAAGGCACAACAAGCCTTGTATGTGACCGTCTACCTGCTGTTATTACTCCACCCCTAGTAGGGGAGTGGAGTATTGTGATGAGCATGTCTTCTCTGTGTCTGTCCGTCTGTCTGTCTGCGAGTCTATCTCTGGAAATACATGCCCAACCTTCACCAAAATTTTTGTGCTTGCTACTTATGGCCGAGACTCGTTACACCTCTGGCAGCATTGTGATACGTTACGTACTTTTGGTTTTATGGATGATGAATATTTATACATTTTGGGCCATATGGAGGCATGTCAAGACTGTTGTAGCGAGTGACGTCACAGTGTCGTCGTGCACAGGCTACTGCCCTTGCTGTGTCATATTGGTTGCGTCATGTCCTAGACGACAGCAGGCACCGAGACTAGATGAGTCCATCGTGCGAGGGGTGCTGACTGACCGGGGGTGGAGCCTGCAATGCACCATTTCCTTGTTATGTCTTAATCCACCACTCTGCTTGTTTGCTTTAGCATGTTTCCTATTAGTTATAATTAGGGCTGCAGGGAATCACAATCACTGTGAATACTGTGATTTTGGGTGTGTGTCGTAATTTTTGGCTGTCACCGTAATTTTGTGTGACGGCTGTGATTATCGGCAGATTATGTACAAAATCAGATCATTTGACGTCAAATTGACTCATAAAGTAATGGTGGCATTTAATGCTGTAGAGATTGTACTGAAATGAGTTTATTACTTAACGTGACTTAAATTACCTGATGTTTGGCATTTGTCAAACTTTTGATCCTATAGGGATGCAGTGGCATCACATAACTCTGTTTTATACTAGTTTTATTGCTTTTCATTTGCAGTGCAGCCAAAATAGTGACTCTGAAAGCACAAAATAACTATGAACTACGAGTTCTGAACGCTGTGATTTTGCCGCGATTTTCCCAATTTTTCTAAAAGTCTACCCGTGATTTTGTGGATTTTTTTTACCTTGATTTACTTGCAGCCCTAGTTATATTCTTCACTGCTTTACACACACATTTCTACAAATTACAACAAACGTTTTCACATAACTGTATTGAATAACTACATTAGACATGCAGGTTTTGTGTGAGCTAGTATGTTGTGTTTTTATTAGCATTGTCACTCCAGTGTGTCTTTTATTGTAAATTTTATTTTCCTGTGGCTTGTCATCATCTTATTAAACGAATATGTTACGTCATGTTATGTCCAATATCTTGACACTGTCAGTTTCACAAAAGGTAGTGCATTTGCCTTTGAAAAACTTTGCCACTTATCCAGAAAGGAACAAGTGAAGGAGAACCGAGTAGGGACTGGGGACTGGATAAGCCAGATCACTGCCGTTAAAGTGGAAGTGGTGGTGGCGATGGTGTTCGCTGGTAACTGTACTGCTATAGCAGATAATGTGATATTTGTTTATTGGCCTTTTTTGTTGGATTTTTGTGATTTGGTGCGATGCCACAGACCAAGTCTCCTCGTTGTCCTGTAACAGTGTTCCCATTGAGTGCCAGTGTACCAGGTGTCATAATAACACTCGGTGCTTGTTGTGAGGAGCTGTGTCCTTTGAAGGTTTAAGCCATGGTTGCTACTCCTCTTATTGGATGTGTGACATATTTGAAGTCACTTTTTTACATTGTATCATTTTTGTCGTTAATATTGAACTGAAATAGAAGCAAGTAGTAGAGACAATAGGCAGTTGATGGTGCTAGTTGGTTGGCTGTGTACAGAATGCCATATAAGCAGCAAGTTGATGAACAGTCTGAGCGAATCCGGTCTCTGACAGCAGAACGTGACTCGCTCAAGATAGAAGTCAATTCGTTTAAGGTACAGATACATAATAATTATAACTTTTCATACATTTTTATCACACAAATAGATCATAATTTAAGAGGCATGTAATTGCACTGAAGTACTGCAATTGGAAATTCCAGGAAGCTCTTCCAGATAGTCAAATCAATGACTAGAAAGTTTCAGCCACGTCTGCAAGGTATCCAGTCAGCAACTGGCGAAAATTTGACTGAAGCTGCACAAAT
>Ga0126328_10000372_pt1 | contig 10207 bp, 9 predicted proteins | sample InaspJWI13metaG_FD_97003 | JGI IMG/M metagenome (GOLD analysis project Ga0126328, IMG submission 97003) | Marine gutless worms symbiont microbial communities from Oahu, Hawaii - Inanidrilus sp. 1 OAHU.JWI-13 metaG | ecosystem: Host-associated > Annelida > Digestive system > Unclassified | place... | reverse complement strand
CTCCAGACAGATAACCACGCCAGCACCCCACCGCTCAGTTTTTTACAGGCCGGATGCCCTTCCTGCCGCCCAACCAACAGCGTCAAAGCACTGAAGGCACCAGAATGATTAACTAATAGAATGATTAACTAAAAACAATAGTTTCTTTTGCACTGTGTTCAGACTTAGAAGTAGGCTACTTATCTACAAAGTCAACTGAGGCAGGCCCGAAGGCAATAAAGTGGCAGACATGGCTAACTATCACTTACCCATTGCTATCATTGCACACTTCTTCTATGAGCAATGCACGCTCTGAGCGAGGTGCATGTGAGATGCATTTCTCAATCACGTTGCTATACACAAACATCAGAACCACAAACTACATTTAACATCACGTATATTACAAGCTGTTCCCTACAGTATTTCAAGTTTTCAACTACAAACACACACACGTTTAATGGCCCTTTTTCCGGGACTACCCAGGTGACTCGGTACCATAAAGGTAAAACGAATCTGGATTTTACTGAAGTAAGAGACAGTGAGTGGCAGTGGCATCAGCTGGGCCATAAGCAAGTCTGCACCTAGCTCCAGACAGATATCCACGCCAGCACCCCACCGCTCAAGTTTTTTTACAGGCCGGATGCCCTTCCTGCTGCCCAACCAACAGCGTCAAAGCACAGAAGTGATGTATTTCAACTACAAAATCAACAAATAAATATATCAGCAATAATACTCTACTTACTCTACCATGACAGTCACTGACCACTTGCTCACCGCAAAGCCACATTGCTACATGCATCTATCATTCTATCTGTGTAAATAACAGGACTGCTAAAACAACTTTGACAACTGCTGTTTCAACGGCCATTTTTTAAAGTCCAATGGTCCCAGAAAGGTCTCCAAGCAAACATTTAGAGACTGCTGAACAGTCTTAGACAGGAAGAAACTGTAAGTACTTCATCTACCCTTCAACTTTCATCGGGTGAGCAGAAAGTACAAATCCCCTCACTTTCAGGAATTTGAACATGTGACACAAATTAACAGGAGGACAACATGTATGCACTACAATAGGGCATGAGATATACCTGGCAAATTTGTGTTGACTTAAAGGCAGCACTTTGCCGTGGACCTGTGCCACGATGCGACTGCGGTCCTCAGCACGGCCATGCTCCAACACGTGCTGTACAACATAGTTGCCGTACTGGTCATGCAACAAGCGCTCCGTGTGCTCGTGCATTTCCTCCAGGAGGCCAGACGTCTGCTCCGGCAAACAGTGCTCCAGGATTCGCTGGATGATTCGGCAACCATACGGGTGAGTTGACAGGTTGAATACCTACACGACAACACACACGCACAATTGTACATCACACAGCCATTCTAGCACAGCCTTCGCATCATTCAGTGACAACTAGTTGTTCAACGACCAATTGTTTAATGGCTTCTCACCGTGTCAAACCACTGTCAGAAAGCAACAATCCAAATCAAATGAATCAAAATCAAGCCTTAACCAGAACATCTCAGCAGTGCAAGAGAACAACGCCACACCAGCAGCAGGGCCATATCCACACCTACCCATTCTGGGTAATGAAAAGGAGAGAAAGGAAGGTGAGAGGGGGGAAGGGAAGGAAGGGTGAAGGAAGGAATGAGGGGAGAAAGGTAGGGAAGGGAAGGGGAATGCCATGTAAGAATGAAACTGTAGTATGTTCCATTCCAAATTTCACCCTGACTGTATTATACTGTTGCCCTGCATAAAAAAACACCAAAATACTGCAATTATGACAAATTTTTTTTTACTACGAGGCTACTGTGCTCAACCCCTTAGCCCATTAGGGTCAAATGTGGCATGTGCCAGTGAGCCTATGGTGTACCATTCCATGCCAAATTTAACAGTGAACTTTGCAATATTTCATCCGGCTCACTTGGCAACGAGTGTGTCTGTATTGCAGGCTGCCAATGTCCACACCCACCTTTCCCATTTATCATTATTATTCAGCCTGAAAAGCTGTTATTCATTTACTATACTATGGATGACTTGAGTTAACCTCGGCACTGCTGTATGGGTATGCAGCCCACGCCATGGCAGTGGTCATCACGAGAGCCTGATGGCCTCTGCACCCAGGCGTGTTACCACCAGACCACAGTGATGTACAAAGCTCATTACTAGAATATTGACACTAACCTGGCCCTTGAATGCATCAATGATGAAATTGACATGCACTGGGTCAACACACTCAATACACTTCTGCACCACATGGTTGCCATTCTGATCTTTAATACACTTCTGAACATGTCCATCCAGTTCTTTCACAATCTCCACCTGACATCCACCAACATTTAACATTCTCACAACGAAACTAACAGCTACAGATTATAATTGTTTTTCTTAAAACAATGCAGTCTTATGAATTTTAAAACTCACGCAAGCAAATATACACTGCTCCAAGTAAAAATGACTCCGATTTTGCCATCTTCATTATATCTGTACAACACTAAATTTACTGCAATGAAATGTCGCATATCCTGATGCAATTGGCTATGACTGGTTAGTTTGTTAAAAATTAATGGTACTTTAAACACAGACATGCAGAATTTGCCACCACTGATTATAGCAATATACCTACATTATCTGAACATACAAATATCCTGTCATAGTGTTAGAGTTCTTTTCAATGCCACAAGCCATGTTCTTTACAGCACCATGCATATTTAACAGCATAATTTTGTGGGCACGCACTACTATATTCATATGTAGTGTAAAACAAACTAGGGCAAAACAGAAAATCTCCTATTCTCGCTATCTAGCTGAAAGCATCAGGGTACTGAGCCAAAGTTCAATACAATAAACTTAAAACCATAAAATATACCAAAGCATTCAAAGTCGGTCTTTGCAAAACAGTGCAACACTAAGACAACATAATGGATTAGATTCATCAAGATGCAAAGTAATAAATCTTATCATCTAACAGCTCTGCTAATACTGAGCTACCGTTTATATATATATGTGATAACTTATCTGCACCTGCATTTCAGATGGAATGCTCTCTAGAGCCTTCTGAACAATGCGACATCCGTACATCTGTAGTGACAATGGCATGACATGGCCGCGTATACGCTGCGCCAACATCTGCTTCTGCTCACTTGTTCCAAACTCGAAAAATTTCTGTATGACGTAGTTGCCAAATACATCTGTCATCAGGCTGTAAGCAGCCGACAAGATCTCATTGAATACCATTGCCTTTTCAGATGGCGATGCCCTCTCCAATTTCTGCTGAATAAAACTGTACAGAAACACAGCAAAGTTAACTGCATTAATACATTACTTACTTAAACAGCCGAAAAAGATGCGACTCCTAAAGATGTTACCTATAATCTACAACAGTCTACTATAATTTTCTCTGAGAATGTATAGCAGTTTTTATCTAGGTGTGTCGATTTGCTGGTCAACAACCAAGGCTAAAAATCAATCCAATTTTTCACAGTTCCACTGTCCATTCATTAAAAAATTCCACAGATCCCTCAGGAATGATGTTATACATATTTCACTTTAACTTGTAAAAACACAAGAGACAAGCTCTGATGACCCATGACAAATTCCTAAATTATCAGTAGAAACAAGCACAAAAGACCAACCGAGATCCATGTTGATCTTGAGAGAACTCCACAACATGATTTGCAATGTCTGACAACTGTATGTTGGGTATTTGGTTATTGCGGAAATCCTCCAGCAGCTGACTGCGCCCCGTTGCATCCTTCGATGCTGATGTGCTGCAACGCATAAATGTATTTCCAATCAACTTGTACCACAGTAAGACTAAACACTCTTGAACAAAATATGTGGTGCTACCTTCATCACTTACAAACACACTGCCATCAACTTCAACAATAACTATTAACAAATGCAACAACAAACCTTTTCAAGAACATAGCTCTTGGTCTCAGCACAGGACTCAGTATATTGTTTGCAACTGACAGTGAAGCTGGTCGGAATTTATCAGCTCCTGGAGAGTTAGTGTAGAAACGAGCCAGACCAAGACCTACATATAAACATTAATGTACATCCAGTGCTCATACACTATGCCATTAAATGACACCAACAACGCATTGCAAGACCATGTGCTCATAAAATTACATCTGTCCACTGCCATTTCAATGTCATGACCACTGTCCCATGCAAATGAGATAGGTGATCAAACGTGACACCAGGCCACTGTTACCCAGACTAGATAATGAATGTGATAGCAGTTGCAGTGAGATTGTCTTGAGTCACTAATGAACAGTGGAGTGTGCTTAAGAGAACATATAAGATTTTACTATATTTTGTTGGCAGTGTTACATAACTAAGAAGCTCAGCTATCGCCGAGGGACCATCTCTAGCTTTAGCCATTCCAGAGATTTTAAGGGTGCAAAATTCTAAAATGTGTCACGTAACCCCGACCACACCCCTTTCAGGGATGACTTGTCATCAGCAGGCTGGGACTTGCTACCATTAACCTACAGACCAAATTTGAAGTTTCTAACTACACCCATTACGGAGATATGAAAAGCGGTGCAAAATGTACAAATTGGGATAGTTTGGGGCAGTTAGGGGTCACTCGAGGTCATCGGCAATATCACCATTCGATAGAGCACATACGACTTCCTATTCGACTTTAAAAGAAACTATGTCTATCTTGTACCTTTTCGAGATATAGCTAATTATTTGTCGAAAGTCACCGATTTTAACCCACCACCTGCACTTGGCGCCCTCATAGGGGTTGACCCCGGTCGAATTTTGTGGAGATCACTGACATCAGAAAACTAGAGTGACTGGGCTATAGTGTGGCACTGTTTGTGTGATTCTGTTTTAGCAGTTTCAACACAATACCAGCTTGTGAAAGACACATCGATGGACACATCTACCATGCTAGCATAGCGTCGCAAGGTAAAAATTAAACGGTCTTCACAGTTTTGTTAGTAACCATTCAGGAAGTGGGCTTATTGGCAAAGTGCAATGTGTGCTGTGTTTTTTTGTTGGCAGTGTGTATACATAAGCCACGAGGAACAACAGCATTAGGTTGCTGTGATTAGAGTGACTGCTGTCATCATAAGACAATTTTACAGGAAGGGTTGTAGACAGTTTTACGAGTACATACCATTAAACTGAGGCATAATCTTAAAGCCCAACCAACAGTGCAGAAGCACCATGGAAAATTCAAAGCAATGACATTAAGTAGGAAACGTCAGCAATTGGATCTCATACTTTGTTGATTCCTAATGGAAGGATGCCATGTCATTTACACAGACTCACCAGCTATTACTATGCCAGCACGAAAAATGTACAAATGCGAACATTATGTACAGTTAACTCACTACTCCAGCTACAAACCGGTACTAACCTCCAATTGGTAAATTCTGAGACTGTCCAGGCGGAGGTGTCATAGACTGTCTTGTCTGACTAAAACCCATCGGAGACAGTGCTGTAGTAGTAGCATAGAATGGCTGCCGTGGCTTGTAATCAGCACCAATGTCACGGCCTGCAAGCAACGACAACAACCGTCAGTTTCTCTTCCACTACAACAAAAACTATATCAGCACCAGCTCAGCAATATGACATACCAGTGCCGGATTAATGCTAACCAAGGCCCGTGGCAATCATTTTCCCGAGCCCCCTTACTTACGCAAGACAAAGACCTATCACAGTCAGCCACTCGAGTCGACACGACATGCTGGCAATTATTTCGTCCCGATATCAATACGGCCCATTTTTATTTTTTGTTGCAGAAGTTATGTCAAATTACTTAAAGACTACTGGCGGACTGAAAATTTTTCTCTACTTCCGGAGGCCCCCTTGAGGCCTGAGGCCTGTGGCATTTGCCACATCTGCTACATGGTTTATGCAGCACTGTGACATACCACAAGACAACAAGCAACACTACAGTTAAACTACTGTGACACAAAAAGTTCAGAGAACTGAAAACCCATTTATATTATGAACAGTAGTCTTTATCACCACATGACAAATGTTTAATATTACTGATTTTACATCATTGCCATTTTTCTTTGTTATTCCTATCTGTTTCCACTACCTTCAGTGCTTCGACGCTGTTGGTAGGCCGGCAGGAAGGGCACCCGGCCTGTAAAAAACTGAGAGGTGGAGTGCTGGAGTGGTTATCTGTCTGGAGCGAGGTGCAGACTTGCATATGGCCCAGCTGATGCCACTGCCACTCACTGTCTCTTGCTTCAGTAAAATCCAGATTGGTTTTTACCTTTCTCGTACGGCTCACCTGGGTAGTCCCGGAAAAGGGCCGTTAAACGGGTGTGTGTTCCTATCTGTTTCCAAGTACAGCATTAGAATCAGAGCCACAGCCACTACGGGCTCTTTCAGGAGTCCGGTGATAGATGAATAAAGAATACTGCTTTGATACTGTTGACAGAAGGAAAGGTCATCTGAACCACAATACACGTGCCACTTATCCACAAAATATCTCCAAAAACAAATGGAGGAAAAAGAGAGCGGCTCAACTGGAAAACAGATGTTACAATGGTGGTGATAACGAGTTGTCCAAAAACACTGAACTGAACTAAGTGGTCTCTATGTGTTGTTAAGAGATCACTCACTCGCTATGTGCAACAACTCTACATGGATACAGCAGAGAATGTAACCTGAAGGAAGATTAGCTGAAGGCGTTGACGTGCCAATATATGAACCAGCAGCCGGTCCAGCATATCCGGCTGCCTGCTGCTGCTGTGTTGGTGTAAAAGGACCTGCACTAACTGGTGTATACATACTCGTCTGTGGCATATAACCTACAAACAATACACACCTTTAACTATGATTCCCATCTGTAAAATGACCTACTGTCCTAACTGAGATGTCACTCACTCATCATGAATAGCTGAGCTAATACCAACAACGTAATAAACTTGCACACAGCTGCTGTTCCAAGTCACTGTTTCAATGCTGAACAGAGCAAACACATATGCCTTGCCTTTGCCAGCACATCCTTACTCCAAAGTCATACGTGTATACACTGGTGGATTCACATGACTAATGAATTTCACACTGAAATGCATATGACCTCTACATTTCAAATCTAAAATGTTGATGCAAAGTGTGGTAAAACAGACACAATTTCACAAGTACAGTGGAGAACAGAAAATGGCATTTGCTAGTCAACATTCTAACAGCAAGCACACACATACACATGCACACATGTAAGCATGTGCAGATGGACAGATAAATGCCCCCGGCAGCCCATAGGATGGGTGACAAATGCATAATATGCAGTAGTAATACCAAAAGAAATACATGCAAGACAGACAAATGAGAATACAGGTGATGACACAAATCAATGGAAAGATCTGGATCAATGCGTGAAAATAACAGAAATGCTGAAGACTGTACATACAGAGAAACATGGCAAGTCAATCTTCTACAGCAAAAGATGACATGACAAATTAGCAAAAAAGATTTTCAAAAATGTTTCACAAAAGTAATAAATGAACATCACAGTGGCAACCTTGCTGGCCAGTGGCAGTATTAACGAGGATTGGTGCAGGTGACACAAGTCGTACAGGTGTACGTGCAGCACTGCCACTGACCACAAACTGTCCGCTCTGATCATAGTAGGCAGGCGTCAGTATCTGATAGTTACCAGGGGCAGCATTTCCACCTGAGCAGCAGCACAGAAACATAACAAGTCAAAACATGCAGCTAAACAGTTTCAGATATAGTTAGAATACTATGCTACATACAACAACAGGCCAGAAGTAATTTAACACGAGGGTTCATCACCCGTGTACGAATCGTGCAAACACATGCAGCCAGTAAATGTTTTGTTTAAACGGTGTCAATTTACTCGACTGCCCCCCTAACTCGCTGCACACGGCAGGCGTGTGGCATCATATCGTTGGTTTATGCCGTGAACCAGACAATTCGTTGCGAAAACTGACGATTATGTGTAAATGCATCTACAACAGCATGCTGCGGAGGCCAAACGATATCTGTAGGTATGCTTGTTGTATATTTTGCTTTCAGTGCTTTGACACTGTTGGTTGGGCATCAGGAAGAGCATCCGGCCTGTAAAAAACTGGAGCAAGGGCCGATTGTTTGCATATAGTCCAGCTGATGCCACTGCCATCCCAAACCCCATAATCTCTTGCCATATTTAAATTTAGACTGATTTTACCTTTCTGGTATCGGCTTACCCAAGTTGTCCTGGAAAAGAGGCCGTTAAATGGAAGTAGTAGTAGTAAGCATGTATGTATATCTCGATCAGTTCATCCGTTTTCGCAGGGCTCACTGCTGTCTTCAACAGACATGCAGATGCAGGGGCGTACATCCCCCCTCAGTGCCAGAAAGCAACTTTCCCCCTTTGCCCTCTCCTCCCCTTGCCTTAGAAGTAGGTCCCCTCCCCTTCCTCCACTCCCCTTAGAAGTAGGGCCCCTTAAATCCAGCTAGGGGGTCCATGGAACACTGGTTTGAGCGAATTTGGTGCATTTTAGCTTAAAAATACAACATCTGGTAGTAATAATTTTAATGATTTTCCTGAGAATCGACTTACCAAATTGTGAGCAGCTTAAACAGTATTAAGGCAAATTACAATTTGCCACCAGAAAAAAATACTTCCGCCCAACTTTTTCCAGAAAGCATTCTGCTTCCACCTGTCAATGGAGTGGATGCCCCTGCATGACAGCTGATGCTACATCTGTACCAAGAGGCTGAATCTTTGCACTCTGTACATGCGCATGTGGCCTAATAATTGCATACATACTACTAATGCAATACTACTTCGGTTTAATGGCCATTTTTCTGGTTCAGCCAAACTCACCCAGCCAGTCCCCCTTGGATCTCACTTCCCATCTGTCCCAAAACAGAACTTCTGAAGTTGTGAAGTGCTTTCAGACTAAGACACATGTCCGGCGACATGTCGCCAGATATGTGCTAGTCTGAAAGCACTTTAAAGCACCAAAGGAATGTTTGCAAAGACATAATTGCCCTCAAAACTCAACATAAAATACCAGGAGTAGGATGCATCTGAGGAGTGCCACTGTCATCGAGTTGTGTTGTGGTTTGTATCGGTGTCATTGGCCGTGCAGTAACAGCATGCTGGCCACGCAGCAATGGCGCTGCTGGCTGTCCAGGAGGTGTGGCTTGCGGTGTCTGTGGTGCAACCGGTGTAGCTAAGTAGATGCCCCACGGTGTCTGTCCAGCATTGTAGTACTGCGGCATCATAGCTGTGCCTACAGCAGCAGTCAGTTTTCAAGCATCATTGTATAATAGAAATCCAAAGATTGGTGTCTGAAAATGTGCCGACAGGAAGCAATAAGGTGAAGGGAAAGGGTGAGAAGTAATAAAGATGAGAAGAGCAGCTATAGAAAATGGGACGAAACGGAAAGGAAAAGAAAATGGAAGGGGAATGTTGCAGAGGGAAGGACATGCAGCACGATAAGTTCTGCCAGTCTAGCAGCACAACTGCAGCTGAATTCAACTACACAGTATACTATAAAATATGAGTAGCTAATGTCAGATGCATGAAAATAAATAGCAGTCATGCTATTACTGTTCACAGTTACTCAGTCATGTCTACAAGTACGTTTACACTGAAAAATGCTCACCCAAAGACATAATGTAAACATAGTGATGAGAACCGAAAAAAAATCAACTAATACCTGGTAATGACATTCCATAGACTGCTGGATCTTGAGGACTCACTAAGTATGGTGTTGTCGTATATGTAGGTACACCAGCTGTTAAACACCACAATACACTATGACTTTAGTTTTCATTTTTTACTGTTTACATTTAATTGCATAATTAAACTAACAGACTGCAATACTAACAACTTCATAAATGGTATATGTGATGTGTTTAATTTTGTTTCAATTCTGAAGAATTTGTTAGTTTCAGTTCAATTTCATTTCCATCACATTTCTGCAGCTTACTTTCCTTTCACCTTTCTTCTTTTGATTTCGTCAATCTTTTCATTGCATTTATCAGCATTAATCAGGCATGCAAAAACTTTAGTTTTATCACAAGCTGCAAACTTCAACACTTGGAGTATGGTTTTATCTAGGGATCGTTGAATTATGCGATTATGCGCGCGCATAATTTTGTGCATAATTAGTGACCTTGCGCATAATTGGGCAAATCCCGCATAATCCAACGAGCTCCGCATAATCTGTCTCATTTATGAATTACGTTTTTGTTATACATCAGGAATTTTGCTTACAGTCACGAATGTACGCT
>Ga0126328_10000371_pt1 | contig 10234 bp, 4 predicted proteins | sample InaspJWI13metaG_FD_97003 | JGI IMG/M metagenome (GOLD analysis project Ga0126328, IMG submission 97003) | Marine gutless worms symbiont microbial communities from Oahu, Hawaii - Inanidrilus sp. 1 OAHU.JWI-13 metaG | ecosystem: Host-associated > Annelida > Digestive system > Unclassified | place... | reverse complement strand
TTGGTTTACATTATTTTAGCTGCTGCAAAACCGTACAAAATCTCAGTCGAAAAGACTTGCAAAGGTCACCGAAGGTCATCGAAAACGGTGTATTCGACAGACCATATGTCGCAGTCACTTCCTGTTATTAGTCTGTATAGTGTCTACATCGTTTCCGAGATATTACATCCTTCACAGCATACATAACTGCGTGCGTGCAACCCTGAGAAGTCCTCCTGTTTCAATACCACAGTTTAAAATTACACGTGCACTTTCTGATTTGTACAAAACTGTATCCTAGCACATACATGCTGTGTTTTTCTTTCAAACAGACGAAGTGACCGTTAGGTCACGGAAGGTCATTGATTGAACTTTGACTCGTGACGGACAGACGGACTGACAGACAGATCACCAAACGGACGGACACAGGGCCGTAGCGTGGTACGGTAAACCTCTGCCAATGAAGGAATTTTCAAAACCAGTTTACGTTTCCCGAAGTTATGACCAACAGTTGAGTGTCTTGGATTTGAGACAGTATGCAGGGTGGGCCAAAAAGTGGGCCACAGACTCATAACCATACTTCTGTCAGATCTTAACCGAATTTATTTTTTTTCACCGGAAGATTCCTTGCGTATGTTGCTACACTGCCTTGTGAAGTATTAATGTCAGCAAAAAAGCCATTAACGATAAATTCCAAGGTTGTGTAGCTACATACTTAAGATGTGGTGTGGTTAATAACCAAATTAAGAAAGGTTTATTGCTGAGTCTGTGAGTGTATTTTTTTTTAAATCGGTAAATGTTTGGCAAAGTTACAAGCAATAGCGTGGTTGTCTCATGCGCTTTGCACGCCTGGCCAACTGCTAAAAGACGAAGAAAGTGTACAAGACAACACGTTCTTGCTTGCAACTTTGCCAAATATTGACCGATTAAAAAATCACTGACAGACTAAGCAAACGAAAACTTTCCTAATTTGGTTATTAACAATCCCACCACACCTTCAATATGTAGCAACACTGCCTTGTAATTTATCGTTAATGGCTTGTTTCGCTGGCATTAATGTTTCACAAAGTAGTGTAGCAGCATATGCAAGGTGCGCTGGGATTTTTAATATCCATTTAACTACAAATTTACCACGAAATCTCCCGGTGGAATTTTTTTAAAATTCGGTTAAGATTTGACAACTATGGTCATGAGTCTGTGGCCCAAATTTTTGGCCCATACTGTACAGACGAAGAATGCCTTTGCGATTTTGCCTTCAAACAAATAAAATCCAGAATCCAATGAATTTAGCTAATATGTGTGACAGTTCCACGCGAACCACCCGTTAAGTAGGCTCGTTTTCCACTTTCCTTTAGGTCATTTAGTGACAAAAAGAAATCGCTGACAGCAGCGACGGTCTCTGTAATTCGAGAATGGTACAGAAAACGACTGGCGGCAAGTTGTAGCGCCATGCATACCTACAGCCATTTAGATAATAACCGGTGTATGCCTCCGATGATGTGAGTGAGCGAACTGTATGATTGGAAACTCGGAAAACCAGCAGCTGGCGAGTACAGTCCACATCTGACACAGCCCCATTCCAGTAGTCTGTAGTCTTTACGGTCTGTGTGCACGTTTAAAAGTATAAATAACAGGGGCCGTTCACACATAGCTGCGCGCTGCTGCGCTGCACTAGTAAAAACACAATAATCGTTTGTACCAGCGCTGCACAGCAACGCGCAGCGCAGCCGGAAAAATGCCCCCAAAATGCCCCTTTTGCTGTAGGATCCTAATGCATGGTTCCTTGGTTCATCCGAGTCCATACCCGTAACGGCAGCTCGATCGGTTCAGCCGTTTTGGCACAGCTCATGGTTGTGACCAACAGACAGACACACAAACCGCAGAACACCGGTAACAATAGGCCGCGTTTAAACATTATAAATGTTAGGGGCCGTTCACACATACGCTTCGCGCTGCTACGCTGCGCTAGTAAAACACAAGAAGCGTTTCTACCAGCGCTGCGCAGCAAGGCGCATCGCAGCCGAGAAATGCCCCAAAAATGCCCCTTTTCTCGGTCGATCCAGGCTCCCACCTAATACATGGTTCCTTGGTTCCCCGCGAGTCTATACCCCAAACGGCAGCTCGATTGGTTCATCCGTTTTGGCACAGCTCACGGTTGTGACCAACAGACAGACACATAGACCACGGAACATCAGTAACAATAGGCCGCATCTTATGCTTTACATAGCGATGCGGCCTAACAATAATACTTATCGTCGTTATAATCGTCTTCATTATCGTCATCATCATCATTATCATCATCGTAGTCATAATTATAATAGCTTCATCGACAGTTCCTAATGACGTGATTAAATCGTGCTTGTGTGTTTCGCGGCATGTAGACTGGCCAAGTTCGACAGCGAGAAGATGAGAAGCAGGCTTAGCTTCATGACAACACTCAGATCGACTGGACAACAAAAGTACGCCGTGGAAGACAAGGACACCGGCACGGTAAATTAACGAAATTAGCAACCACACCTGCTGCACTGAAATATTCAGCCAGCGATGTGCAGTAGACCTATACAGGTTAAGCCAAAAAAACTCCACCCCAATACCGTATCTTCTCCAAAACGTTCTCGAAGTTTCTGAGAATAACAACACATGGCGTGGTGGGGAAATTTTTTTATACTGGGTAGGTTTGTGGGAAAATAATTTTCAATAACAGTAGTGAAAGAAAGATTAACATGGCGTAATAATTAACATAGTAAAATCCTGTAAAAAATCACCAGCTGAACTGTTGGAAATGACTTTTTGGGCATAATAAAATTGAGCTAATTCGCAGTTGCAACGTAATCTTTATTCTCTTGCATTCTCTGAATATTTTGGTGAAATCCATATTATTTTATTGTTATATCTTAAACGGTTGAGTTGGTGTGGTATTTTGAAGTTTGAGGTGCAGTTTTTGGCCCACCCTATACATACTGAGTCGAATATTTGTAGAGACTGTATTCGGCACTGCCCATAACCGCTACGGTAAAAAGATACTTAATTACGGCAGTCCAAAACTACTTTTAACGTGTAGGTTTAACTACTAGCTATCTACTTTTTAACTACTTGTACATCTTACATCTAACTACCATACCAACAAAAAGTAGCTATACAGCTGCAGCACAATATACAACTGCCATAACATAGCGGAGCTACTGAGCGCTATACTGTGCTATCATCGTTATTACCGGAAGGTTCGATTATATCCAGTGACAGATTGGCTCGTACGATATGCCCAAAGAACTTTAGGTACATCTATTACGATATGCTGGTAAGTGGTGGTTGTTCAGTATACGCCTACGGAGTACGAACTTCCTCATTACTCCACCCCGTTAGGGGTGGCGAAGCATGGTGATGTGCGTGTCTGCTTGTCCTCTCTGCGTGTATGCTTGTTTCTCTGTGTCCGCGAGTATATCTCCAAAACTACACATCCGATCTTCGATCGTACACCGATTTTAGAGGCCGTGGTTCAGCCATCCTCTGGTGGCGTTGCGATAAAAACGTACTTCCGGTTCTATGGAAGACGCCATGCTTGCGATGGCTCGGTAGCCGAGTGGTTAGCGTGCTTGACTCAGGCGCAGTAGGGTCTGGGTTCAAATCGCAGCCGCGACGCTGTCGGGTAACAGTCTTAGGCAAACTGTTCATACCCATCGTGCTTATGTTCACCAAGCAGCGAAATTGGTATCAGCCCTTTTTAAGGGTTGCGAGGGTAACTGCTGGCCTGGCGGAAAGTAATGGCAGCCTACCACCGGGTTTATGACTCACGTCACCCGCAGGCTGACTGCCAAGAACCGGGATCAGCTCCGGAGTAATCGAGTATGGGCTACTTTTTTTACCATACTTGCACATAATGCGCAATGTAAAGGCACTTCGATTGACGATACCGCTAGAGCTACTGACGTCATTGCGTCGTCGTGCGCAGGATAGTTACCACGCTGCGTCGTATCGGTTGCGTCGTGTCCTAGACTACGGCGAGCACCGAAACTAGACGAGTTTATCATGCAAAGGGTGGCGGTCGTCGTGCGTATACATACATACAATGCACCGAACGACCTTGCTGGGGATGCGTCCGTGCACCAAGGCAGTCGAAGCCAGATTTCTCATGAGTTGTTCCGTGGTGCCATATTTCAGCTCCATAAAGGGTAACTTGTACAAGAAGAATTGGCTGTGTGGCGTCTTCAGTTTCACTGTTCCATTATTTTTTTTCAAAACTCAAACGCACGTGTATTTTAAAACAAGATACGTAACAATTAACTGCACTGTCAGAAACACAACAGAATAATGACCACCGGCGGCCATTCGACAGGTAGGTCATGCGTTGCAGCGTGGCCTACCTGTCGTGGTCATGCGTGACCAATCACGACCATTCAGAGATCTCGGTCTAGAGAATCAGAGTCACGTGGACGTGTTGGCATCAGTTCAACATTCCTGCTCGACGTGACAGCTTATAAATGTAACTGATCAGTCTTGTAACTGATTTGGTCTCGGTCTGTGTCAGTTATGCTTGGCTGTACACAGGTGCGGAATCCGTGGCGACAACAGAGTCCGGCCAGAGCGGATGGAGAGACTGGCGACGACGGCTTTAAGGAGCTAAAGAGAACGTCTATTGCACCGAGAGCCAGTATCGCGGGTGTCGATAAAGATCTGAGACGTGGATCAGCAGCAGCAGCTGCCGCATCATCAACAACCGAACAGAAACAGGAAGAAGCGACTCCGACTGGCAAAGATGTGGAGCTAAAGAGAGGGTCAATTATATCACGCAAAAGTATCACGGGTGGCGACGACGAAGGTCTGGAGCAAAAGAGAGGGTCAATTGCATCACGTAAAAGTATCACGGGTGGCGACGACGAAGGTCAGGAGCAAAAGAGAGGGTCGATTGTGTCGCGCACAAGTATTACGGGTGGCGACGACGAAGGTCAGGAGCAAAAGAGAGGGTCAATTGCATCACGTAAAAGTATCACGGGTGGCGACGACGAAGGTCAGGAGCAAAAGAGAGGGTCGATTGTGTCGCGCACAAGTATCACGGGTGGCGACGACGAAGGTCAGGAGCAAAAGAGAGGGTCAATTGTGTCGCGCACAAGTATTACGGGTGGCGACGACGAAGGTCTGGAGCAAAAGAGAGGGTCAATTGTGTCGCGAGGAAGTATCGCGGGTGGCGACGACGAAGGTCTGGAGCAAAAGAGAGGATCAATTGCATCACGTAAAAGTATCACGGGTGGCGACGACGACAATCTCGAGCAAAAGAGAAGGTCGATAGTAAGCTTCTCGCGCAGTATCACTGGTGGCGACGACGAAGGTCTGGAGCAAAAGAGAGGATCAATTGTGTCGCGAGGAAGTATCGCGGGTGGCGACAACGAAGGTCTGGAGCAAAAGAGAGAATCAATTGTGTCGCGAGGAAGTATCACGAGTGTCGACAATGCGAGACGTGCATCGGCAGTATCAGCTGCAGTAACAGAAGATGAAGAAGCGACTCCGGCAAGCGGAGATGTGGAGATGAAGAGATCATCGATTGTATCGCGCAAAAGTATTACGGGTGGCGATGACGAAGGTCTGGAGCAAAAGAGAGGGTCGATTGTGTCGCGAGGAAGTATCGCGGGTGGCGACGACGAAGGTCTGGAGCAAAAGAGAGGATCAATTGTATCGCGTACAAGTATCACGGGTGGCGACGACGACAATCTGGAGCAAAAGAGAGGGTCGATAGTAAGCTTCTCGCGCAAAAGTATCACGGGTGGCGACGACGACGGTCTGGAGCAAAAGAGAGGGTCGATTGTGTTGCGAAAAAGCATCTCGAATGCGGATGAGGAACAAGAGAAAGGCGACGATGATAACTTGCCACAGTTACAGACATCACCAAACTCGAAGCTGGAAGACCAGCAGGACGTCGGCAGCGATGACGAATGAGATGAAGATAATTACGTGTAGATCTGCAGCCTGGTCAGCGGTCACCGGCAGAATGCATTGCTTTATTTGTTTCTTCTGTCAAGCCTGCAGCTAGATAGGCTAATTAGCACAGATTTTTGCCCGATAGGCATCGCACGAGCGCAGTCGACATTAACAATGCTATCATTCTGAGCTGACGAGAAAGCTTCGCGCCTGGAGTGTTTCTAGTAAATCGCGTCGACCGCGTTGCATGGCTTTACTGTGACATCATTAACATTTACTCTATACGATGAAGTTTATTTGCCACAAAGGTAGTGCAAGTAGGCCTACAATACACGCAGAAGACGTTTACATATTAATTATTTCTTTAAAATGATTTTTAATTTTTTTAGTTTAAATGTACAAATATTGTCGGAGTTTACGAAATTTATAAATTATTGAAGGCTAGCCTTCCTGTTCCGAAACGCAGTTCTTAATTAAAAACGTGTCTTGTCGTGTCGTAAAATTGCTACACGATGTGTTAGTGACTGCTCATGGTGCAACAGTTTGACAATAGCCTCCTCGCATGTATTCAGTTTTTGACACCACTTGTGAATTTTGATTAACTTTAACTTAGATATACTGAACGTTTGTTACAAACGTGAGATCTTTTGTTTAGCGTAAAACGCGTTTTAACAGAACTTTTGCTATTGTTTTTGCAACTGTGATTTGCTTCATCTGTTACTAGGAAGCTTTTACATCCTGTTAATCCAATTTCAGTGTGCTTAATTTTCTCCTAGACTGCTTTTCATAGTCTCCTATTCAATTTGCTGTGGTTTTGTGCTTCACTGAAAATCATCGAGACATCTGAACAGTTGTGCATGCACCTTCTGGCGGAATGTTCATTCTCCTGTTTGCATTGTGGAGAATAAAACAGTGTTATCACTTGACAACGCCGGGTGTTGACATATACAGTTCACATGATGTTTTTAAAAATCTCTCCATGCTAATTGGCTATATAATAAGCTTCTTTTGTTGAAATGACGATCGCACTAAAAGTCTTGTAACATACAGCTTTGCACGAAACTTATATGTACGCAACTTTGCTCACAAGAAAAACGCCCATATCGGTAAGCAGAGGCGCCAGCTGTCTAAATTTATTCCATCCCTTCATACTCTAGCGCCCATTGGCGCTCTAGCTACGGGGAACTGGTTTACGTGCCCCCGGACTTTCAACAATTTATTTTTGCTACTTTACTTTGGAGCTATTAAGGTATCACATTCACATCAATTTTTTCTTATGTCAAATATCTCCAGGATTTCGCGTTCCACAGTTATTAAAATTAACGCATTATTTTTTTCATTTTAATGAAAAGCATTAAAATGGTATCAGTGTTTTTGAAACACGTTGTACGTGTATTTCGTCTTGTTTTGTGTGTCACTTGAATAATTCACGTTTTCTGCCCCTCCTTACGCCTATAGGGCCTAATCCTGGCGACGTCAGTGCTGTAGCCTCCACGGTTGCATCAGCATTTCCATCTACACTGCACTCAGCATGTCACCCAACTAATCCACTAACTCCACACTTGCAATTGTGCTTCTATCTTTTTTCTTTGTACTGATTCTCTGTCTTCTTGTCTAATCTTTGTTTCGTCTGTATGGGTCTCGTTGACTGAAATAAAACGATGGAATGGAATTAAATGGATTACCCATATCCACACTGGTCCTATAGCTGTACAAGCCGGTACGACTGTTTTAGTGTATAGCCTCTACACGCAAAAGACTTGCTCGCTGTGTATGCTACCGTTTATACCACTATCCTTTTTGTGCATCCATTTCTTACAGTCGTATCAAGTTGCTATCAACACCTCTACCACAAACACCAGATGGCCATCTTTCACCACAAGAAGCTCTGCTACCGCAAACGGACCGTGCGACGCGCTGTCAGTCGAAATCTTGTAAAATACTGCTCAACTATAGGAACAAGTTGTAAACAAATCCAGAACACATCGGAAGTTAGAGATTTGTGGTCGACGGACGTGTAGTGAACTACGTGCGTCCAGCCGCGACGCGTCGAGCGTCGCAAGTGTGGTCAACAAGCACGACGGACTTGCCGAAAAGAAATTTTCTGAGTCCGGAGTTTAGGACAGAATTGCAAAGGGAAGTAACATTATTTCTGGAGATACTGTCCGAATTTCCTTAACAACCACCATCCTACGGCTACTGTATAGGTCAACCTACGCTAGCCGGCACCTCCAGTTTAGAACTGGATGACAGTGTTATCGCCACTGTCTGCGTTGCGCAGTAAAAAAACTGATGATAATCCCGCAAAGCCGTAGAAAGCAAATAGAGACACAGATATGGTGAGAAAATAACGAGATTGTATTGACAATACCCTTTACCACAAGGACGTGTCCACAAAGTGCAAGCATTATGAAGTCCATAATGGTATCACACGCTGAGAATGTTATCAAACTGCAACGCAACGTAGGCCTATGCTAATACTGATCAACGATTAGCCCCACAAGACCTGCATTTTTACAAACCACTTGCACAGCGTAAGTAGAAAAATGGAAATTTCAACATCTATAAGTCAACCTACTGGCAGCAAAGTAGAAAAGTACCAAAGTACAAAGGCAAATTAAGCTTAAACATCACACCAAGCTGGCAGTATATGTAGGCCACTTGTTTAGCCGAGCATATAACAGACTAAGTAAGAACCATGAAAATTCGACACACAAAAAATTAACAACAGAACTTCAGTACTGCTAGTCTACTGTAGTGCTGAGATTTTATTACTATGTACTATTTGCCATGAGATGTAATACCCGACTATAATAATCAGTCGCTGTCTACATGTTACTATTACTAGGCCTACCCAGTTCTTACATCTTCACATAAGTTATATACGACAATGCATCAATGAGGCTATGCATTCATCAGATTCAACTGGACTAAAACTATCAAACCGCTACACTGCAAGAAAAATACTTCTGAAAATTGTTAAAAGAAAACATTAAAGATAGTAACACATCAACAACAACAGTCTTACGGCCGTTATCCATGTCAACCTGCGTTAGCCGGCACCTCCAGCTAAAAGCTGGAGGATTTTATTGGCGCATAGTTTTACTGCCCGCGTGCCCTTGCTGGCGGCAACCAGCGCATTCGGAGCAGGGAGAAGTGAAGATACTGGAGTTCTCAACAGTGTTATCTACACTGTCTCCGTACCTTCTCATTAAAGATAATAAAACAAATGGTAAGTAATGAAAAATCTCCAGCTGATGTAAGTAGCACCACTACAATTGGGAAAAAAGATTTCAGAAATCAATGACACACATCACAATTTGTTATTGTCTCTAATCAGTACTGGCTAACCTACAACTATTTTACATATATTTGACATAAGCTGCTCCAGTAGATTACTAAATGCAGTAATTAACAATTAATAACAAATAGTAAACAACGAACTGTGAAATGTTACTTATCATCAGCATTTCAATGGAAATTAAACCAAACACTTAATACAAACAATCTCTGAAATCACATTTTATACCACAAACACATGCATGGATACAGTCAACAGAAGTCACATGTTTCACAATGCCTTCAAGCGAATGCACTGTTCACATGTTGTAAGCAGCAATGTCTTTGAGTTTCATTGGATTTGGATCTTAGTGCTTGCAACAGCAGTGACCATCAGATACTCCTACTAGCGCTAGCAAATCGGTTCACTGAGGACTCCTACACTACCCAAGAACATGTTCAGTAGTATTTTCATGAAACCTAGAAGAAAACTCCCCGTTTTAGCACAGTTTCTGATGTTTAATAACTACCAATATGCTGTTCTTACTGAGTTCTGGGTAGCACCTATGTGCACTGTGTAACAGGTGCACTGAAAATATGACTATGATGATGACGATGACATTCGTCACACAATACAACTACAACAACCAGTTTTACGGCCATCATAAAGGTCAACCTGCATTAGCCAGCACCTCAAGTTAAGAACTGGAGGATTTTGTTGGTGTAAAGTTTTACTGCCCACAAGCAACAATTAATAACTGCGGTCATGCATAACAATAAGCAGCTGACTTCAACATATGAACTCTGCAGAGTTTTAAAAAGCAGCAATTTATAATGTGATAAAAATGGATATGTACTGCATCAAGATAACAGTATTATTTTAAAGATGCATTATCATTCACTAATGACAATTTCATTATGGATAACTTATGGGAAAGAATAATTTCTGTCAGTCAAAAATTGGCTCTGACTATATAAATACACAATCATCTATTCTGACCCTGACCAACACGTTTCTGCCACCAGCATATGAACTACATCGCAAATATTTTATTCAGTCTTAGTA
>Ga0126328_10000370_pt1 | contig 10236 bp, 7 predicted proteins | sample InaspJWI13metaG_FD_97003 | JGI IMG/M metagenome (GOLD analysis project Ga0126328, IMG submission 97003) | Marine gutless worms symbiont microbial communities from Oahu, Hawaii - Inanidrilus sp. 1 OAHU.JWI-13 metaG | ecosystem: Host-associated > Annelida > Digestive system > Unclassified | place... | reverse complement strand
CCGCAGTTGTAGTTTTTTTTTTGGGGGGGGCAGGTGTCCGGGGGTAGATGTCTGGGGGCAGATATTCGGTGACTGTGCGGACACGACGCAGACTCGGTGGTAGTTTCTGGACACACACGCAGCGACAGCGGTATTTCTCCAGTGGAGCGTGTGTGCGGTCGGTCGTTCGTCCTGTCTCGACCACCCGCCGCGTGCGTCGTCCACAAGTAGTTTGTCCGGCCGCACTCAAGCGCGCTGCCGGCGTCGTCGACGACGGCGGCCAATCTGACTACAGCGACAGCTCCGAGATGTCTGGACATTTGCCCCACCCGGGCACCTACAAGTGGCCTGGCAATTGAATAGTTGGGGCGTTGGACTCGCGACTCGAAAGGTTGTGGGCTTGAGTTATCGGCCGTTTCGCTTTCAGGTAACAATCTTGGGCAAGTGGTTCACATGCACGTGCCTTTGTCACCAATCAGTATATCTGGTATCGGACTGTCGGTCAGGGGCGGTGACCGTGATGCCCTGCGGCTGGGAAGGTAACCGTAGGTCTGGCGTTGCGCTGGCCATGCGTCACAGACTTTCGTGGTTTATCCACCTACGGACTCGCAGCCAAGGGAGAAGGGAGATCAGCAGCCCGCTGGACACACTTTACCTTTACCCGTTACGGTCAGGGTTTTAGAGTTAGGGTTAGGTTCAGGGGTAGATGTCGGCGATGGCAGTTTTCGGGAAGGGGAGAAACGTCCGGGGGTATACTTGTCCTACATTTGCCAGCGAGGGACGCCGTTCGCTGTGCTTTATCGCAAATCGATAGCACGACGACGACGACGACGACGACGACGGGTCCTTAAGACGTCGACGGACGCTGTTGTTGTGATGTTAGCTCGCATGACAGATTCTCTTCTTTCTCCTCTCGTCCAGAGTCCGCACTCCACCGTGACCGGACATTTGCCCCCCCCCACGAAAACTACCATCGCGGATATCTGCTCCCTGATCGGGGTTATGGCTGAGAGTTATAGGGCTAGGGGTTCGGGTTAGTATTTGGGGATTAGATTATTCAGGACAGAGTTAGTGCTCAGGGTTTAAGGTTAGGGTTAGTGTTGAGAACGGAGCAGATGTCTGCGAGGGTGATTTTCTGGGAGGGGAGATATCCTGGGGGAACAAATGCCCTACATTTGCTGCAGCAACAGCCGCAGCCCCTCCGCGTCGCTTTGAACCGCAATTTTCGGATTGCTTTTATATGCCGACGATGAGGTCACTCGCTGCTGCAGTGCCAGCGCTATATCCGTCAGGATTCCTCATAGAAATGTTTTGTTGATCAACGGCAGCGTGATACTTTTTCCGTTCATAGAACTGCTAACTTCCAATATCCAGTTTTCCCGTTGTCGAATACAGAACGATGTTAACAGTGACAACGATGAACTGGTAGTGAGCTACTGTTTACGCCGTGACGTGCTTCGTCAATTTTGTATGTGCTGTGCTTACAGTGGTTGTCTCTGTCTGTGGTGTGGCGTACTTTTGTGAAATTTGAAGAATGTGTAGACTGTGAGCCAGAGAAGAGTTGAGTAAATTAGGAAAAGTTATGGTTGAGGTTGAGTGTTGTGATTTTCGCCGCCAGCAGTAACAGCTTCAGACCGTAACTGGCATCTTAATCCTTACTACCCGAAACGTAGTCGTGAACTTAGGCCTACTCTTTTACTCCCGGCTTAAACTTATCTATTTTATAAAATCCTGTCGCTGTAGACTCTCTTCTTCACTCACGACTAACTCCATGGACTCTACCATTACTGTTTCATCGGACCATATTGTTTTTTTTGCGTTTCATTGCTTCTCTCTTTTTGGCTCCGTGTTTTATTAAGCTGTATGCCAGTCAGTTTTTGAGCGCACGTAAATATACTGCACGTCGTAACAGATCGTATCGCATGATGTTGACCGATGAACTTGACCAACATTGGTCGTGCAGCCAGTCTTCAGCAGTCTGTCTACTAGTCTACTACGTCTGCGTGACGCATGCAGGTGCTGGCGGTAAGCCGTTGTTCAAGCGCGCGATCCTGCACGACGGCTCGGCACTGGCCAGCTGGGCGATGGTCACCGACCCTCTACGCTATGCCTACGACGTCGCCGACGCCGTCAACTGCTCCGTCCCGCGTCCCACCGGGCGACCGCAGCGCCGCCAGTCGTCGGCCGCCGACCGGCGCGGTCACGAGCGGCTGGCGGCGGTCCGCCACTCCGCTGATGTAGGCAGGAACGTTTTGCAGGACCAAGACCGAGATCAAGACCGCTACTGCCAAGACCAAGTCCTGGACACCAACATCGAATGGATCAGAGACCATCACCTTCCTAGCACGGTAGTACTGACTATTGACACCACGACTGACATCACGAAGCAATTTTAACAGCAAGCAAACAGCAATAACCGTTATCACACTTGTAGAGGCTAGCACTGTAAAACGTGCAAGAACGATTTTGCGCCGTTGAACATTGGATTGACAAACGAGCAGTGATGTAAGCAAGACCATTTTTGCAAGATCAAGACCAACACTGCCCAGAATTTGTCTCGAGTCGTCTCGAGACCGTGACCAAGACCCGATGAGAACAAGACTGGGGCCGTGGCGGTCACGAGCGGCTGGCGGCGTGCCTCAAGCGGGTCCCGGCCGAGCTCCTCGGCGTCGTCGTCGGCGCCGCGTCGCTGCGGCCGCCTCGCTACCGGTCGGCGTTCGGCCCCGTCCTGGACGGGCGCAGCGCCGTGCCGCGCCGCCCAGCCACCCTCATGGCCGGCGCCGTCTCCGTCGCGCCCGTCTTCGAGGCGAGTGCCGTGCTAGTCGGCGTGACGGCCGACGACTCCGCGGACCCCGGCGGCGGCGATGGCGGGTCCGCGGCGGTTGAGGACGCGGCGTTTCGTCGTCGCCTGCTACGCACCTACGTGCAGAACGTCTACCGCTTTCACCGTCAGAAGATATACGACGTTCTCGCCTACCACTACACCGACTGGGAACATCCCACCTACCAGCAGGGTTAACATGGCAATATGCTCAATATGCTTGATTTTTCGTGGATTTGTCGTAAACTGTTTTATACTGAGTTGCTGTTGTCTATTACTGTGATAAATAACTGTTTTTTAGCTACATTATTATATTTCAGCTATTTACTTTTGATTGCGTTTTGTGTTTAGCTTTTGTTCATTGCCTAACGTTTGTGTATGCGACTTCGGCATTCGATTTGTCATAATTGTAATTTTCAACAAACTTCCTTAATAACCGGTACTTGTAGTTAGTTAGTTGTGCTGTTCCACGGACAACGGACATGTTTCAGTGACAGAAGCTTCGATGTCGCAGCACCGTGCCTGTGGAACGGTTTGCCGGCTACTCTGCGACAGATAACCGGCTATTAACAATTCAGGCGACATCTCAAAGCACACACTTACATTTAGGGACTAGAAATCGCAACGCATTTTGACTTTTTGTTTTCTTGCCCTATACGAATACACTTGATTCCTTCCTTACTGGTAACTGGGCGGTGGTTGACGGTGCAGCATCGAGTGATGTGGTGGACACAGAGGACGGGTTCAGCAGCGGCAGCCTGGCGCAGCTGCTGGTCGACGGCCAGCTGACGTCGCCGACCATCCAGCTGGCCCGCCATCACGCCGCCGCACCGCGCGCCGCCGCCACCTTCCTCTACAGGTCAACCATTATGCACATTCACTTCCGTACGCTTGACTGTTCTGTTCTTTAGCCGTCCTCGATCCGAGCATTGGCTACACCATGGACGTACTTTTTCCATTTATCTCTGTCCTCTGTCATTCTGATTGACTCTTCCACTGGGAGTCCTGTCCACGTCTGGATGTTGCCCATCTAGGCCGTGCGTGGACTTCCTCGCCTGCGCGCACCTGGCATTGTTTCTTGCATTATCTCTTTTTTTCGAGGCAACTCCCTTGACTGTGTGACGTTAATTGACCTCTATCACGCTGTGGTGTGACGTACTTACACGCATGCTAAACAAAATAACAAAATTATTAAACACGCAGTAACAAAACGCAGTCAAAAACTAAATAGCTAAAATACACATTGTGTCTCATAAAAGATCCCCTATATTTTTAGCTGTAACTCGAGTATGCGTAGGTGAATTTTGATAATTTTTGGTGAATGTGTTTCGTAGAAAATAGACGATTGAAAGATATTATAACTTTCCACCTCACCTGATAGGCCTAAAATTAAAATTGACTCTGTTGGATAAGTCGCTGTGTAATATTTCTGCATTTCGTACTGACTGCCAGATGCTTGAAGATACATTTTGAAACTATCGTAACAAAATGAACATACTTTCCTAGATACTTTCCCGAGATGAGCAACTTTATTCATCAGCGAGTGATAGAGAAAAAACAAACAAACAAACGAGATACCGTTCTTTATTCCGCCTGCGGACGTAACTGCACCGGCGCCGCCCGCCGTCTGCCACAGCGAGCTTTTAAATGCGCTCTGACTCTTTTTCGACGTTAACGCTATACAAACTGCTTGCTTTCTTGCTGACTTGCAGCTTCGGGCCGCGGCGCGGCGTGACGCTGGCGGACGCCGTGAGCCCGGTGCAGCTCGACGACGGCCCGCTGCTCGAGTACCTGTTCGGCGCGCCGCTCGTCGACGGCGCTGTCAGTCCGTTCAGCGCCACCGGCACTGGCACCTACTCGCACTGGCAGAAGGTCGTCTGCGCCATGATGCTGCACTACTGGACCAACTTCATCACCACCGGGTAACGGCTCTACTTCACACGTAGTTCCGAGTTACTGACGCCCAGATCTGGCAAATTCGTGCTATGCTGCTAAGCCTATTCAGTGCAATGCAGTTAAATTTTAATAGCGGGCTCACGCACCAAGACTGCATGACAGACGAAAATAAACAAATACTACGACAGATTGATAAGAATTGGATATTATTTTCTGATAGTCTGCGAGTAACTAAGCATGTCACTATTGTTGACTTTAAATACCGGTAGCTGTCGCTTGGTACAGTTGGACCCCTACACAAGCGACCATGGTGCTATTTCCAATATTCATGAAGAAATCAGCTGCGTTATTTCACACAAACCTGACAGAAACTGCATATCAGACTCTCCCGTTGTGCATTCAGTTGGTGATTTCTCTAGACATCGTTATCACCCAAAGCTTGAAATGTGGTCGTAAATATTCGACGAAGTCTTCGCATTACGGACCGGAAGCATAATTTACCGCGACCAGACGTGTCGGAAATGATGGTCGGCGCACTAACTAAAGCATCGTATTCGTATCCTTCCTGTCTTTTCTGCGTTGTTGTCTGATTTACTTTGTATGGAAACTAAAATTTAAACAGTAACTACACTGTGTCCCAAAAAAACGTCCACCTTTTTATTTTTTTGATTAACTCTGTCAGAAATTATCCGATGTTAATAATTTTGGTACGTTAAATCCTGAGAAAATTTGACATGAACACCTTACAGGTTTGTCCACCTCACCTGTCAGATGTAGCCACTTTACCTTGGGAAATTCAAAAAAGTCATTTTTCATTATTATTATTCATATATTTCAGAATATTTACATTACGTCAGAAGAAAACAAACAGCAGCTGTTGTACTGCAGCTTTCGCTGTTTACTTGCGGTTGTTTAGTTCTTCCTATTATCTGCATAGCCCTAGTACTGCGTTTGGGGCACGCTACAGGAGGATCGCGTGTATTGATGTGGACATGTTGAGGCTTGCGGCAGCAGCTTATTGCGAAATGGGCTGAATTTCAGCATAGTGTGGTGTACTATGCGACTGATCAGTGTCGAAAAAGACAGGAAGCATGTATTATTGCAGAAGGTGGTCACGCTAAACACTTGCTGTGACATTGCTTGCCTGACAGTCCAGTTGCCACACATCACAATCGGTTCTTTTCAGAGCCACCGATGACAACCCACAACTGGCTCTCTACAGTCTACAGAGCCTCAAAGTTCGAAAGAACGCAACAAACCTTCAGTCAGATGACAAAGTTTTGCATTTCACAAGTTAGTGTGGTGACATTTTCAGGTGGGTGGGCAAGTGGATTACAGTTTGTTTTCTTCTGAGATAAACGTAAATAATCAGAATTATGGATGATTAATACTGTTGAAAATGACTTTGGATTTCCCAATGTAAAGTGGCTACATCTGACTTGTAAGGTGGACAAATCTGTAAGATTTTCATGTCAAATTTTCTCAGGATTTAATATACCAAAAATTATTAAAATCGGTTAATTGTTGACAGAGTTATTAAAAAAATAAAAGATGGACGTTTTGGGGACACGGTTTAGAAATATCAAGACATGCAAAGAAACTTAGATGTCCAAAAACACATCGCGAGTCGGCGGCAGTGGCTATGTGCTACAGAACCATAATATAAAAGTGTTTGAAAAGGCTCGCAGTAACCTCGACGCACGATAAAAGTGGAGAAAGATTCTACTATACTATACCATTGTACTAGCATAGGCATAGTAGAGTTGCATCAATGTATGCGACTAATAATAAGTAAACTAAAATTCGACAGTTCCAGTTTAACCCACCGAACGCAGAATTTTTCGAACACTATGCAAGCAAATGATGATGCAAGCAATCGCGTGGTCAGAAAATTCCGTGTCTGGGTTTCGCCGAAGAATTGTGACAGCGCATTCTATCTCATTGTTGAATATTTGCATACGAATTTCGATGCGCAGACTAAGGAAGCTGATATTTTTTTAATGGCATCGTCAACGTTGGGTGATTAATAGTCCTGTGTAGTAAACCAGCAATTCCAGTGCGACGTTGGCAGGTGTAACGAGTGTCAAAGCCTTTGAATGTCGCCAACGAAGCCAATATTTCTTGCCGACATGTTCCTGTCAGAGACGTTATCGAAAGACCGCCGAGTCTTCTCGCATTTCCGTCGGCCTCATTTATCTATCTCCCCTACACGCCCCACTACACCTCAGCCGCTTGCACTTTCCGTGGCTTCCGTTTTCGTGTCTTCAGATCGACGACTGGCCTGGCTACTTGGTATGTATTGAAGGTAGAAAGCGGAACGTGATTAAGATAGCGATAGCGGCAGGATGCTGGTCCGGCGCCTGGCAGGCCGGTCACCCATCACCTACTGCTAGGATGTCATTGACGTCAGCCTTCGTTCGCCGTCGACCGTTTCGAGGCTTGCTATCTTATCGACCGTGAACCGGCGGAACAATGCGACACACCACTGAGAAATTCGATCTTCCATTTAGTCATTTAGTTCTCTGTTTACGGAAGACCTAAAATATAAGCAATGCTCATCGTGGTACGAAGGCGGCATCGAATATCACTGACCTCTACCTGAACTGGCTCAAAACTATACGTACAACTGTCTCTCTGTATTTTTTGTATATGCCTATGATGCTTGTTTGTGACGTACTTATCAGTCTCTCGTTCGTCTATCTTCTGTGTACTTTTATTCATTAGTTTGGTTTTATATGTGCTTACTTTTGACCTCCGTAGTGTCTCTACTGATATTGATTAGATTACTCTTTATAAGAACATGTTAATAAAGACTACTTGTAATCCAGTGTTCTGCTGTGCGTTCTTTGTCAGTTATTTCTACATTCATCTAAGCGGTCCGTTGCATGTCTATTCTATAGGCCTACTGTGATGTTTCTTTTCGCAGGAACCCGAACGGCGCGCAGTCGACACCGCAGATGGTTCATTGGCCTGCGTACGATGCCGACAAACAGCAGTATCTCAGAATTGGTAAGCAGCCCAAGTGACGTTTGCAGATCCATATCTCAGCTGTCAAATCTCGCTCAGTACAGTTTCGGTTATTCGGTAGCCTACATTTTTGGTTCGAGCAAAGCAAAGCAAAGCAAAACAAAAGAAGTTTTTGACGACAGCGCAGGCTGTAGCCTCTATGCCCTCCAAATTACATAGAAGATAATTTATACAAATTATATATTATTAGTCAAAATTATTAACGAAACGTCTACTTCCTATTTCAGCTAATTCAGTGTTATAATCATACATAAGATCCTGGTTGCTCTAGAACTTATCTAGCAACTTGGCGTATTGTGTGTACTGCTGTTAGACGGTCGCGACAACTAAATCGGGGATTAAGTTTGAAAATAACTTAAGTTTCACGTGCAAAAATGGTTAGTTGGAGGGGGAACAGCAGAAAATAATTTATGCAGCTAGTTGTACTTGAATGAATGAAGCCATTAAAACAGTACATTCTTAACTACTACTACTACACCCGTTTAACGGGTTCTTTTCCAGGACAACCTGGGTAAGCCGATAACAGAAAGGTAAAACCAGTCTGGATTTAAATGAGGAAGACATTATGAGGTTTTGGCTTGCAGCGGCACCAGCTGGACCATATGCAAACAATCTGCACCTCGCTCCATATAGATAACTACACCAACACCCCATCACTCAATTTTTACAGGCTGGATGCTCTTCCTGACGCCCAACCAACAGTGTCAAATCACTGAAGGCAAATGCATTCATGACTAAAAAAATAAATGACTGCCACCTTGATTAGATGGGTAAGCTGCAATATAGGCATTCAGAACAGTAAGTAACTTGTGCATCTGTTCCGTTTGATTTGATTGGCTGGATACAAACGAATATCACCAGTAGTTTAGCGTCGGCTGTCATACGTAGAGAGGACGGAGGTATCGAACCATATCCCACGCTGTTAGTGTCATGTAGCATCTCGTCGCAGTGCACACCTGTGAACCATAGCTGCGGTTATTCTGGTGGCACTGGACCATAAGCTAATGTGATGATTTCTAGAATATCTTTATCTACGTTATCTAGTTTTTTGGCGAAATGTACTTTTTCGTGTTGTTTTCGATTAACCAGAGCCCGATCATAAATATGGTTGTTGTTAAAATGTATCGCAGACAACTACTGTAATTATTCATGAGGTAACACAGCTGGCGATCTCCTGGGGTTCGCTGCATCGTTACTCAGGCTGCTGCAGCTTCGTTGCGCTTGCCAAGCAGCAGGGAGAGTCCGAGTAATAATAATATTAGCGCGACCGCGCAGGCTCGCATTGGGCAAGGCAAAGGTAACTATTGAAAGATTCACGTGTCACTGGATTTGGATATTGTAACAACAACACAACGACCACTGTATTACGGCCATTATGCAGGTTAAACATGCGTTAACCGGCACGTCCAATTAAGAACTGGAGGATTTTGTTGGTGCAAAGTTTTACTGCCCACATGTCTTTGCTGACAGCAAACAACGCATTCGGATTAGGGAGAAAACGCTGGAGTTCTCCCCACTTCTCCTCAAAAGTGTTATCTACACTGTCTCCGTATCTTGAATTTGGATATTGTAATTACAAACAAAATGAATACTATACGTGATCAGGAACAATATGTTTGTTTTTACAGACAGAAATCCACCGGATAAAATGGACAGCGGTAAGTAAAGCCATTGCGTATTGCCATTGCTAGAGTTCAGAGTTCATTGTAATTTATTACCATCCAATATTTGAGTTGGTACAGGACAGTACATCTCTTTTTTCGCACGAACTCCATATTGGATTGAAAATTTCAATTTGTACGGCGCATGTATTGTTACTTGACATGTATATCTGTGATAGCAGACAGTCGGCCTGTGATCGGACACCATCTGCGAGGCGCCAAGATGGCTCTGTGGCTCGACCTCATCCCGAAGATCCACCGTTCAGACAATCTCGACGAGCGCTTTCACCTTCTCGACCACTTCGACGACCTGGACAGTTTCGACGCGGCCGGCGTCGACCTGTCGCGGCTGGACCAGCTGCGACGAACGTATGCCACGTCGACCACCACGCCGCCCAGGGTGAACTCTACCACCGCGACGGTCGCGCCACGCCCCGCCGGCAACGCCGTCGCCCGTAGCCGTCCGCCGCCTTCGCCGCTGCCGTCGCGACCCCGTCCGACGTCGTCCACCGCGCGTCCGACCACGTCCGCGCCGCGGAGCACGGCCACGCGCCTGCTGCGGTCATTGTTCTACCGCGGTCGCGACGGCTCGGTTCCGCTCGGGGTCACGGTCGCGGTCGGCTGCGGCCTGCTCTTCCTCAACGTGCTCGTCTTCGCCGCCATCTTCTACCAGCGCGAGAAGGCGACGCGCGACGTCCGCGAGTGGCGCCGGCGTCGACGCACCGAGACCGGGGACGACGACGACGACGAGGCGGACAAGTATTTCGACGACGCGCGCGACAGCGTCAGCGAGACGGCGCGCAGCGCCGGCGCCGGCACCGGCGCCGGAGACACGGACAGCAACAGTTCACT
>Ga0126328_10000369_pt1 | contig 10238 bp, 6 predicted proteins | sample InaspJWI13metaG_FD_97003 | JGI IMG/M metagenome (GOLD analysis project Ga0126328, IMG submission 97003) | Marine gutless worms symbiont microbial communities from Oahu, Hawaii - Inanidrilus sp. 1 OAHU.JWI-13 metaG | ecosystem: Host-associated > Annelida > Digestive system > Unclassified | place... | reverse complement strand
GCACTCACCATCTTCTGTAACCAGGGACCCAAGGTACGGGAACGTATCCACCTGCTCCAGTAGTTCATTCTGAATGAGTATGCGGCACATTACAGTTATCCAATAACATCGCTAGACTCATATCCAGCAGGCTAGACTTGCACTTTGTGCCACAACTCCCTGCATTTGGAGCTCTTGCCCGTTAACGTTGGACTACATAAAAGGTGAAGCCTGGTTGTGCTTTTTGCTCTAAGATCTCTGCGATGGTTTGGCACTGTTGTTTACGCAAAAGGCAGGGCATCTTGCCATAAAATGTGTGCCTCTTATCTCCAGTGGTTCTGTCCTGAAACAGGTTAAGGAAGAAATCAAGGAAGAACCAGTTAACTTAGGTTCATCTGGAAAACTTATTAAACCAGCTGGTACCGATGTAGTTGAAATACTGAATGAATGATGCAGTTAGTGTCATGGGTTTCAGATGCCTGCCTAGTGTAGTTGATTGTGTGGTTAATGGATCTTCAAGTGTAGTGAAGGAAATACTTGTGCCCACTGATTCTCATTTTGTTGTAGTTGTTGAATAATGGACATATGTGCCAACTTGTGGAGAATTAGTGCCATTTTCACAAGTTGCTGGGCTGTTCAGCAGGTGTTGTTAAGTTCAGACCTTCGGCTTGTAGGTAGGATGACATATATTGTGATGCTGTGTGACTGCAGGCTGTCATTATGGAGCATTCTGTCGATTGTCAACTGGAAGATGTTCAGGCACCTTCTGGTGATGATGATGTCGGCAGAATGTCAGTAATTACTGTGGAATCGACCAGCCCGCTGGGAAGTGTTCATAGTGTCAACTCCTTTGCAGATGACATGGATGAATTCATGGTTGGTGTGGATGCCGATGCTGAGGAGGCTGCAAATGATGGAGGGAATGATGCAGCAGATGTGAATCTTCCAGTCACTGATGTTGCACTGGATAGTAGCGTCGCTGATGAAGACTCTGTTGAAGCAAACGATCCCATGTCGCCTGACAGTGTTTGGTCTAACAAAGTCGCTGACAGAGAAGTTATTGATGATGTGGATCAGTCTGATGCTTTGCTTGACAATACAGCGACTGCAACAGAAAATGCTGGAGAGAATTCCGTAACTGTTAATGACACACTGCATTTTCCCAGTGCCGGAAGTTTGGATAAGTGTGGTGATGGAATGAAATTGACTTCAGAGAGAACATCTGCATTGGAATCAGGTATCATTTTGCAGCTGTTTGAAATTGATTAATGAAGTTATTTTATGTCAGTTACTTTTCACACTTTCGCTTTCTAGCATTTCTTTCTTACTGGATTAATTTTTTTATCTGATTACAAAATATATTGCTGAATTCTAACTGCCAGTTAGTATGTGAATTTCCAGTGTCAGTTAATGTGCTCGTTTTGCTTTACATCCGAATAAAATGATTGCTTGATTCTGTCTTCTGTGGACAGTTTGTGTAGCCGGGGTTGGGGTCTGTATATATTGTTTTACCTCCAGTACTGGGGTACTGATACTCTGACACTGTTGGTTGGGTGACAGGCAGGACATCCTACCACTAAAAAGTAAAAATTGTGCCACTTATCCCCAAAGGTGCTGTTCTGGAAAAATGAAGAAAGGAAACTAAGAGGGTACTGGCTAACCCAGATTCACTTGGAAAATGGCCATTGAAATGGAGATATGTACACGCTGCAGCTGTGCTGTTCAAGAAGTAAATATCATTCGGTTGCTGTCTCTATCTAGTTATTGTGCTGTTTCTGTTTTCTGTTCAGCTCTGCCAGAATCATCCCATTCTGCAGCACCGCTTAGGAAAACTTCAAAGAAGACACTGAGCGAGCTGCATAAGGAGCTACTGAAGAAAGCCGAAGGTCTGAACTTAACAACGCCCGCTGAACAGCCTGCCAACTGTGAAGGTGGCATCAATTCTCTATGTGCTGTTGCCGATGCCGAGAATTCAAACGAATTTTGTGCCGGTACTTCAGAGAGTGTGGAAGGTTCATGCGTTGAGATAGATGTTAATGGTGGTGGCGACTTGAAATCTTTAGCAGATGCCAGTAACATACCAGTCGACCATGGCAGTTCAAGATCAAAGTCAAGGAAGGCCGCAAAGCCAGTGAAGCGAGGACACGAGCCAGCCGTGGAGTTTGTAGAAATTCAGCCGGCACACTTGTTGCCATTCCAGTGCGTAAAGTGTTCTTATACCTGCATGTGTAAGACTCATCTGGATATTCACGTAGCCGAAGTGCACAGGTCGACTCAAGATGTGGACCGCAGCACGCAGCCGTATGCTTGTCAGCTGTGTCCGTGGTTTGGCAGTTCGAAGGAAGTGTTTGAGCGTCACACGGCACACCATCCTGGCCAGCATGTTGTCCGCTATCACTCCTGTCCATACTGCCTGTTCTGTACTACGGACATGCCCACCATTGAAGCACACCTCCCGGCCACCCACCCTTCCGACACCTTCCGCTTTGAAGTGGTGCAGCAATGCATCTCTTATAAACAGAAGCTGATGGAGTGCCCAGTTTGTCAGGGCCTTTATCAGTGGCAGCAAGATCTCAAGAGTCATTTTCTTAACTCTCACAGTCTCGAGTCGCTGGCAAGTTACGTGGAGTCCACGTACACGGAACAGTCCGAACTAACCACCGTGAACGTCCCCAAAGAGCTGTTTAATGACGTCCTGGACAGATATGCGGCCGGGGCACTGGCAGATGATACGGATGCCGGGTTTCTGGCAGAAGATACAGATGCTGAACTTGTGAGCCCGGAGAAGGTAGAAGAGGATGCCAGTTCATGCACTCCAAAGACGGCTCCGTCGATACTGCCTCGAGCACCTGATGTTGGCACTGTGATTCGTTTCCACTGCAGCTCTTGCGACTTCAACTGTGAAGATTTTGAGCTCTTCAGGAAGCACTGTGCATCACACAGCGGTTCTGCTGCCAGAAGTAATGGAGATTACAGCATTCCATCGAAAAGCGGTCCCAACACCTATCGCTGCCATCTGTGTCCGTTCTTGTGCAATAAAATGGTTCACTACCGGCGCCACCTAGAAATTCACGAGCGCAACCAGAGCCTTGCCGAGGGCTTTCGCTGTGGCTACTGCCACTTCGCTCACTACCGTCAGAACTGCGTGAAATTTCACCTCGGTAAATACCACGGTGACCGACCAGTTAAGATGTCTCGCATAGTTGACGGAGTGGAGGTCGAGCTCTCGGAGACTGATCTGTATGCAATGAGGTCAAGGAAAGGAGGTTCTTCCAGCAGTGTTCTTGGACGCCAGTCAGGTTCATCTGCTTCACTGACTGGTCACTCCTCCGACAGGGAAAAGCGACCGACCAACCGATACACATCTGAGGGAAATGTCCCTCTGTTGGCGATAGAGCGAACATCATCTGTAAGAAACAGTCAGCTGTCACCAGCGGAAAAGAGTTCTGCACCCAGTGGAGTCAGTGAACAGGCCCATGGTAGCACAGCAGAACTGGAGGAGGCAATTCGTGCACTGGACTTGTTTGAACAAGAGCTGCCTGCTCAGATGATATACCCGGACCCTGTCAACTGCCCTCGCTGCGATTTCAGTAACCGGGTTCGTGTGAACATGATACGACATTTGAAGCTGCATCGCGATGAAGACAATGCCATGTTTGGAATGTCTAATCCACAGCCAGGAACTGCAGCAGGACATTTTGACATGCAGAAGAATGGTTCTCTCGAGTCCACAGCTGACAGTGAAAAGCCTCTGCTTCGTCAGATTTTGTCAGAGAAGCCAGTGGTACGTATTCATTTAATGCCTCTTGAAGTGTAGTCCATGTAAATATCGACACTGAATTTGTATAATGTATATAACAACATAACCTATAGTCATAGGTCTGCCTATGCCAGCTGCTGCCACTGCCACTCGAGTCTCTTGCTTCAGTAAAATCCAGATTGGTTTTACCTTTCTGGTACCGGCTCACCTGGGTAGTCCCGGACAAAGGGCCGTTAAACGGGTGTGTGTGTATATAACAACCTGTTTCCAGTTACATAGCCATTACTGGTAAGTAATAAAACGTTTTCTAGTTCTAATACATAGCAGTTTGCCATCAGTATACAAAGTCATATACATATACTCATATACAAAGTATATGAGTATACAAAGTCTGTAGTCATGCTGTACTCATGCATGACTATCTGAATGACTTCACAGAAGTGGTCGTTTTCATTGAAGATAGCCGGTTTCATGGAAAATATCATGGCTGTGACAGTGCAAATTAGACTGGTCCCCAAGAGTAACGTATAAATATGGTGATTATTGTCGTTATTGGTAGGGTGTTGAGCATATAGCCTTTATTGAGTTAACTCTCAACTGATAGCTTGTACGCTGTTGAAATTAGAAAATTAGATTGATAACTGCATATAGTCGTTCAGGCATAATAGTCATTCAGGCATTCATAATCTTTTGACTGTATATAATTATAGATAAATATATTTTCGTGCTGCATAAGTTGATCACTTGCAGTTCAGTAATTGCATGCCATGTTGGTTTGTAGGTATGCAAGACTGAAACAGCCAGCAGTTACGACGGCAGCAGCGAAGGAGGCAGTGGAGACTCATCAAAAGTTGTCGGATCAGAAGGACAGCAGGAGAAAGTCACACAGTCAACTCCACAAGACTATAGCGAATACTGTGCCAAGATTCCAAACTCCGACCTCTTTCAGTGCCACCGTTGCCACTTCACCCATCGATTTCCGTCGAAGGTGAAGCGCCATTATCACTACCGGCACTCAAGTGTGTTACCATACCGCTGTGGTCACTGCCCGTTTGCGGCAGTCGAGCGTGGCAAAGTAGTGAAGCACTGGCAGTCAATGCATCCGTCACTGCCAGTGTCTATAATACAGCAGGACGTTGGTCCTCCATCTGCAGATGCCATCCCAGTGCCATTATCAACAGAGAACGCTGATTCCATTGCTGATTCCAGGTCCGATGTTAGCATGGCGAACGAGTTACCGGATGTGAACTTGAATCTTTCAGAAATAGTGAAGCAGGAGCCCATTGATTATGACTGCGAAGCTCCCGCTCTTGATTACTATCCGATAACAGAGAACACGTCTACGCCTGGCGGAGAGACAAGGTTGTCGCCGGTTGGTGGAAGTTCGCCGATGATGACGAGATCGCGGTCGATGGAGTTGGAGGAAGGTGTGCGGAGCAGCAGTGGTCGGATGTGTCGCCGCCAGTTCCAGTGTGCGTACTGCGGCGTGGTGTCGCGGTGGAACCGGCGCGACATCTGCCTTCACGTGATGCACGTCCACCTCCAGCGGCGCGTCTTCACCTGCCGTCACTGCAGCTTCGGCAACAGCAAGAGCAAGATGCTTGTCCGCGCTCACTGCGTCAAGTTCCACCCGAACCGCGTCGTGTCGGTGCGCGACGACTCGAGCATCGTCAATGCCATCACGGCCGTCGACGAGAAAGACGGCGTGGTCACTGTCGCGTTTGCGCCGAATGATTCACCAATACTCGACACGGTCGCGCTGCAGGAGTACATGGCGCGAAACAAGCTGACCCCCATGCCCCTGTCGGTGAACAAAAACCAGGCAACAGCGCAGCCTTCTAGGCCAAAGCCTGCTGCCGAGCAGTCGTCGACGGTGGTCGAAAGTCACAAGCATAATCTGAGACTGAGAAGTGCTGATAAAGAACCGGTTACGACAGTTACCCCCAAGCAGCCTGCCGCAGTAGCTGAGACAAACGTGTCTGCTTCAAAAGCCCGCTGGAAGTGCCGACTGTGTGGATTTGCCAATGAGCGCGTCGGCCGTGTTAAGTACCACATAATCTGTCGTCATCTGAACCTGAAGCCCTTCAGCTGCCCGCACTGTCATCTGTACCTGTGGAAAGTTCATGCTGTCGAGTCTCACATTGATCGGTGTCATCCGGGGATGGAGCGTCGAGTTATTGCAACCGTTGACGAGATGTCTTCATACCTGAGACGCAACGTGGAACAGGCAGTTCCGGACGCCGACTGCAGTAGCAAGGCACCTGCTAGGTCGGTCACATCACCCGTGATGACGTCGCCACAGGCTGGATCAACTGTCATATCGATGGCGTGCAGCAAACCTACATACTTCCGGTGCAAGCTGTGCGGATTTCAGGACGTGCGGAACGACAAGACCAAGTACCACATCGTGAAGCAGCATCTGAAGCTGCGCCAGTTCAGCTGTCCGTACTGTCACCTCTATCTGTGGGGCCGCCAGCAGGTTGCTCGACATGTCGAGGAGAAGCATCCTGGACTCGAGGTGAGAATCCAGAGGACGTTCCAGGAGTACGAGCAGTTTCTGAGGAACAATGTGAGCAAAGTCGAGGGGATGTCAAACTCGGTGGTCTTGCCCCAGCCCGGCCCACTGTCACCGTCGGCCGGTGTGAGCGGCGACCACCTTCAGCGCTCGACGACCCTCGTTGCCCGTTTGCCGTGCGATCTCTGCTCCTTTGTCACCGATAGCGAGATGTCGCTGTCGGCCCATCGGCGCTCACACCGCCTCTACCAGTGCATGCACTGCCGGTTCCGCCACACGCTGGTCGCCAAGGTGCAGAGTCACTGCCTCTCCGTGCATCCAACATTGCCGGTGCAGTACAAGCAGTGGACACCGGCGGCTCTTTCGGCATCCACTGCCCACGGTGACCCACTCAGTCTTAATGATGACGTCAGTGACTGTCTGAAGTTCTATCCATGTGATTTCTGCCCATCACATTTCAGCACACAGTCTGCTCTTGATGGTCATCTCACATCGGTGCATGGACAGGTATACGGCTGTCACCTTTGCGGCGTCAAGTTGTCAAACAGAGGTGATCTCGAGGCACACATGCACGAGGAACATCCCGGAGAACCTGTTGTGGTAGAGTTTGTTTCATCTGAGCTTCGAGATGAGCAGTCAGCAATGAAACGTCCGTCGGGTGATGACGATGCGGATCTAGAATCCACCAAGCGACCGAAGCTTGACACTTCTGCATCCGGTGACATTAACTTGTCACTGTACAAGTGTCGACTCTGTCCCTACTCGTGTCACAAAGTCACAGTCATGCGACACCATGTTATGTCGCACCTGCGATATCATCCGTACATGTGTCCCTACTGCAACGTGCTTCGCTCCGTCAAAAGCTTTCCTGTGAAGAAACATATTCGGTTAAAACACCCCGGGAAAGAGGAGCGCTTTCTTTTTGTCCAGAACAAAGTCCTAGAAAACAAAGTGGAAAAGTCGTTTTACCATGTCCCGCCAAACTCTGCTGCATCAGTCGGCGGAGCGAGAGAAAGCAGAGACGTTCAGAGACTTAACTTCAGTGATGATGTGGATGAGCAACCTCCAAAGCTGGAGAGGGAGGTTGAGCCAGTGAAGTTGACAATTGGACTGTCCCCGACGCAGCTTGGCCAGCACAAAGTCCTCTATCGGTGCATGTTGTGTGGTCTGAAGACTCATATTCGCATGGACATGAGGCATCACCTCATGCGCGAGATTCAGTACAAGCCTTTCAAGTTAGTTCTCATTCATTTCATAATATGTCGAAAAAAATTTGTCACACATTGCACCGCATGTTTATTTGTTAAATCAATTCTCATTGTAGATTTACTACATACCGTGGCTGTGATTTTGAATAATAGATTAATTGCAAAAATTACTTCCATAAAAATGAATAAATTTTGATAGTTATTGTATGCAGTACTTAACCATGAAAATCATCTACAATGATAAATCTGTTAAAATAATTATTTTGTTTTATTTTGTGAGAACTGTTGTATATTATGAACACTGATGGACCAGATGCTTTTAGCTAATTCAGACTGAGTCGATTCAGTAATTATGTTCAATGACCTTTCAGTCTTATTATTAACATGGTTTTTAAATGCCAAAAAGTGACTATTTTGGTATTGTGAGGAAAATATGCTTTATTGCTACTTAATTACATTGATTTAACTTTTTAGCCACGAGAGTGTCAGAATATTAGTTCGTTTGAATGGTTGTTTGCTGAAATGATTTCCAGGGCATTTAAAACTGCAATTTGCCTTTTGGGCTTTGGCTGCTGCCTGCAGATTGTATGGATTTCCAGAATCATTAATCATGATAGTCTCCTATTTATGTGTCAGATTGATGCTGTGGATTTGGAAGTCAGAAAAGTAACTATTATCCTAATGTTAGAATTTTCAGGACTGATCTACAAGCATAATGAGCTAAATATTTTAGTAGTCGATATGTGCTTCAGAGCTTCGTCTGTTATTTACATTGTCTTATATGTCAGTTGAAAATTCAGATTCATTCAGGTCGTTTATTTTTTTTATCGAATCATGCTGGATTCACACAGTTACAATAAAATACAAATTAGACAGTAAAAACACAAAATTGAAGTTAAAGGTATACCACGATTAACTGTTAGCAACGGAAATTAGATACACAGTATGGGATACAGGAGTGTGTGCTTTTTTAGGTGCATACACTGTCCATACACAGAGCCGTGCAGATGGAGCATGCGCAAACACTTCCGTACGAAGCACATCGGTCTTGATGTTGCCGTGACCGATATGCGTGACCCAGAGCAGGACAAGCGCATTGAACGAATGCTGGAAGAGTGCATGATTCCACTGAAGGACGTGAGTGACAGCGATCTGTTGTCGTGGAAACCGCGGGCTTCGTCTCCGCAGCATGGCACCATGAACCGCTCGAGTGAAGATTCTTCCTCGATGGCATCTGAACCGCCTGCCATCTCGATCCCGGAGATGTCGGCTGCTGGCGTTACTTCGCCGTCGAGCGTTGCGCTGAAGCTGCACCGCTGTCCGCATTGTCTGTACACCAACTCCAACCTGAAACTACTGCGCAGCCACATGGTGAAGCACGGCCCATGCCGTCTGCAGTGTGCTTACTGCGACCACCGGGGACACTACCCAAGCCGCATCTACAAGCACATTCGCCGGCACCACCCAGGTCGATCGTTCCGAGTGGTGAAAGTGCCTGCCACAGAAACGCCAAAGGCGGTGCCGCAGGTTGATGTCCAGCCACGACCTCACAAGCCTTCAAAACCGTCTCCAGGTGAGATGCAGTCACAGTATCTACTACCATAGTTGCCAACTAACAACCATGAAGCAAGCTACACTGAGCACATTTTGTACTGTGTCATGCAACTACTTTGTTAATGTTACATGTAGATCAGAAATTTGTTATCAGTATCAGAAACTAGCAGCTGAGCTAACTGAGGTCAGAAATTTAAAAAATAGCTGTCGTCTTATAGCGGGCATTCTGGCAGCTGTGTGCATGGACTCTAAATAGCAAATATCAAATACCTGCATATGATTCAATAGTGGGAAAGCCCTTTTGGCTATCCTATTAAACCTTAAAGGCTGGACATTGTTAGTAACATACTGCGAATAGACCTTTGGAGATCTCGAGTTGACAGTGACTGCATTGTGGTACTGGGATTCTTTTTTTGCATTTTTCATTAAAGTTTATTGAGACTTTGTCTGTTTTGGACAACAATATGTTCTACTACTGATCTGATCCAGTTTTTATTTGGCTTTGTTTTTTCATTCTGTTAATTTTAAGTTTTGTAGCCGTGTTCATATTGGCTGCATATATTTTTGGAATGGTGTCAAGTTGGTGCTTGACTTGCAGTTTTGTTAATTTTTACTTTTTCACAATATTTTTCTGGGTAGCTTATTAAAGTGGAGAGGCTGTTGTGTTTGACAGGGCAAGTGTTTCTGGACGGTGTAGCAATTGATATCTCATTGAATGCCGACGAGGGTGGATGGTTCCGCTGTAATGAATGTGGCTACCAGTCAATGAATCGTGAACACTACAAGATGCACGTTGTGATACATCGTCCACCGAAATGGCAGTGCTTCTACTGTGATCAGAAATACCCGCTAATGTAACTGTTGCATTTTTGTGCATTTAGTTTATCATCGACAGTGTAAATGTTAGTGTTTGTTGTATCTTTTGCAACCCTAAATTAAGTTCCATTTGTTGGGTAAATCTGTATGTACCTCCGAAGCAGATATCACTCTTGTGTTAATATCTGTTACTTGCACCACTTAATTCCACACAACAACAATAACCACTACTTTACGGCCATTATACAGGTCAACCTGTGTTAGCCGGCACCTCCAGTTGAGAACTGGATCATTTTTGGTGCAAAGTTTTGCTGCCTGCATGCCCTTGCTGATGGCAACAATTAATACCATACTTTAACACATAACCATGAAGTGTTTAGTGTTTACTTTTGTCTTCATTATGTTG
>Ga0126328_10000368_pt1 | contig 10242 bp, 10 predicted proteins | sample InaspJWI13metaG_FD_97003 | JGI IMG/M metagenome (GOLD analysis project Ga0126328, IMG submission 97003) | Marine gutless worms symbiont microbial communities from Oahu, Hawaii - Inanidrilus sp. 1 OAHU.JWI-13 metaG | ecosystem: Host-associated > Annelida > Digestive system > Unclassified... | reverse complement strand
TGCTTAGTCTTTTTCCAACTGTGTTGAAATGCATGAGATTTGCTTAAAACTTTTCATACACCGATCTAATACCGAATTATTGCCGATTGTTGGCTAGATATCACTTCAAAAATCACCACTACCCGTTAAAGATCGAAATTGGAGGACATAGTAACCGCATCTCATACCCGGGCGCCGCGCTCCGGTGACTCGCCGGGGCGCTTGAAAATGGCAGTACCTCCCTGTGCCGCGACAATGGTAGCTCCCAACAGCGGATTGGGCAAAGCCTGTAGATGTATCCCACCGGCTCTGCCGGTGCCACACACAGAGCCCCGTACCCGCTGGTGCCGACGAGGGGCATGTCAGTCCGGCTCGTGGCGAAAATCGATGGAGATCCGATCTCCCGCCCGCGGACGGAACTGGCCGTCGGCGAAGGCCTGGTGATCCGGATGCTCCCGGTAGGAATCGATCACCGCCGGGTGGGCGAAGCGCACCAGCCAGCAGTGGCGGTAGTGGTCGTCCTCCCGGATGCTCGTCCCGGTGATCACCTGACGGACGCCCGGTACGGCACCGAGGATGCGGCGGCCCTTCGCCATCATGGCAGCCGTCTCCTCGGGGTCGGTGTCGCTCAGGTTGTAGACGATCAGGTGTTCGACCTCCTGCCAGGGACGGCAGGTCGCCATTACCTCGTCCGCCTGGCCGGCGCCTCCCCAGCGCGAGATGCAGTGCTCCACCTCGGCGCGGATGGCACCCTGAATGCCCCGGACCAGGTCGGTGTAGGAACGGTTTTCCGCCTTTTGTGCGTTCTTGCGGATGGCCGACCCCGCGCCGTCCGCGAGGACCGTGTAGTAGTTGATCTTGGCCACCCCGTTCGTCACCAGGCTCCGGAACTGTTGGTCGCTCAGGTCCGTGCCGCCATGGATCACCAAGGGGATACCGAGGCGTTTGAAGTCCTCCAGCCTTGGTTCCCCACGCATGCGTCCGTAGACGGTGCCGATGGAGACCGCCAGGAAGTCCACGCCGGTCTCCTCCACATAGCGCTCGGCCTCCTCCGGGGACCTATGGATCACCTCGACGGGGTGATGCGCGGCGTCTTCTCCTTCCAGCCCGGCCACGTACCCGAGCTTCCCTTCCACCGGAATACCGCAAGCGTGGACCATCTCTGCCACGGCGCGGGTTCGGGCGATATTCTCCTCTATGGGTTCGGTGGAGGCATCCACCATGATCCCGTTGAATCCTTGCCGGATACCGCGGACGGCGGCCTCCAGGGAGCTGCCGTGGTCCAGATGAATCGCGACCGGGACGCTTGCCCGCTCGGCGGCGACCCGCACCGCCGGCATGAGGAGCTCGGGATCGAAATAGGCGTAGTGGGACTCCGCCAGGCTGAGGATCACCGGGGAGCACTGCTTCTCCGCGCCGGCGACGATGGCCTGCAGGAAATCCGGGCTGACCAGATCAAAGGCCCCCACCGCATAGCCGTTGGCACGGGCGTGGCGGAGCATGTCCCCCATATCCACCAACATTTTGTCGCTTCCCGCTCAGTCTTTCCCGGCTGGTAGCGCCGGTGAATCAGAAGGTAGTGCTTAACGTGTAGTGATGAACTCTCTGGTGAACCTTTTTCTTCTTCGATGGGATCATCACACGACCACTACATATTAAGCACTACCAAAAATGGTTCAGCAAAAATTTATCACTACATGTTAAGCACTACCAATCAGAAATAGGTGTTGACGGCGGCATCGAGGGTATCGCGCATATCCGGATCGTCCGTCAACGGGCATACCAAGGCCATCCGACAGGCAGATAGGGGCTCAATGCCCTTGCCGATGAGCTGGGCGGCGTAGACCAGCAGGCGGGTGGACATACCCTCGTCGAGGCCGTGGCCTTTGAGGCTACGGCTGCGCTGCGCGACCTGGACCAGCTTCTCGGCGGTTTGAGCATCGACGTCCCCCTCGTGGGTGACGATCTCGGTCTCGATCTCGGCCTCCGGATAGTCGAAATCCATGGCGCCGAAGCGCTGCTTGGTGGACTGCTTAAGGTCCTTCATCAAGCTCTGATAGCCGGGGTTATAGGAGATGACGATCTGAAAATCCGGATGGGCCGTCACCAGCTCGCCCTTCTTCTCTAACGGCAGGTTACGGCGGTGATCGGTCAGCGGGTGGATGATCACCGTGGTGTCCTGACGGGCCTCGACGACCTCGTCCAGGTAACAGATGGCGCCGATGCGGGCGGCCACGGTCAGGGGGCCGTCCTGCCACTTGGTGCCGTTGATGTCCAGCAAAAAACGCCCCACCAGGTCGGAGGCCGTCATATCCTCGTTACAGGCGACCGTAATCAGGGGCTTGCCCAGCTTCCAGGCCATGTACTCGACGAAGCGGGATTTCCCGCAGCCGGTCGGCCCCTTGAGCATGACCGGCATGCGGGCATCGTAGGCCGCCTGGTACATTTCCACCTCGTTGCCCAGGGCCCGATAGTAGGGTTCTTTTGCGATCAGATATTGGTCACGGTCGATCTCGCTCATGGTTGTTGATCCTGCTGGTTTGGTTTGAACCACCGCGGCACCGAGGATAATCAGTTGCTCGCCGAATACTAGCGAGGCTTCGCCTCAGACCGAGGAGGCGTGAATTTTTCGTACGGAAACTGGAAAACCACAAAAAACACGAAAGGACACTAACCCTCATTCGTATGAACCGTATCCTTTCGTGTTTTTTGTGTCTACTGTCCGCACACCGATGGGGTTTGCCTGGAGAAGTCGCTTTCTGTCAGTGACATAGCAAGCCTTGTAGCTTCTTTGATTGCCGGAATTTCATAACCATTATCGGAGGCATAAAAAGTATCGCTATCGATCTTGCACAGGCCGACGATCCAAGAAAGTCAACATACTATCTCCTCCGCATCCCTGCGGCTAATCAGGAACTCTCAAACGCTGGTGCCCCCCACAGTCAGGCCGTCGACGCGCAGGGTCGGCTGACCGACCCCGACGGGCACACTCTGGCCTTCCTTGCCGCAGGTGCCGATCCCTCCGTCCAGCTCGAGGTCGTTGCCGACCATGGTCACCCGGGTCAGTACGTCGGGGCCGTTTCCGATCAGAGTGGCACCCTTGACCGGGGCCCCGAGCTTGCCGTTCTCGATCAGATAGGCCTCGCTGGCGGAGAAGACAAACTTGCCGGAAGTGATGTCCACCTGACCGCCGCCGAAGTTGGCGGCGTAGAGGCCCTGATCCACCGAGGCGATGATCTCCCCCGGATCTTTGTCGCCGGGTAGCATGTAAGTATTGGTCATGCGCGGTAGGGGCAGGTGGGCATAGGACTCGCGCCGACCGTTGCCGGTGGGGACCACGCCCATCAGCCGGGCGTTAAGCTGGTCTTGCATGTAGCCGCGCAGGATGCCGTCCTCGATCAGGACGGTGTTCTCTGTCGGTGTACCCTCGTCGTCCAGATTCAGAGAGCCCCGGCGTCCCGGCAGGGTGGCGTCGTCCACCACCGTTACGCCGGTGGCGGCAACCCGCTCGCCCAGACGACCCGCGAAAGCAGACGTGCCTTTACGGTTGAAGTCGCCCTCCAGACCGTGGCCCACCGCCTCGTGCAGCAACACGCCGGGCCAGCCGGGGCCGAGCACTAGGGTCATGGTGCCGGCAGGGGCGGGGATGGCCGAGAGATTGGTCAGGGCCATCCGGGCCGCGTCCTGGGCATATTCCCGGTAGCGGTCCGTTTCCAGAAAATGATCCAGGCCCCGGCGCGCCCCACCGCCGCTCGATCCCTGCTCGCGCTGGTCGCCGTCCTCGGCGATCACGGAGACATTGAGGTGCACCAGGGGCCGCACGTCGGCCGCCAAGGCACCGGTGTCCGTGACCACCAGGATCACCTCCTGGACCGCCACCAGGCCCGCGATGACCTGCCTGACCCGCGGGTCCAGGCGCCGTGCCACCTGATCCACCTGGTGCAGCAGTGCTATTTTCTCGTCGTCCGGCAGGCTGGTCACCGGGTTCAAGGGCTCATACAGCCGCTGTCCGACCGCCCCGCTGGCTATGCGGACCTTCCCTTCGGTACCACCTCGGGCGATGGCCCGAGCCGTCTGCGTGGCCTCCAGCAGGGCCGGGAGCTGCAGCTCGTCGGAGTGAGCGAAACCGGTCTTCTCGCCGCTTACGGCACGCACACCCGCTCCCTGCTCGATGCTGAAGTTACCATCCTTGATAATACCGTCCTCCAGAACCCAGGACTGGAGCCGGCGGGACTGGAGGTAGATGTCGGCGGTATCGATGCGCGGACCCTTGAGCTGTCCGAGCAGACGGTCGAGGTCCCGGTTATCGAGCCCGACGGGGGCAAGGATGCTGTCGTGGGCGATTTGAATGGGGTCGTTCATGGCTTGGGTCCGGACGGATTTGCGTTCATTTGCGGCAAAAAAATGGTTCCCGTTCACCGACATTTCAGACGGCGGTGTTCGATGGCCGGAAAACTGCGGCGCACCGAGACTTGGAAGTCCCTTTCCAGCGGCTGACAGATGCAACCTGTACCCTGAGGTATCCGGGTAAGTATCGAACCCCAGGGATCGACGATCATGCTGTCGCCGTGGGTCTCACGGCCATTGATGTGATAGCCTCCCTGGACGGCGGCGATCACGAAGGCGAGGTTCTCGATGGCCCGGGCCCGCACCAGGGTTTCCCAGTGGGCCTTACCCGTAATGGCGGTGAAGGCGGCAGGTACGGCAAGCAGCTCCATGCCGCTGTCGAGCATATGCCGGAACATCTCCGGGAAACGCAGGTCGTAACAAACCGCTACCCCGAGCCGTCCGCAGGGGCTGTCGAGGACGATGATATCCGCGCTGGGCTCGACGATGGAGGACTCCATGTACTGCTCGTCGGTGTCGGGGATATCGACATCGAACAGGTGGATTTTGTCGTAACGGGCAACCCGTTCCCCGCGTCCGTTGAAGACCAGGGAGGCCGCGCGGACCCGACCGGGGTCCTCGGCAGCCAGGGGAATGGTGCCGCCGACGATCCAGACTCCGTAGCGAGCGGCTGCCCCGGAGAGGAATGACTGCAACCGCCCGTCGCCGTCCCGTTCGCGTAGCGGGAGTACATCCTGTATCCGTCTTCCCATAAAAGCGAAGTTTTCGGGCAACACGACCAGAGCGGCGCCGGCGTCTGCGGCCTCGCGGACCAGGCGTTCCGCCTCCTGGAGGTTGGCGCTGACGTTGGGTCCGGTCGTCATCTGGACGGCAGCGACCCTGGGATCGGAGTTGGACATGGCGCGGGCGGTCAGGATTCGCAGAACCACGAAGGCAGCCATAAATATACACGAAGGCTCTTTATAGATTCCAGACTGATCGAAGGGGACGGCGGTCCGTAGCACTCTGACTGACGACAGAACAGGCAGTCTTTTCTCAACAACAGAAATTTATACGATACCCCTTCGGCTTGCTGAGAAGGCAAATTTGCGCAAAATATCCGGTAGTGCTTAACGTGTAGTGATGAACTCTCTGGTGAACCTTTTTCTTCTTCGATGGGATCATCACACGACCACTACATATTAAGCACTACCCCAATTTCTTCCCTGATCACGACAATCGCCTCCTCCAGGTGTTGGAAGCTATGATCCCCACCTTCGAAGATCAGGATCCTACCGCAATCGCGATACAGGGACTCGGCAATGCGAAAGTCGATAACTTGGTCACCCCGATCCAGTAACAGGGTGGTCGGGACCCCGTCGCAGGGGGTGGCGATCCCGTATTTTCGGGTACTCTCGACCAGATCCCGGTCGATCAAGTAGGTCTCGCCGTAGGCAGTGGTCTGGGACACACCCTCGACATCCCGCAGCAGATCCCAGGGAGTGAGTGCCGGGTTGATGAGGAACAGATGGGCGAAGGTAAACCGCCGGGCCAGATACTGGGCGTAGAAGCCACCCATGGAGCTTCCGACGACAACAGGCGGCGGCTCCCTGCCGAGTTCCCGGAAGAGATCGCTGAGCCGCGCGATAGCCGCATCCGGTCGATGGGCGGGGTAGGACGGCACCAGGACGCGAGTGGGCGCCAGCCGCTGCAGTATCCCCGCCTTTTGAGATTGATTGGAGCTATTGAGGCCGTGGAGGTAAATCAGCATTGCAAATTGCTTCCGGTCGCCGATCGCCGGCAGTGTAGGATAAGCCGTGCCCATCGACAACTCACATCAATGCCTCGGCACCGGCATGATCGCGGCTCCCAACATGCATCCCGACAATCTCTCTGGAATCGCTGTCAAGTGCCAACCAAATCCATTGCTTGTTGCGCTTGTTGCGCTTGTTGCGCTTGTTGCGCTTGAATCCGACAAAAGACCACATTCGATTGGGATCTTCTCCAAAAGCAACTTGTCTACCATATCCCATAACTGTTGCGGGATTCTTTTATTCGGAGGATTTTCGAAAAATTGTCGGCCATAGTCTTTGCACACACATCTTTGTTTCCTATTGTGAATGAATCCATTTTTTGTGGTATCCTGTGAATTGCAGGTTGGACATTCCATTATGCTTTCCTCAACTGTTAACTGAAGAAATTAGCAGAATGGCCATGAAGCGTAGAAAAGAAAACATGTCAAGTCCTGGAAGATTATAGACACGTTTTTTGAACAAATTGGGCTGTTTTTGATACCAGTTTCTCATGGCCTGAAGGGGCGGAATGTGGTCTAACGCCTGACGGATAGGACTCTGCTTAAGCTGCGTTCGACGTGGCTGAACAAGCGGTATCCGATGGGGTGTCACTTGGAGGTATACGGCAATGCCATTAAGTTAAGCGTTACCATTCAGAAAACTAGAGGAAAAACTACGAATCACGCGAATCCCCGCGAATCGGATTCGCGCTGATTCGCGTGACTCGTAGTCTTCTCAATGGTGGCCGCCTTGTTGATCAGGACATCATTGGCCATACACCTTCCCCCGCTTTTGTATCTCTTCCAGCAACCCGGCGCGGGCAGTGTCGAGATTACGGTGGATGCGGCCCGCAGGTCCAACAGGTCCACCGGGCAACCAGCCGGATCGGCCAGCTCGCCCGCCAGCTTCCAGAGTAACAGAGGCTCGGCATAACCAGCCACCAGCACCGCCAGATCCAGGTCGCTGTCCGCCCCGGGCGTGCCCTGAATACGGCTGCCAAAGGCATAAACCGCCAGCAGTTTCGGCACCTGGGCACGCAGCCTGGAGAGGATCACCGCAGGGTTCATACCGCTCCCCTCCCTCGGTCTTGCCGATCACGGCCCGCGTCGGTTTGCGTCATAGGTAATCTTGTTTAACTATCGGGTGCAACTCTACTGTTTTTACGTGTAAGGCCCGGCGCGGAAATGGAACCCCCGAATGCTACGGCGGCGACGTGACCCGCAAGCGCGGGCTACCGAAGAAGCTGAAGGCGGGCAAGCGGTGCATGAAGCAGGTAAGCAAGGAAGAGATTCGAAAAGAGGCTTTCCTTGCGGTACTCCAGCTTGGGAAGGATAATTAATAGTTTATGGATGTGGGCGGATCGCAACTATCCGTTCCGGCTCCCTCGGCACCTGGAAACCAATGCAATGAACTTCGATTTCCCCGCCTTTCTGGTACTTGCCTGTCTGGTCACCGGAGGTATCTGGCTTGTGGATGCGCTGCTGTTCGCGCGGCGGCGCAAGCGGACATCGGCGGCACGCATGGTCGGCAGCGCGTATGCTACCGATGCGCCGGCAGATGGCTACAAAGAGCCGGTCATCGTTGAGTATGCGCGCTCCTTTTTTCCGGTAATCCTCATCGTTCTGTTGCTGCGTTCCTTCCTCGTCGAGCCATTCCGCATTCCGTCTGGCTCGATGATGCCGACCCTGCTGGTGGGCGACTTCATCCTGGTAAACAAGTTCACCTACGGGCTGAGGTGGCCGCTCCTGAACCGGAAGTTCGCGGAATTCGGTGCCCCCGAGCGGGGGGATGTGGTGGTCTTCCGATTTCCCCAAGAGCCGTCCACCGACTACATCAAACGGGTCGTCGGAATACCTGGGGATGAGCTGCAATATCGCGCTAAGACCCTCTATGTGAACGGTGAGCCTGTTGCCCAGACACCTACCGGGGCCTACCTGGGGGTCGGTGCGGGAGCGGACATGACCGATACGGATCTGCGCCTTGAAGACCTCACCGGCCATGAGCATCGGATCCTGGTCGATCCCCTGGCACCGGATTACAGGTGCCCCCCTTTCTCCGCACTGGCGACCGGGGAATGGCTCGAGGTGCCGGAGGGCAGCTACTTCGTGATGGGCGATAATCGGGACAACAGCAACGACAGCCGGTGCTGGGGCTTCGTCCCGGAAAAGAACCTGGTGGGCAAGGCCGTGATGATCTGGATGAGCTGGGATACTGAGCTCGACGGCTTTCCGGTGGATTGGCGCCGTCTCGGCAATCTTATCGAGTAGGATGTGGTGAGGTCAGGGACGACCGAACTGCATCTTTGGACTGACATCCACCATATAATGAACCCCGAATAAACACGAATTTTCACGAATCATTAGTGTCTATTCGTGATTTTTATTTCCGGTTTTTGTGCGTAGGTGTACTCGTGAGGGGGAACCCTGAGCAGTTGGCGCGCACGCTTGGCTATGAATTCCGAGAGCACGGATTGCTCGTGCAGGCCTTGACCCATCGCAGTGCCTCCGACGAGAACAACGAGCGGTTGGAGTTTCTGGGCGACGCCCTGCTCGGATTCGTGATCGCCGAGGTCCTGTGGGAGTGCTTTCCGGGTGCGGACGAAGGCAGCTTGAGCCGGCTGCGGGCCTCCCTGGTCAAACGGGAATCACTCGCGACACTGGCACGGGGCCTGGATCTCGGCGCTTACCTGCGGTTGGGGGCTGGCGAGCAGCACTCCGGTGGCCATGCGCGGGAGTCGATCCTTGCCGATTCCCTGGAGGCGGTCTTTGCCGCCGTCTATCTGGATGCGGGCTTCGCAACGGCGCGCGAGGTGGTATGTTCAGTGTTCGCGGCGGCTCTCGATCGAGTGCAGGCTACCGGTACCACAAAGGATCCGAAGACCCACCTCCAGGAGCTGCTGCAGGCGCTCAAGCGACCCCTGCCAGGCTACGAAGTGCTGCAAGTCACCGGCAGCGATCACTCGCAGCAGTTCAGGGTGCGCTGCGTGCTGGCCGATGGTGCCGAAGAGACCCAGGGAAAGGGCACGAGCCGCCGGCGTGCCGAGCAGCAGGCGGCGGAGCAGATGCTCGATCTGCTTGCCGGCGGGGCTGATGAGTAAGGTACATTATGAATCCGAGAGTGGATAGGCTGGGTTTGAGTGATGAGTGATGAGTGATGAGTGATGAGTGATGCGGATTCATTATTCATCATTCCGCATTCAAAGTGATCTGGCCGTGGTGGGCAATAATGCTTCGTTCGTCCTCTCCCCAAGCCCTCTCGCTGCGCTCGGCGCGGGCTCAACTTACCTGAACGGGTCTTAAGGTGCGCCAAATCGTATTGGACACTGAAACCACGGGCCTGGAACCGGCGGAAGGGCACCGCATTATCGAGATCGGCTGCGTCGAGCTGGTCGACCGACGCCTTACCCGCAACAACTTTCATCAATACCTGCAACCGGACCGGGAAATCGACCAGGGGGCGGTGCAGGTTCACGGCATCACGAATGAATTTCTGCGCGATAAGCCGCGCTTTGCCGACATCGCAGAGGATTTTCTGGGCTATGTCCGGGGCGCCGAGCTCATCATCCACAATGCGCCCTTCGATGTAGGCTTTCTGAACCATGAGCTGGATCTGTGGCGGAAGGATGCGCAACCCATCGGTGATCTGTGCCGAATCACGGATACCCTGGTCATGGCGAGGTCTCTGCACCCTGGGCAGCGTAACAGTCTCGACGCCCTATGCAAGCGCTACGAGGTAAACAACTCGCAGCGGGATCTGCACGGTGCCCTGCTGGATGCGGAGATCCTGGCCGACCTTTACCTTGCCATGTCGGGGGGGACAGGTCAGCCTATCCTTGGGTACTTACGGTAGGTTGGAGACCGGCGGCGCGCGCGCGGGCCCGCATCGGCTTTCGGCGCAACGCCCGCCTCTGGTCGTGGTACGGGCAGGTGCGGAGGAACTGGCAGCCCACCGGACCCGGCTCGCCGCGATCGACGAGGCGAGCGGTGGGGAGTGCCTGTGGCTCAAGATTTGGTCCTAGCATTGAGCTTCGATCTTCTTAGAAAAGGATAGCGTTTTTCTTACTAATCGAGAAATTCGCTGTCTTAATGTAAGGTTGAACCTTTCAATGCGGTTCGTTTTTCCGCTTTCTTTACCAACTGCTCGA
>Ga0126328_10000367_pt1 | contig 10262 bp, 4 predicted proteins | sample InaspJWI13metaG_FD_97003 | JGI IMG/M metagenome (GOLD analysis project Ga0126328, IMG submission 97003) | Marine gutless worms symbiont microbial communities from Oahu, Hawaii - Inanidrilus sp. 1 OAHU.JWI-13 metaG | ecosystem: Host-associated > Annelida > Digestive system > Unclassified | place... | reverse complement strand
GACTAGTCAATCCGCTGATCAGTCACAGACACTTTCGCATAGAACATACATCATGTAGTAGCCAACTGTCAGTGTGACTAACAGCAAATTAAAATAGGCATCTTGTAGTGAAAACTGAAAAGACAGGGTGCGGGTACGGGTATGTAGGACTTTGGGGTTCTGTGGGTATGGGGATCCTGTGGGTATCCCCACAGGATTTTCTGTGGGTATGGAGTGGGTATGGGGATAGAAATTCCGTCCCCACGGCAGCCCTGGGAGGTACCCGTCATATATTCGTGTATTATTTAAGGAAGCGGCATCTTTGTCTGTGGCAGTAGATGACATGTAATTTACAATTTAATAGATACAAACAGCTCACTTTTGATTGTAGAGCGGCAGTTCGAGATTTTGAATGTAAACAAGAGACCAAGTTGATCGATTCACAAAATATCAATAATCTGTATAAACACATTAATAGAAAAATGCGTAGGCCTAATTCCAGCTCCTGTCCTGTGCTGTATGATCAGACAGGGTCTTGCGTCTATTCTGATTTGGATAAAGCCGAACTGTTTAACGTGCATTTTCATTCAGTCAATGTGGATGACAACGGACACTTGCCTAAATTCTCTCGAAGGGCCGAGGCAAACACTAAGCTAGATACTTAATAACGATTATTTTTTACTGTAATGTAAATTGGATTTTGCTGCTTTTTCCGATGCATGATTTTATACATATTGTATACATTGTCTGTACTCGGTGCACAAAGTTCTTCTTCTTGCTGTTGGAGATTATTGTTATGTTTACTTTAACTGCTTATAACTCGACAACGGTCCCGTGCATCAGACGGCAGACCTAAGGTCACTGCAGAACGCTAATAGGAAGTCATACCTTGCCAGTAAAATGCAACCATGGGCATGCTGCTTCGATAACTAAAAGTGCCCGAAATCGCCTCTGGCATCTACTGACTTCGGCACTGGATATGGCGCGCGGCTAGCACTCATTAGCGCTTGTTATATCGACCCCATAGCGGAATACTGTCAACGTTATGCCCAAATTCAGACCGTCCGCGACCCGACGCGATGCAACGATCTAGTCGCGTCGCGTGTGGTTGGGCGGCGTGAATTAAATCGCGGTGATTCCAGACTGCCGCCGACTGAAAATGTAAATTCTCAGAATATTTGAAGACAGACATAAGCCCACCGCTCAACCGCGGCGTCCACAGGCTGATCAAGATTCCAGCTGTGTAGCCAATTCGGCAGATGACAAATAGCTTAGACTGTTCAAGATTCCCGACTGTCGACTGTCGCCTAGCTACCTACCTCGCAGCTAGTCGTTGAGCGGCGGCGGCGGCGGCGGCGCTGCTTTCACCGAGCGCCGAAACACTGCGACCAGCTGCCCGGTCCACGTCTGCAAAACACATCAGACACCGACGAGACAGAGGCAGGCGCCGCGCCGGAACGCCATGCGCGGGGGCCACCGATAAGACAATCGACGCTTGTTGTTGTTGTTGTTAAAGGTTTGTTCACAGCACATACACTGAACTGGAGTTCGCGAACTGCAGTTCTGAAAATATGCTTTTCTTTGCGAGTGTTCACATGCACGGCACAAATTCACCGAGCACCTGCCGCCCTAGTGGGCTGACTGAAAATGACGGACCACCAAAATTGCAGGACATGAAACTGCAGGACATATAAATAGAAAATGCAGTTTTTCGTTGTTATTCTATGAACACGCAACACTGATGCAATGCTAAATCTACTCAAACTATTTATGCAGTCTGCCGCCTCAAAGACATGCCGCTTTTGAGCTAATTAACGTTCAATGCGCCGGTGTCACAACGGTCATCCAGTTCTATCAACCCCGCGAGACTGTTTTGAGCGTGCCCTGAAACCGCTGCTTCAGTTTACGGATCGATAGTGGAGATACTACGTACACAACAGTAAGTGTCTTGCAATTTCATGTCCGTCATTTTCAGCGCCCCCCGTCCCAGTTTCGCCGCAGCCAATCACGGGTGACCAATGAACGCGTAGTGCGTCGACTTGTTTCAGGTCAGTTCAGTTCAGTTCATGTGCTGTGAACAAACCTTAAGTCTCGTTCACATCGCAAGAACTGAACTGAACTGACCTAAACCAGTCGACCCAGTTACATCAAGCGTTAATTGGACATGCGCACAGTCCAGCGTCACGTCACATCGACCTACTTTGTACTGATTGGTTGCAGAGTTCGAAACTCTAGTTCGTGCGACGTGAACGCTACCGTTAGTTTTCACGTGTTCAGAACTGAGGTTCAGTTCAATTCATGTGATGTGAACGAGGCTTCACAGTGCTGCTGCTGCTGCTGCTGCTGATGCGGCCAGGTGAGCCGTGACGAGCGCGAACAACGGCATGAATACGCACGCACCAACGACTGAACACGAGACCACGACCGCCGTAACGCCGTTAACAGACAACAGACGACACGACGGAAGAGTAGGAACTAGATGCAAGGCAAAACCTGGCTGTAGCCCACCCGGCTATCCCCCTCGCCGCCTGTTAATTATTGTTGATTGGTCAGTTAATCGGTTCGCGTGCGTCCAGCGCAGCACTTGCACTTCTTGTCGTATCCCGTCGCACGCGAGTGTCAAGGAAATGTCGTAGGGGGAATGTCCAGAAAGGAAATGTCCGTTCCCAGGGGGTCAATGTCCGTACCCCGATGTACTGGTGTTGTCAACAGAAATCGTCGACGGTCGGCGTCGTGTATTACACTTATACGATGGTCGAGCGCGTCGTGGCTGAATACACAAAGTTTATTAAACACCGGTCGCTGTGACGAAAAAAATGTGAAGTGAACAAACAAAAATTGGTTGCCATGACAACGTCCCTTGAGCGATCGCAACTCCATTTCACAGCAATCACCTATGCCTGAAAGGCTACCAATCCTACAGATTTCGCGAAGGTCAGTCGCGTACTTTCTGAAATAAATATTGGCATTGAACCAGTAGTAAAAACCGGAAGCAGTTTCGGCAGTTAGGGTCATCCAAGATCATTAAAATGGTGCCATTCGATAGATCGCACACGACTTCCTATTCGACTTCCAGCAACTACACTGTGTCCCAACTACAGTCAGCGTAAACATGTACCATTTTAACTACATATATGTAACAGTTTCACCAAAATACACAGCCTAGTTTCTGAGATATTAAAATTTAAAGACCATCAGTTCGTGAGTCAAGTTGCCAGTGCAGAAACTCATTTAGCCCTGTACTCGCGGCGGTAATCGAGTGATAAGCATCAGCACCATTGCCTAAAATACAACTCTTTTAATAATTACCTTGCACTGTAACATTTATCGTGCCATTCGACAGATCACATATGACTTCCTGGTTCAGCCGTTTTAGGGTTCACCGGTGTGCCCAGACAAACACACACATACAAAAACCACGCTATGTCACGACGTACATATAGCCTACGTATCAATAGAGCGCATCAAGCACTGGTCGCAGTGCAGCCAGCTCGATGCGGCGTAATGACGTATTGCCTGCCATCAGCTGCACTGCATCGCATCAGTGAAACAGGAAGCAGGGAAGTGCCTGCGAATTATTAAACACATCTGCGAGGAGCGCGAGACGCCCGCGGCAGCTGACCTCACGACAACCTTATCAATACAGTGCCTTATCGCTACTGACTAGCGCGGACATTTCACTCGGGGAGGGGGGGCAGTGATGCTCTGATCTGCCTAATCCGTTGACATATGGACCGCATTGCAGCACAGTGCACTGGGCCATGGGCTCCTATATACTAGTACGCATGCAGGAGTCCATGACTGGGCACAGTGAGTGAGTGACAGCTGATGTCGTCTATTACGAACACAGCAGGCATCAGTCTCGGATTCCAAGAGCTAGTTCGTTGCATAGCACAGCACACCATACCAGTCGTCTGATGTAGGTCAATGCATTGCGCACCTTTCTCATTCGCGTAGGAAAATTCGGTTCAGTGATATAAATTAAGATATAAATATAAAAATTATGACGTCATCACAGTATGGCACGACAAAGCACAATACTATCGTGTTGGATTGCCAACATTCGAGTTCATTGTTATTACAAACTGACATTGCAAACACGCGCAAACAAGCAGAGTTTTCCCAGCGCTGACGACGAGCAATCACAATATAGCAATCCGGTGCTGCCCACTGGTGAGTCACTTGGAATAGACGCCCTACATTTCTCGCCTTTCCCTCGTCATTTATGGGCTAACAAGACGTCACCTACAGAACCGGCACTAAATAACGTATCGCAACATTGTCAGAGGCACGGCAACCTGCCACGTGCTCAGAAAATTTGGTGAAGTTTGTGTGTGTGTGTGTGTGTGTGTGTGTGTGTGTGTGCTTCCTGTAATATGCGAGCGAACATACAGACAGACAGACAGGCTCATGACATTACTCCGTTCTTCTACTGGGGCCGATATAATAACAACGAATTTCAAGTTTAGTGATCCTGTAGATGCTGTTTCTGTTGCTGTACAGCCATAGCACTGTATGACTGTAAGTTTGTAACTGACTGTAGGCCTACTCAATGAATATCAACGCAGTACAGTGTTCCAGAAGCTGGATGGGGCAAGCAAAGTGCACCACGACGTACAGAAGTAATCTGCGATGTCAGTGCAATAAGTCCGAACTCTGAAGCCAGAAGAACGGAGCTAGAAACAAAGTTGTGCGGGCAAGCATTGGAACGCGCACAATTAGTCTAATTGATCGTAGATCGTTTAATCGCCGCGTGGTCGTTGACGCAAGTTCAGATACAGCTATCTAATCTCCGGTACTGTGTGTAGCACATCGTGCCAGGCGTCGAACGCATGAGCAGCATGGTAAGATAAAGTAAAACTAAAGTATACGGGTATAGCAGTTCGTAGTGTAACACTGCTACACCGCTACGGGAACTCACATGCCATGTAGGATCACACAGTGTTACCTGCCAACTGACACAGGTGACATCCCGCCTTTACCCCAGCCGAAGCTGGTACTCGATTAAGCGACCCCGGAGGAATGCAAGTTGGCTTGTTACATACCGAGATGGTATGCCCGCCCGAAGACGGTCACCCATCCAAGTACTAACCGGGCCCGGCGTGGGTTAACTTCGTTCATGCGACGAACTCCGCTAGCCACTACGCCACGCCGCCACGCTGTCTGTTTACTATTCGGCTACATTTATATGCCACAGCTCTGAGCGGCGGTAAGTACCCGCAGTCAGTCACGCGGGCGAAGAATTTGAACAACAAGCATACCTAGTCGAGTCTCGGATGTTCCACAGCTGTTTCTGTCTGTCGACAGCGCTTCCAGCTGTATGCCACACACCAACATGCGCTCGTTTATAATGCCACCGACGTGCATTATGCCGTATTGAATGCAATAATGACAAACTGTAACTGCAAAACAGCCACTGTAAACAAAATACGAATTGCATTAGGCCAACTTTCAACTTATACCTGGATTAGTCACATAATGCCTGACTGGACAGACACCAGGCAGATGCGTTACGCTTAGTGCCACACTGTGATAATTTTTGTCAATGCTGACATAGTATGCGGTAGGGTCTATGTAACGACACGGTGTCCGTCAGTCTATCCGTCTCATCTATCAATCGCTGCATGCCGCTGCGGTGGTTTGCTGCTGTGGGCCCGGCAGGCAGGAGGTATCGATCGATCGCGGCGACCACCGGCCGCCGGGAGCCGCAGCAGCCGGCGTACATCAGCACAGCGTTATTGGTAAAGTCTTGTATAGCTCGTTTAGTCAGAATTCGGAAAATATTAAACCTGTGATGATATTTGTACGACTCTGGAGGCAAGAGACCTCTGAGACGTTCAAATAAGTCAGATTCTGGTGTGAATTCTGTAGGCCGACAGGATCAAGCTGATGTTGAAACGCGGCTCTCTCAGCGTCCGCCTCCAAGTTCCTGTTCTCACTGTCACTGTCGTACAGTATCACTGCTTACATCTAAAGGCTCGTTTAGAGCACATTAACCGGACCGAAGTAGTTGACCCAGTTACAGCAAAGGCGTTGAAGTAGGTCGTGCGAAAAGTCCAGCGTCAACGTCACGACCTATAGACCTACTTTTATTGATTGGCTACAGTCTCTGCGGGAAACTAGGTCGGTTAGTTCTGAACACGTACATTCCATTTCGCAAACTCTAGCCCAGTCCAGTTCATCTGCTGTGTAAATCGCACGAGTATTAGACACAACAGACCTTGCTGGCGGCGGCAGCAATGACGCTGTCGACCGAGACACACCGCTTGTCGCCGTGCAAGCGAGCTTTTGTCACTCGTCGCCTCTCGTCTCCCGCCGTCATCGACCTCATCATCGTCGGCTCATCAGTCAGTAACCGGCTGTCGAGCGGCGCTCGGCGACGACTGGTCTGTCGCAGCGGTGACGTCGCCTCTGTCCCCATCGCATACAACGCGGCTTAAAGCGCGTGCTTCTGACGAACTAATCGCAAGCTGTCGTCTGACTGCGCCAGATTTGAATTTCTTTCGTTCTTCGTCTTGGCTCAATACTTTGTTCAACTAGAAGCCGGAGAATGCCTACGTCCTGTTACACCCAAACAGACGGACCACTCGAAAACATAACGCTGCTGCGGCCAATAGGATGGGCGGCGGAGGCAAAAATATAACATACACAACTTGAATAACTACACAGTATACTATGCCGATTAAGCATATACTTGTAATTTTAAAAAGACAACTTACATAAGCGAAAACTTCTACAATCACATTTGGCCTACCTCGTCGCTTCTGTAGTAGCGTGACAGTCGGGCTGCAGGTGGCTGGTAGCCCACTACGCCTGGTGCCACTGCCAGGCACGACGCATGTGCGAACGGGCACCTGTGTGACGTCATCATTCGGTGACGTCACGCGCACGTCAATCCTGGTGGTGGTAGTCACGGTCTGGGCTGATGACTTCTGTGCGTCGACATACAATGCCGCTACGACTTCAGCAGAAACAAGTCTGTGTTGAGCCTCGTCCTTCGCTTCGGCTGAGCTCTCAACACGACGCTACTCGCACTACTGGCTGCTATCGATCGATATGTGCTGCCCGCGCCCGGCCTCAGCAGCAAACCATGCCGCACGGTGCTGTTGATCAATGGGACGGACGCACGGACGGACAGACACACGTCCGTTACATAGACCCTGCTTCGCATACTGCGCGTAGCGTAAATAACGTTCAGCACTTCCTTATACTTAAATGACGACATAAAGCACTGAATATTCGCACACGAAGACAAAAATCTAACTGCTGCTTTCGGATTCAGAACGTTTCTAACGGCATGGCAGCTTCTCCGCAGTCTACAGATACAGTACTTGTGAGCATGGCCTTATTTTAGCTGCACACCAATATCCGCAGATATATAAACATTTATCAGTTGCCGAAAATGGTATTTTCACATGGGTTATCGATGCGGTACAAATTATCGGCGTATGTTGCCTAAATTTCACTGCGACACCACAGACTAATCGTAGCAACTTCCGGCCGCATGTTTTAGGCAATGAACAGGATAGCGTTTCATATCGTTGTTATAACGAGATCCGGCCAATGCTGCCGTCAGGGGCAGAGTTTATAAGGGGATAGGGGGCTAAGCCCCCCATGAGCCCAAGTAGGTACATGGTAAGAGTAAAATGCTTAGTGAAAATAACAAAGGCTATGCAGCTTCGATTGACGCATAAGCTTACTGTAAACAATTCTGGCACCTTTATACCAATAGGCCTACTCTGTTCTGAAATTTATCCATGAGGTCGCCAATTTGTGGCAGGCAGAGACGGAGCAGGGTCTACGAAACGGTTACGGCGTCCGTCCGTCTGTCCCAATATGGGCCACAGCAACAAACTTTCCTGCCGGTAGCAGATATCGATCGACTGCTGCACAGCGCGGAGGTATAGTAAAGTATAGTTTAGTATACGGATATAGCAGTTCGCAGTCTAATCTGACACACCGCTACGGGAACTCACATGCCATAAGATCACACAGTATTACCTGCCACCCGACAGAGGTGACATTCCCGCCTTTACCCCAGCCGAAGCTGGTACTCGATTAAGCGACCCCGCAAGGCTGAGTTGGCCTAGTTGGCTTCTTACATACCGAGATGGTATACCCGCCCGAAGATAGTCCCCCATCCAAGTACTAACCGGGCCCGACGTGCGTTAACTTCGTTCTTGCGACGAACTCTGCTAACCACTACGCCACGCCGCCAACCAGTGCCACGTTGTCAGCATACGTAGTAGCTGAACACAGACTTGTTACATCTTGTGTTCAAAGTACACTTAATAATAACAACTTAATAACAACTTGGCAATGTTCTCTTGCTAACTTTGTGACTGACCTTCCACAAACCCTACGACGGTCATAGCACATCTGCGTGTCGCAGTATGAGTCGTATGCTTTAAATCGTTCACCCCTGAGTCCATCCTAATAACACTAATTCATAAAAAACCTTTTCAGCTTCTGGGGGACTTCGTTCAATCCCCAGACCCTCTACCAGGGCTCCGCCCCTAGATCCCGCTGGGGGACTTCCGTCACCGAGATCTCCTGCAATACTGTAGTCCCCCTAAAGCTCCAGACCAAACTTCGCCTATGGCTTCCGTTCACATAGCATTGTTAAAACACTATTCATGCCAGGTGCCAGTGTCAGTGCCGAGATAGTGGCGCTATCATTGCCGACCACTTTAGCAGTCCAGGTACGGCAGTCGGTCGTATATGCGTGAATGTGAGTGCAATAAATAACTGTTGGGCTAAATGACTTCTGAACCTAAATATTTGGCATGTTGGTTCATCGTGACATTATTTAGGTCAAGTTCGAATGTCAAACTCATGGATCAAAGTTCAAGATCACAGGAGAAAATGTTGCAAAACGGTCGTTGGGACCTCGAATGACGGCTCTGTATTTTGTTCTTTATTTGAATACCGGAAATATTCGGTTTCAATTCGTCGGAGCAATAAAGGCACACATATAAACTGGCATTGCACTTTACCGAGACTGCAGAAGCAGTGTAGTTCGCTGCGTTACAGTGGTCGTTGTCAACAGCTGCATGACTTCGCCGCAGTTTGCGAACTTTAGAGCGAGATGTCGACAGTGAAGTCTTCTTTCTTTCAGTTTTTCCCGCCGAAGAATTCATCTCAGATGATTCGCCGGTCTCCATTATCTGTTAAATTAAACGCAGTTAGGCCTGCAGGAAAATGATCAATATTTAATCGATAAATATTTGTGTTAACGCTTGTTTACAGCGCATGCACCGAATAGAACTAAACTAAAAACTAAATTGCAGTTCGCGAACGCCAGTGTGAATAGTCCCATAGGAATACGTGTTCAGGACTCGAGTTCAGTTCAGTTAAGTCCATGTGCTGTAAACACGCCTATTAGTGTTTTCGTAAAATACCGTCGGAGAAAAAAGACACTCAAAGTCAATCAGTCCCTGTGATAATGTAAGACAGAAAAAAACACCTTCACTCTCGCTAAATTTACCAGAATATTCCAGTCTCCGCCCTAAAATGCTCTTTCAAGTGCACAGTATGTAGCCTAATATGTTTGTTTTATTTACGACACTTTAATATTGACTATTTTACATTATAGGCCTACATTTACGCTGAAGTGCATCGTTTGGAGGGAAGAGAGAACTCCGATGAAGAATAATTGTGCCTAATGAAAATATTTTCTGTCTGGGCAGGACTCGGCATCGTTAAAAACCGCTGAGACTAAGTGTTGTGTTGTAAAAGAAAGTATAAGCGTTGCCTTATCGTGATCGTAAATATGCTATCGTACGATTTAATGTTTTAGTTCCTTCCTAGTGATGTATGCTGCATTCTGCAGATTCCTGCAGGCTGTTGTCTTAGCACAAAATCATAGATATTAGATAAATGCTCACGCCCAAAATGCTTTCACATTACTAAGGCCTACGGATATTGCATTTCGGAGAACTCGTGCCAGTGCACGGGTACCCGCGAACAAAAGAGCTACTGTTATACCTTGGATTAGTCAGTAGGCCCCTAATAATTATGGACCAAACAACACGACACAGACAGAGCCTTCGGCAGTCGGTAACCGGGTGGGTCGGAACCAAGTAGGCCCTAGTCCGACAAAATTCACTAGTCTACGTGGTCGGAAGCCACCAGCAAAAAGCAGCAATAGCCCAGTCCACTGCTTAGGCTAGATACGGATATCGGCCTAGTGCAACAGGGGTGATAAGATAGCACCGTGCACACGTTGTAAGCGTCTAGCATATCCTGCATGCTCACGGTTCACGTTTCACTATGATTAATCT
>Ga0126328_10000366_pt1 | contig 10263 bp, 4 predicted proteins | sample InaspJWI13metaG_FD_97003 | JGI IMG/M metagenome (GOLD analysis project Ga0126328, IMG submission 97003) | Marine gutless worms symbiont microbial communities from Oahu, Hawaii - Inanidrilus sp. 1 OAHU.JWI-13 metaG | ecosystem: Host-associated > Annelida > Digestive system > Unclassified | place... | reverse complement strand
TAAGTTTGATTGTTTTGTGAATGTATTTGTAGCAGAAATTTGCGATTAGAAATTTCCGATATGACCGAACACTGCTTGAATCTTCAACTGTATCTACGATACAGTTGAACATTTCAACTAGGACAGTATAAGCAATTTCGATTTGTCGTATAACCAACTATGGGCTGCTTCGCTGATTGATCGAAGCGCCGTCATGTGACATTTATCATTATCGAATGTTAAACGTGTCGGCGGTCGACGATGCGATATATGACCAATATCGCACCGTCACGTGACCATGCACGGGTATATTGAATCGGCAGAGCAGAGCAGAACACTTTTGATTGGCTGCATATTCAGCCAGTAAGAGTGACAATAAGCCAGTATAAATCATATCTGCCAATGGAAGTCATATTCTGCCGGTAGAAGTCATATTCTGCCAATAGAAGTTATATTCTGCCAGTATAAATCATGTTCTGCCAATATAAGTCATATTCTGCCAGCACAGGTGATATTCTGCCACACACACACACAGATGTTTAACGGCCCTTTGTCCGGGACTACCTGGGTGGGCCGGTTCCAGAAAGGTAAAACCAATCTGGATTTTACTGAAGCAAGAGACAATGAGTGGCAGTGGCATCAGCTGGGACATATGCAAGTCTGCACCTCGCTCCAGGCAAATAACCACGCCAGCACCCCACCACTCAGTTTTTTACAGGCCGGATGCCCTTCCTGCCGCCCAACCAACAGTGTCAAAGCACTGAAGGCAAAGTGATATTCTGCCAAAGGGAGTTATCTTCTGCAGTCATGTTCTGCCGATATTATCAGCAGTTTAATCATCAATTTTGTTCGGCTTTGCCGTTCTGTTCTGCTCTGCCCATTCAATATACCCCATGCACCACTGCAAGTTAGCCTCACTGATGAGTGTTAACATGCGGTGTATTACAACAGTACTTATAAAAAAGGCCACTGTGTCAAAATCACAAAATGTGAAAGACAGTTCACATGAAACATTTTCACTTGCGACATTTTCAGCCTCGTGCATCATCTGTCTAATGTGTCTGGGTGACAGACCAACGGTACAATGTACGCTTTAGCGACATGAACCATCATGAATGGCTAGGTGTCAAATGCATTGCGGCTCCAGAACGATCCAGAAACAACGCAATAAGTATAAATGTTGATGAGAATGTTACTTGAACAGCATCACTCAACTAACTTAATGAACGTATCAGTTAGTGTGTGTAGATTTCAACCGTTTTAACAGGAACAGTTGATAAGTTAAAAATACATAGAACCGTGCCCTATATTCATAAATAAAACATGGATTATGAATATGTTCTACATTTTATTACTATTTTATTCATGTAATGATCTTTGAGATTGACTTCCAAAAAATCACATTTTGTACAATATAAGCAAAATCAGAAATCGTGATTTCACAGTTGAACAATTTTCATATATTTTTGCCATTGAAAGAGCATTGGGATTGAAAACAGCTGGCAGACAGCTGACATTATCGATCTCATTTTCAGTTAGGAAAAGGAATTAACTATTCTTTGTGTTCTGGTAATGTAGTCTTTTCTAGGATTTATTTAGAATGTTTTATATGCTTCCTTGCCCCATTTCCACCTTGGTGTTGAATTTTAAGTTTTTTGTGAATTTTAATTTTTTTTGTGAATATGCATGCGTTGATTTTATTGCTTACTAGATATGTTTTGTCTGTTTGTGGTGTCAGATCATGACGCAGAGGTCCTCTCACCATTTACCAGGTTCATTTGCGAACTTAGGTCAATATTCACACACTGAGCCAAGATGAGTTCTGGAAAGAGGCTTTGTTCTTACGAAGACACTTTTGTGGCAGCACTGAACGTGGACAAATGGCCGATGTTCAGTCTGCTGGAACAAGAGTTGCTGGAGCGAGTGAAGCTGGTGTGTGTATTTGGCAGTGCGGGCAATGAAGCTATCTTGGTGACGAAGGACGACGATGTGTTTGCGGTTGGCTCAAATGCCAGCAGCTGTCTGGGCATCGGCGAGCCAGCAAGTGGACTGGAGCCACGTCGTGTTGAACAGCTATGCAAGAAGAACGTGATCGGTTTTGCATACGGCAGTGGTCCACATGTGCTCGCACTCACATCGAGTGGAGATGTTTTCAGCTGGGGTCACAACGGCTACTGCCAGCTGGGAAACGGCAGCACAAACCAGGGCAGCATTCCCGCGCTCGTCACGATCAATCTAAACGGACACCGAATCGTCCAGGTTGCATGTGGCAGTCATCATTCGATGGCTCTGAGCAGCAACGGTGAAATATATGCATGGGGACAGAACAACTGTGGCCAGGTTGGATCTGGTTCGACTTCAAACCAGGCCTCGCCAAGGAAAATAACTTCATGCATTGGTCACCGACGAGCAACGTGGATAGCTTGCGGTCAGACATCTTCAGTGGCCGTGCTGGAAAATGGAGACGTCTTCGGTTGGGGTTACAATGGAAATGGACAACTGGGACTGGGAAATAATGTCAATCAGCCTAATCCATGCCGAGTGTCTGGACTGCAGGGCGTTTTTATCACGCAGGTGGCATGCGGTTATGCACACACGCTAGTGTTGTCTGACGAAGGTGATCTGTACGCGTGGGGCGCCAACTCATATGGACAACTCGGTACTGGCAACAAAGCCAACCTGGTTACACCGACACGTATCGCAGCCGAGCGAGGGAGATTTGTCGATGTTGCAGCCACACACTACAACCACGTATCGGCCGCGATGACCCAGATGGGTCGAGTCTTCATGTGGGGTCAGTGTCGCAGCCAGTCAGTCACACTGCCGATGGAAACTCAGTTTCAGTCCATGCACGACGTGTTTGCTTGCTTCGGCATGCCGTCCGTCACGTGGAAACCGCTCGAGATCCGGCATACTGAGTCCAAAACAGTATCGGACACTCTGCTGCGCGCGTTCGACGACCCCGGGACGGCTGATGTCCGATTCTCCGTCGACGGACGACTAATTCACGTCCACAGGGCAGTTCTGAAAATCCGCTGCGAACACTTCCGCACCATGTTCCAGTCGGAGTGGCTGGAAACTGAGAAAGACGTAATAGATATCCCGTACGTCACATACCCGGTTTATCGTGCATTTCTCGGTTATCTGTACACTGATCATGTTGTGGACTTGACAGCTGAGGATGCCATCAGTCTGTTGGACTTAGCCAATGCCTACTGCGAGCAGCCACTGAAGAGCAGGTGCGAGTCTGTACTGCGATGTGCAATTACAATTGACAATGCGGCAATGTTGTACGCAGCAGCGATAAAGTACGATGCTAAAGATCTGCAGAAGTTCTCGTTTAGATTCATCCTGAACCACATGACAGCAGTGACCCAGTCAGAAGCATTCATGCAGCTTGATGAAACAGTGACTAAACAGCTGATTAAGTTGGCTGCTCAGTCTGGAGCATTTAAATTTTGACGTGGTAATGTTAGTGTGAGTTGCATTAACTGCTTGCCTTGGCAGACTGCAGCTTTTTTGTAGTAATGGCTGTGACTATTGCTACCTTCCACATTCCCATTTAGGTGTTGTTCATCTTAACATTTCCTTGTCATCGTGTAGACACCGAAACACTGCCATTAGCTGCCGATTGGGTGGATAAGCCACCATTAGCTAGCCAATTTCTTTCTGTAGCGATACTGGCTTTTCCTCAAGCTAGCACCAGCCGTTTCCTTAGCGGCGCAAACCGGCTTATAACAGAAATTGGTTATCTTGATAGTTGAAAGTTGATACACTAGAAATTAACAGAAAGAAATGAATACATGGGGCAAGCATAAAGGAAATCGCCTTTGTGCAGTGTTTCAGTTTAAAAGGAAATTAAATGGAGATTACAGATCTCCATAAAGCCGCTTGCCAACAACTCAACAGCTGTTGCTGTGCATATCTGTTCATATCCTCATTGACACCAGCTTGCCTTAGCTGTTAGACATAGTTTATCTGTTGTTGTATATTTTGTGCTTTCAGTGTCATCAGCTCGTGTAAATTTCCACCCACTCCTGATTAAACACTGCCAGATCTCATTTATTTGTATCAAACATGTCGCCCATATGTCGATGTTATTGTTAGTTGCAACTGTAGTGTTGCTAACAATTGCTAGTGACATCGAGAGGTGTTCAGTAATATGAATTCCTTCACTGCTTTTCTGAATGTCGATGCCTTGTAGCCAACCCTCAAACTGTTGTGGCTTATTCAGCTGTTATTGTATGTATACAATAAACCATGGATAACCTACTGGTGTTGACTGATTTTAAGTACTTCTAACGTTACCACTAATTACTGTGTGGCAAATTGAAGAAATTTGTCAAAACGTATAAGATAATGCTGTCTTATTTCAAACGATGTTCAATATGTCCTCCTATACCGCGAATGACCAGCAAAATTCTGTCCAGCCACTGGTCAATTGCTTTGTTAATCACAGTCATAAAATAACTGTTTTTCTTGCAATTTCTTATCGGAAATGCTCACATCATTTACCAAGCATTCCAACCCTTTTGTAGCCTCCAACATTTTGTTAAACATTTATCTCCTGCTGTTAAAGACACCATGTTGGCCTTCAGTGCTTTGACGCTGTTGGTTAAGTGGCAGGAAGGGCATCCGACCTGAAAAAAATGAGTGGTGGGGTGCTGGCACGGTTATCTGTCTGGAGCGAGGTGCAGACTTGCATATGGCCCAGCTGATGCCACTGCTACTCACTGTCTCTTGCTTCAGTAAAATCCAGATTGGTTTACCTTTCTAGTACCGGCTTACCTGGGTAGTCCCAGAAAAAGGGCCATTAAACGTGTGTATGTGTGTGTTAAAGACACCATGCCTGTTCATAAATGATACAGTTTATCACGTCATAAGCTACTGTAATTTTCATGTAGCATATTTAATTATGATGAATATATTTAAGGCGACTAGACTTCTAAGAAAGTTGTGATATCTATATTTTCTTTGAATGCCAAAAATTACAAAAGATTTTCTAGTCAAAGTGGATCGGTTTTTTGGTACACCCTGCATAATAACCACAAATGTTTGTATTTGATGTCTTTTAACACTTTCAATCAGAACTTGCAATAAAGTCACTTATTCAGACACAGTGTTATTGGTAGAACTATGCACATACAAAATAATACACATATACAAAATGCAAAAATTCATATGCAGCAAGCAATTGTGATTTCACTTGCACAAAGCAGCAACAAGAATCTGTGACTAATAAATTTTTGCAATGAAAAAAAAGTGATTAATGCGGAGAAGACAACAGCTAGGATAAATGCAGTCTAGAATGGGACATCGCTAGCATATACTTAAAATACTTCTACACACATACGGTAATGGTTTTTCCCATATGAAAATATACTTTTACCTGTGAATGGTATAAAAGTTAGGCAGAGTCAGGCAACTATTACAAAACCCAACAACCATATGCACTCTAACAATTGTCACAATGGCGTCGCGTCCATTGGGCCAGGTTTGGCCTTGGCTTGACCTCTAATCCACTAGGTGTGATTCTCGGGAAAATCATGAAAATTGTTGCCAACAGATGTCACATTTTTAAGCTGAAATGCACCAATTCGATTTCAGCAGGGGTTCTGCCAGACCGTGCTGGGGGAGCTTACAGTGATCCCGCAGGTCCCCTAGCTTGATTTAAGGCGAACTACTTCTAAAGGGAAGGAAACGGCCTATGGGAGGGGAAGGAAAGGGTTAAGAGTATGGGAAGTGGAGAGGAAGGGGGTTGACATAGACTGGCCTGACCTTTAGTCCATGCGACGCCACTGAACTGTCATGAACAAAAAACCATCGCCAGATCATAAAACATTGCATATAAACACCTTCGTGACTATACTACAGTATACAGACTCCAGCACTAATGTGCACATGAGAGGCTAGGTGGTGTTAGTGTGTTAGTGCATCATTCGGACAAAACGCAGCGGCGATGGCTTGGCTCTGGGTCGCCGACTGGCCGACTCAATCTGCACTGGCAACACCACGCAGAAGATAACGCCACCGGATTGGTCCACCAGCTCCATCTTTACCGCCAGGCTCAGCTAACACACACAGACAGACACACACGCCGAGTGAACACTAACCCTCATGCTAACCACTCAACTCGACATCAGCTCCATCTTTACTGCCAGAGTGCCGCATATTTCGCTTATTGCCGCACCATTTTTTTTCATAATTCAGCAAAGTGCACCTATCGCATATTTTTCCCGCATTGGCATTTTTGATGGCAGTTCTAATATTAATTGTGTTTCTATTACCGGGCACCTATTTCTATTAGGTTTTGGCAACTCCTGATGGCAATAGCCACATTTGCGTACAATGCACAACAGAAGTACATAATTGTAGTCTACAGCACAGCCCAGGCAAGACGCGGCCTATTGCTACTGAGCAGTGTGGTCAGTCTATCTGCTGGTTACGACTGTGCGCTCTGCAAAATGACTGAACCGATCGACCTGTTGTTTCGAGTGTGTGTACACTCACACTCAACATAGTGTGTTTTGAATTAATATTCCAGCTTGAAAATGAAGAAATGGATATGCTGCTTATGAAGTCAACGTGGCTCGGTAGCTGAGTGGTTAGCGTGCTGGTCTCAGGCGCAGTAGGGCCTGGGTTCAAATCACAGCCGAGACCCTGTCCGGCACACTGTTCACACCCATCGTGCCTCTGTTCACCAAGCAGCGAAACTGGTACCAGCCCTCTTAAGGGTTGCGAGGGTAACTGCAGACCCGGGGGGAAAGTAATGGCAGCCTACCGTCGGGTTTATGACTCACATCACCTGCAGGCTGACTGCCAAGAAACAGGGATCAGCTCAGGAACCTACGCTCGGTAATCGAGTATGGGCTACCTTTACCTGTTTTAGTGAAGTCAACGTATCTGCTTCTGCATCAGTTTCACAGACTATAAACTACTAGCAGCACAGTGAAGTTGCTTACTGATGGATAAGACGTCTTCACAAAGATGACATTGTGATACGAGTATGCTTGGTCTTTCTTGATGGGGCATGTAATGTTGCTGTCTTTGCATGCATTTGGATTGTCGAGAGGGAACGGTACATCAACTCCAGCGATATGTCCATACACAAGCATCTTGAGACCACTGGCGTCCTCGTCTGAACACAATGGTTACATCATCTAACTTTACAGCAGCAAAGCAAAATTAGTGCACGACAGTGACTGGCATGACGTAATGTTTATTAAAAAGTACAACTATTTAATAACTTTGCACAGCATAAACGTTGACTTTAAAACAGTCTTTCTTAACATCCAGTACACTGTTGACGCTATAATATACAAGAAGTGGCTAACAACTGCAAGTACCATGTAGCTATACTATAACAATTCTGTTATTTTGTCAGCACTAAATGTTAATGTTGAATGACTGTAACTGTTAACACTATGTACTGCAAATAAAGAGAACAGAGTCACGTACTGGATTTGAAGTTTATACCAAACGAGCCATTAACTCCTTTGTGCAGAACACATGGTCCTACAGCGGCACAGCCTTGTACCTCCACATCAGTCGGCACACCCAATCTGGAACCTGACAAACACACACACATACCGTTTAACAGCCCTTTTTCCGGGACTACCCGGGTGAGCCGGCACCAGAAAGGTAAAACCTATCTGGATTTTACTGAAGTAAGAAACAGTGAGTGGCAGTGGCATCAGCTGGGCCACATACCTGCACCTCGCACCAGACAGATTAATGCCACTGTTTGTTATAATTACTACAGCCCTAGACCCACTCCTTGTATCTGGCACTTTGCCTCCGCTGTGGCATGGCTGTGCGCGGTAAGTGTAGGCCTACCAGGTTACTGTCCACGGCAGTCTCTATGCACCCACCATTAAGCTGCCACGGAAGATGCCGAGACATCACATGTGATCTGACATCCCCCAACACCTACCCCCTCCACCGATAACAATCATCGCAGACATCTACCCCCTGGTTTGTGTTGGGTAGGTACGTCGAGCAGATGTCCACGATGGCGGTTTTCGGCAGATGTGTCTGGGGATGAGACAAATGCCCAGCACGCATTACGTATAAACATCACATTATTTTAGTTTTAATAGTATAAGATTAGGGCTGCAAGAAAATCATGTTTATCTTGAATACCTTGATTTTGGCCAATATGTGTCGTGACTTTTGGCCATCGCAATGATTATGCATTACGGCCGTGATTATCGGCAGATTATGCACAAAATCAGCATATGTGTCACCTATCTCACGATCGAGTACTGTCGGCATTCAATGCTGTAGAGATTAAACTAGTTTTATTGACATTTTTTTAAATCGACAGCTTACTTTTTTACCCATCCTGTATATTATGGATAGTTAGCTAGCTCGTTCCATTCCGTAGACCCGACAGTTCTAAGCCTTCTTTCCATCATACTGGCTGTGAAATAATGACTTCAGTGAAAGCTGGTGTACTGGAAAAATAAGTTTGTCCCCCAGCAATCCCGGAAGTGAACGAAAAACGTGAGCGTGTTATCTCACCGCAATCTTTCCACGTAACAGCAAAAGCAGTCGCAAAGAAAACCAGAGTGAATGCAACGACAGCTTCATAGACCAGTCTGAACGACATGTTTACTAACAATTCTTGACAAAGACAAGAAAATGCAACTAAACTAACGTAAACAAACCCTGCGTCACATGAGAATCACGTGACCACGTGACAACATGCAGCAAACAATAAATAAGTAATGTTCTATTGCCGAGGAGCAAGAAAAGAAGCAAAGCAAAGAACAACCGTACTGTAGTCTGCTAGTTGTATGTATAATTGTATATAGCAGGGAAAATTATCCTGTCATGGATGCTTCCTGTAAAAATTAAGTTTCTTGTATCTGCTACGAAAAAGCTGTGTTGTTCGACAATTTATATAAGTCATTACATGTTATTTTCAAATTCAATGGTATCAATTTGTAATTTTCTATAGTACAGTTCACAACAGTGCAATGTTAGTCATTAATATTGTAAAGCATCATCGTGAATTATTATGCATAACAGTACTTCACGTGGTAAAGTTGATTTTGATTTATACCTGTCTGCTACAGCCTCTTTTTGTGGAATATCAAAGCACTATTAGGCCTAACTAGTCAATAACAACCTGTAAATTAGGCATGTCAGTTTTATGCAGCATTTTTTTAAATATGCGAACCGTATAAACGACAAATATGCAGAAGTATGGGGAAATATGGTCCAGAATTGCTTAAAACCACCTACCCCATCTCGTTCCTCAGGGGTCCAGACCATTCTGTTTTCAGCCAATGAAACCTAATAAAAATAGGTAATAGAAACACAAATATTAAAATTACGTCGAAAATGCCAATTTATGAGGAAAAATATGTGATATGCGCATGTTGCTAAAATATGCCAAAAATGTGGCAATCGCACATTTGTATAAAACTGACGTGCCTAGTAAGTGCTCGTATACCTACAGAAATGATGACCAAAATGTTATGTTAAACGACAAATGGCGATACATTTCCATGTAGTTTTAATCCACAAACACATCACAGGCAAAAGTTAGAAATGTAGTGCCACAGTAAGTAATTACTGTGGAAACTCTCATGGAAAGTCTACGTCTATTCACTGTGCAATTTGCAAAACTATGAAGCTCAGCCATGGATATCAAATTCACATGCAACGTGAATGCAACCAAATGTGAAATAAGTAAAACAACGTAAAAACGGCATCAAAACGAGAGGCAAAACTGACTGACCAGCAGATCAGCCTACATGGTTTATCAGTGCCTAGTTAAGCCAACCAGCAGAATATTCTAGTGTTCACGCAACAACATTATAAATAACTTCTAAACATACAAACAGAGCTGAGAAAGAACACCTCAAAGTGAGATCACTTGTACACTTGTAATAACTGTAATGGTCTAAATATACACGGTGACCAATCTGTGTGCATGCAATGTGAAATTCTCCAGCTATTTAAACCTCAGGGCACTCTTATCCACGTTGCAGTTACATACACCATGCATTGCCGTCAGCACCACAATTACACTACTGCTGCCAGTGCATATTCTTAAAAAACGACCAGGATAATGTTGCAAGCGTGAGTGAGTGAGCAGTTTCTTAATGGCACATCAGCACATAATAGGCCATTTCAGTGCCATTATTATGTCGCAAGCAGCAAACTCTATAATACCAACAAAACAAGACTGACATAGTCAAACAGCTGTTGCAGGAAACATCATGACTTTCTTGTGATATTTTTCCAGATTTGGGGGGATTTTATGGTCAACGG
>Ga0126328_10000365_pt1 | contig 10265 bp, 6 predicted proteins | sample InaspJWI13metaG_FD_97003 | JGI IMG/M metagenome (GOLD analysis project Ga0126328, IMG submission 97003) | Marine gutless worms symbiont microbial communities from Oahu, Hawaii - Inanidrilus sp. 1 OAHU.JWI-13 metaG | ecosystem: Host-associated > Annelida > Digestive system > Unclassified | place... | reverse complement strand
CCTCTCCACCGAATTTCCTGCACACACGCTATATCTATCCGCCTCTCACCCAATGCCTCCACTAATTCACCTGATCTTCCTGTAAGTGAGTCAACATTCCAGGTACCAACCCGAAAGGGCCAGGCTTTCCGCAGTCCATCAGTCCTGGAAGGGTCCTCATATACACAGCCTTCTGCCTTAGCATAGGGCTGTGCTGCGTTCCGGCTGGGTTTCCCCACCTTCTGTTTACGTAGGCATGATGAGGATCAGGTTTCCCTGAGTGAGGAGCATATACCGTGAAAACATTTAGTAAACGGTCACCTAAGACCATCTTCAGTACCAGAATTCTCTCACTGTGCCTTTCTACAACGCCAACGTGTTTTCCGACGAATGTCTCAGTTTAGCGAACTGTGACCCATATCATTCCACTGCCAAACACTGTAAAATGAACACTTGTATCCCTGACTTTACTCTGCACTGACTGCCGCAAAATATACTATTTTCCAAAGTCTATGCATCTGAAATGTCCGAATAAACATTTAAAGTTGCATTAAAATTAGCTTCTGTATTTCACGTGCGTTTCAATCACCCCTTGCTACACTGCTGCCCAATGAACTGACACGCAGACCTGTGCGGTGATCGCTAGCAACACCGACCTGCCTACAGTTACTCTACGGGCCAATCAGAGTGCCCGCAGTGGTCCAGTCCTCAGCCGACTGCTAGCAACACTCGCCTATACAGTTAACTCCCCGTGCAACTCAAGTACTGAAATAAGTAGGTTATTACACAGGCGGCACTGTGGTTATGCGAGAATAACCCCCGCCCGCCTGTGTAATAACCTACTCTTGCTCCGCGTTCATAAAGTAGGCCTAGTTGAAATATGTAGGAGACATAATTATCGCATCGAGTATAAAATCTAACCTGTCGCATTGGATTATGTCTCGTCAATGTTTCAACGTGATGAATAACGTCGCTGTACAGAGTAAGTGACCATCCTGTCAGAACGGCGATTCCGTGATATAGCCAGGCAGCGAGTCGAGCGAAACTTGATTTTTTTCTTACTTACAATGCATAGGCCTACTGAAACCCACTTACTTCGCTCATCTTCTCATCGACACTGCAGGGTCTATGAAACTGCCTGGCGTCCGTCCGTCTGTCCGTCAGTCTGTCTATCCGTGCCATCATTCGTCCGCCGCACGCGAATTTGTGTTCTCACACAGGAGATGTGAAAGATACTTCATACTTATTCCAACGCATTTCTGTCACGCTACAACGCTTCAACTCCGTGCTTTTTTGTTTTTGACCCCGGGGATCTTTACTACCTGGGGTAAAAAAAATAATAACAATAAACATATTTGTATAGCGCCATAAGGTCGTAACTTCAGAGGCTCTGAAGTTCTAAACGTGGAGAGACATTCGAGTTTAAGGTTATTTGTTGTGTTTGCGTTATGGTTACAGTTAGTCGTCGCAGCGGCGATAGGCCGATAGTGGCCGATTGCCAGATACAGTAATCAGTCACAGCGTCACTGAAGCGAGTCGGTAAATTAAAACTAAACGAGAATCGTTGATACTGACCGGTGGCGCCGTGAAGCGACGAACTGATTAATCAAGACCGCGTGGCATATCGTCCGTCGCACATCGGTCTATAGACGAAGCTTTGAGCTAGCAAGCGTAGCACAATGGGAGGCAGCGAGAATGCTCGCCAAACTCCATTCATCGCTGTGTTGCGACTGCGTTGAAACCGCACCAGCAGTGATGCTTCACTGCATTTAGCAGCAGCAGCAGCAGCAGCAGCCGTTAGCGACGCGCGTATACCGCCTGTTGCCTACACGCTGTTCGGGCCCTTGTATTAGGCCGCATCGCATGCATGCTCTTGCGATACGATGAAAAAGGTAGCCCATACTCGATTACCGACCGTAGCGTTCCGGAGCTGATCCCGGTTGTTGGCAGTCAGCCTGCAGGTGACGTGAGTCATAAACCTGGCGGTAGGCTGCCATTACTTTCCGCCAGGCCCGCAGTTACCCCCGCAACCCTTAAGATGGTGTCTAGCAATTTTGCTGCTCGGTGAACAGAGGCACGATTGGTGTGAACAGTTTGCCTAAGACTGTTACCCGACAGCGTCGCGGCTGCGATTTGAACCCAGGCCCTTCTGCGCCTGAGTCCAGCACTCAGCACGACACGATACGAGATGCTATTTTAACGTGCGCTCGAAAGCTGACGTAAGTCACCTTAATCTACCGCACACATCATTTCATGTCATTGAAAGTGTGCCGATACAATTGGTTCCATGGGCAGGCCATTTCCAATGATAAAATATGGGAGCAATTTTGTCAAACAGCTCTCGGAAACTGTTATGGTTTGAAATTAGCAAAATGCTGATTGCAGTTAAAAAAAAATTATTGTGTTGTTTTGTTATAACTTTCGGCAAACTTTCATTCCCTATTCTGAGCATTTATTTACGGGTAGTTTTCATTGTTTTTTTGTGAATATGCTTTGTGTCCGTTTCTGCCTGTCTACTGCACTGTATTGTGTGAATTGAGATTAATTAAAAATAGAATGACTGCAGCTCATTATTACAGACAGAGTGATGTGGTCTGTGTGTGGGGGATTCCCAACGGAAAGGGCATTTGCGATGGGTGTAAGGCCCAGGGCAAAACACTGTTAAGCATAAGGATCGTTTGAGGGTTGAGTAAAAGGGTGACCCTTGTACAAACGGCTGAACCAATCGAGATGTCGTTTGGCTGGCAGGCTGGCGTGTACGCATGAAACCATGTACTAGATAGGGCTGCACATTGGCGCCATCTGACGACTAAAATTGAACGACCTGTGCGCGGCGTCGATGCGGACTTATGAAAATTACTTTGACCACTTGATGTATTACTACACTGTGTTCCAAAAACGCCCATCTTTTAATTTTTTGAATAACCCGGTCATAAGTTAACCTATTTTAATGATTTTTGGTACGTTAAATACTAAGAAAATTTGACATGGACATCTTACACACCTGTCCGCCCCACCTGTTAGATGTAGCCACTTTACCTTGGGAAATCCAAATAAGTCAGTTTCAACAGTATTGCTCATACACTACAGTCGATCTGTAATTCCGTCCTTATTATCGAGTGCCAGAGATCAATCATTTAGTGATTCGAGGAGATTTGCTGTAAATTATTTTCGTTTATGAAAACCATTCTGTTGATGGTTCGTTACCATACTGGTAGATATAGTCAGTAGATGCTGCAAAATCACACGCTCAATTATTTTGCAGACCACGCTCGTAAGAAAATAGGTAACGAAAAGTGTGCCGAAAATTATAATAACTAACACGATAAATTTATTTTTGAAACTGCAATCAGCATTTTGGTAATTTCAAATCATAACAGTTTCCAAGTGCTGTTTAACAAAATTACTTCCGTATATTCTATTTGAAAAATATAGTTACATTTTAGCATTGGAAATGGCCAACCCAGAGAACCAGCACTTGTATCGGCCAGCCAATTGTATCTGCACACTTTCGTTCCCTATAGGAGGGCACAAAGTTAACGAAGTCAGCGTGATGCACGCTAATTTTGTTAACTTCGTGCCTTCCTATTTCTCATAGTAGCCATAATAGCTACGCGTAGGCCTACTTGATGAGTTTATGGTCTTATGGTTTATGGTTTATGGTCTTTGTGGCATTTTATTTGGTTGTCCTATTTGTCATAAGTAATAAAAACAAAACGCATTTCCGATTTCGATTGTATTGCTACTAAACATCTACTGCTACCATAGTCGTTGTCTACGAAGATACTCTACAGTAACTCGTCCTACGAACTACAGCTCTACGATACGATACGATACGAAATGTTATTTTAACGCGCGCTCAAAAGCTGACAAGTCCCGCAGCTATAAACTAAAAGGTGGAGAAAAGAAAAACTAAAAAGTTAAAACGGATATTCTCAGAAGTATCGGCAAACAGTCTCGGGAATGCGTGGAGTCAGTCCTGAAGAAGAAAAAAAGGCTACGGTGAGAAGGATTTACAGAAATGGGAGGTTTAAGCCTAGAATGAAAGAGTGCAGGGGTAATGGATAAGAGAGTAGTAAGTCGATGGAACCGATGGAGGAAGTGCCACTGAAAGAACTGGGTGAATCAGAACTGGAGAGATTAGAGACGAGGTAAAGCATACAGTCAAATCAAGTTACTGTCGTCTTTTGTCTGTTAATAAACTGTGTTGTCAATAATAATTAGCGAAAAAAGAACGACAGACAAGCGAAAAAAGCGAAAAATAAGTGATATCGGTTAGGGTAACGGTTAAGGTATGATTGGCTTGGGGTTATCGATACGGAGAGGGGTTGGGCGGTCTAACAAAAGTTAAAATATACGTAAGTATCGATCGAGCTATGGTTATAGCGGGTTGCGGTTTGCTTCTTTCCGAATGTTTTTCACCCGTTTCCTGTTCTTCGCTAATGAATGTCTACAGATGAATAGTAGCTACGGCGTGCTATCGCGTGGATTCCTAGGTCATAATCTCCTCCTCTTCCTCTATCTCGAACTCTCTTTCCATCGGATCGCGGTCGACATCAACAGCTTCCTCCTGGAAACCGCTCGAAGCCTTCTGCCAGTCGTGGAAATCGTTCTCCATTCTGTCCATCGGTTCGTCATCACTACTCTCATCCGCTTTTTCCATCGGTTCTCGCACATTGTCTTCCACCTTTTCCGCCGGTTCCTGTAAGTCAACAATCAACCGACCTATTAATCAACCGATCAACCATCTATTTTCATGATTATTGTGAGAAAACTTAACAGTTTAAACGTCTTGGAAGGTCGACTGTCGCTACAAATTACATTACTGAAACAGCAAGCAAAAAGTGATATTACTTGTATGCCAGTCGCTAAAATAGTCAATGTTTGTTTGTTTCCCCTGATTTGCTACCGATTGTATTCTCCGGCGAATAAAGATTATCAGAGTTGACAGAGTTAGATCGATTTCATCATATTCGTAGTAATTTTTTCTCTCTAATAAAGTTATTAACATGTGTAACTCTTTACCAGCGTCGGTTAACTATATAACTTTATAACGTGTGGATTTGTCAGATTATATAATCGGACAGTGATACTGCTGGCTAGTCTAGGCTTTTTGTTATTTTAAAAGTCAGCTATGAGTGCTTTTCAGCCTTGCTGTTCCTGCTTGTCTGATGCATTGTAATGTTGAATTTTCGCCTGTGCTGAGCAAAGTAAATAAATAAATACATACATAAGTGAGCCAACCCAACCACCCCGCCCCTTTTTGCGGCCATTATACAGGTCAACCAGCATTTGGTGCACCCACAGTTACGAACTGGATGATTTTGTTGATGCAAAGTTTAACTGCCTGCATGCCCTTGCTGAAGGCAACCAGCATTCCGATTATGGAGAAGACGCCGGAGTTGCGATACGATACGATGCAAGATGCTATTTTAACGCGCGGTCAAAAACTGACATAAGTCAGCTTAATCTATCGCACGGAACCAATAACGAAAAAGTGGAAAACAAGAAAAACTAAAAAGTAAAAACGGATATGCTCAGAAGTATCGTTAAACAGTCCGGGGAATTCGTGGAGTCAGTCCTGAAAAAGAAAAGGAAGGCTGCTGTGGGAAGAAACACTGTCCACACTGTCTCCGTACCGTGAAATAAATAAATAAATACATATTATATGTAGGTCTATTGTTTCTAATTCTACCAGTTTCTCTGTTTAACCTTACCGTATCCTCTAACGATTTTCTGGGCGCCTGTTAGTGCAGAATGTCTGCCTTGACGCCCAGTCAGAGACAATGTCGCTGTGTGTTTAGCTCCTTTACTGCTGTTTTACTGCTTGTTTGTCTGAAGTAAAGCTGATTGAATGATTAGCTAAAAAAATAAACAAACAAACAAATAGACAAGTAAGTAAATTTCCGGCACCGTGTTGGCACGGTCGCTCAGGTCGTCCATCACTACGTTTGCGCGGTCGTCCAGCGTGTCGACGGCCAGGTCGTTCGACTTCTGGCTGTCCAGGTAGCGGATGAGATCCTGCAGGTCAGACCTGTCGTCCGGCGCATCCTTGGCGTCGTACTGGCGAGCGCTAGAGATGGGCGTGCACTTGGAGTAGTAGTAGTCGACGCCCGAGTGCTGGGTGGAACGGACCTTCGTGCTGCGACAGAACTGCACACCACATCGCAACATAACGCATGGGCGTCTGCACATAGTGGCAAATGGGGTCAGCTGACCCTCCTGGAAAAAATGGATGAAAAATTAAAAAGCAAAAACATGCAAAAAAGAGAATTTTTCTATGTTTATGTTATACTTTGAGAGCAATCAGGGCAGGCAGGTGTAGAGAACGGCGCTATGCTGACCACATATTTATTCAGATTATTTCAGAATGCACCATTTCGTAGTCAAATTTTCAAAATTTTCTTCACCTTAGGCGGCAAGGGGGCATTGACCCCCATAATCAAAATCCTGCGGACGTTCCTGTAACAACGTAACATATTCCTCTGATCACAACTGTCAAACCACACGTGTATACAGTGTACACGAGACTAAAACAATACGCACCACATCGCAACAGTGAGCAGTTTGTTGACGGCACATCCGCGCATGACAGGCTATTCGGTGCCACCATCTTGGAGGTGATAAAATCAAGTGACAGCTAACCAGTGCCGGATTAAGGTGGGTGCTGTTGATGCTGCAACATTAGGCCCACGGCCACGGACAAGAAAAAGAAAAGTTTTCTCTATTTTGGTTGTGATTTCTCTGGTTGGTACAATTTCCGGAAAATCATTAAAATTGTTGCCATCAGATGTCATATTTTAAAGCTAAAATGCACCAAATTCGATTTCGTCTGGGGCTCCGCTCCAGACCCCTAGCTGGATTTAAGGGGGCCTACTTTTAAGGGGAAGGAGGGAATTGGAAGGGAAGGGAAAGGGAGGGGAAGGAAAGGGCCTAAGGAGAGGTGAAAGGGAGGTGAAGGAAGGGGTAGGGGAGAGGAAGTAGAGGGGAGGGGGTCGACATAGTCTGGCTCGACTTTAGCTTAGTCTACGCGACGCCACTGCTGCAGCATCAGGCCAAAATTGGTCTTAATCCGGCCCTCTATAAAAGGATAAAAAGGAAGAGTAAAACCAAGGCCATAGAGCTAACATAAAATTCAAACAAAGTATCGCCCCGGGGGCGGAGAGACGATATGCCTCCCGCCGATGGCAGTTCGACGGTGGCAAAAAATCGCGGCGGATCTACGTCCGTCCGCGAACGGGTCCGCAGTCCGCACATCTCTGGTGGCCGGCGGTGGCTAAGCTGCAGGCAGACAGCGGGCCCGTAGCCTAGGCAGCTACGCATGGGACAAAAAGACAGATGGACGGGTCGCGCTACTCCATAATGCCCCCTAGGGCGGGAACATAATAACAACAATTAAGAGAAGGGACGGAAAGGGAAGGGAAGGGAATTCCTCCCCAAAGTAAAGGTGAGTAGATGTCCGTCCGTCTGTGTGTGCATGTCCATTCTCCGACTGGCTTCCTATCAACTTCTAGTTTTCTCTTATTTCTGCAACTGGATAAAGTCTAAGAGAGTATAAACAGTTTTACGTTGAAATGTTAGTAAGGTTAATAATGTTGTTAACATACACATTACTTAAATGAACATACAAGTGTTCGTTTAAATGCAGATGTCCTGACGTGGCGTGGTCAGTCCCTGGTATTGCTGGAAATCGACAGGCCGCATATGATATCCTACTAGTCTTCTATTGTAACTATGTCTCCATCTTGTGCCGTTTTGGGGATAGTGAAAGTGGCAGCAGGCAATGCCCAATTCACACCGCCCGCCAGACACGACAAAACAGTCCAGACTGTGTCGTGTCTGGCGTGGCGGTGTGAATGGGCTTTAAGACCGTCAAACGAACCCCTTCTTGGTTCCTGGAGGTGGTGCACGGTGTGCCGTCCGAAGCGATCGTCGGATACCAGACTTTCTGTCGCTTCCCGTTCACCGTCAGGATCAGGTTCGGGTTGTAGTACAGCACCCTGCCCAACAGCATCGACACCAACTGAAGGTTCGTTGGCATAAACAGTAAAAGGTGAAGGGGATATATGATTAGAACTGCTCGTGCTGTGTTCTGTATGAAAACTGTGGTCAGATGCTGATGCGAGTGATTCGATGCCATATTTGCATTTCTTTTTCACAATCTGTACTTGTGTTTTATTAATGATCAGATCACGACGCTGCGAGCCTAAGCAACAAGCAACTGTCGTCAATATCATTTTACACATTTTGTCGTATACAACCGTTCCTGTAGCGTTCCGCCTACCGTTCCGGCGTATTTTTACGAACTTGGACGTGCAAAGATAATCCTCTGATTATCGGCAAATATTCAGGGGGGTCGGTAGCCGAGTGGTTAGCGCGCTGGACTCAGGTGCAGAAGGGCCCGGGTTCAAATCGCAGTCGTGACGCTGTAGGGTAACAGTCTTAGGCAAACTGTTCACACCCATCATGCCTCTGTTCACCAAGCAGCAAAATTGGTAGCAGCCCTCTTAAGGGTTGCGGGGGTAACTGCAGGCCTGGCGGAAAGTAATGGTAGTCGGGTTTATGATTCACGTCACCTGCAGGCTGACTGCAAAGAACCGGGATCAGCTCCGGAACCCTACGCTCGGCTGTCGAGTATGGGCTGCCTTATCACCTAGCGTTCCTGCACCTCCAAGTTCAGACGCCGTTCCCTTGCATTCCAAGGCATTTTAACCACTGCCTTCTAGGGCTGTAAGCTCAACAGGCGTACGCAGACTTCCACCGTGGAGCTGGTGAGTTTTTATTCGAACTGCAACGCAAGCGCGCACGGACATACTTAGCGTCGGTGTTGGAAACCTCGTATACTTTCGACGCGAAGCTCTTCCACGGATCACTCGGATCACGGTAGTAGCCCGTGCTGCCGCCGGTACAGTGGACGATACCGCACGTACTAGATATACACGACAACGCACGAGACATAGCGATTTACGGTCAGAAAACACACACACACCCATTTAACGGCCCTTTATCCGGCACTATATACCAGGTGAGCTGGTACCAGAAAGGTAAAACCCATCTGGACAGTGAGTGGCAGTGGCCACCGCTATAGGCTGGCTCTGTGTATGGCGTCGATGTGCTCTCGGTGTTCCGCGCCGGCGTTGGGAGCGCGGTGTGGTGTTCGTTTGCTGGCCTTGTTCGCGGTGTCTTGGGCCTGTAGATAGCTGTATTGGTTATCTTACTGAAGTAGGATGACCGGTGCAGTGGTCCTTCGTCTGGGATGATGTTGGCGAGGCTGGTGGACGTTCTTGGCACGGGCGTCGGGGGTGCGTCGGTGTTGTGCGCGGGGCCGGCCGCCGTGGCTCTGTTGCGTGTGGGGTGGCTCAACGTGCGCAGCCCGGTGCTTTTAGATTTGCATTTACGTTTTTGTATTTTAGATGTAGTTTTGATGTATTTTAGCTGTTAGCTGTTTGTGTTTGTGTACTTGTATGCTTCCGTATGTGGCGTAATAAAGAATAATAACAGGGATAATCGCCAGATGACCGCCAAAAAACCCTAACGTTTGATGGGCGCAGGTTTTGCATACCGAAATTTAGGGTATTCTACGATACAGCAGACGACACGTTGTTGGTGATCTCCGACGTCCTGCTTCAGCGTAACCAATCACAGCGAAGCTGCTTCGCTGTGATTGGTTAGACAGGAATAGGCTAATAATAACTCGGGCAGTCCGCCATCTTGCGATTACTACTTTTGGCAATGGTAGGTGGCAACGCCTTCTGAACTGTTTGATTGGCAAGTACGGTATCTGGATATTTATCTGTTCTGTGTGTATGCTTAAAGTAACTGTGTGTGCAGTGTTGACCCTCAACTGCCATACGACGCCGTCAGTGTTTGACGGACAGTCGGTCAGGCAGTGTCCCATCTGAAGACGTCTGTATCGATCCGCCGCAGAGTCGACACTGACTCACTGGCAGTAGCTACGTCAGAGATAGACATGGGTTGGGTCCATCCATGGGTTGGGTTGAGTTGGGTTGAGTTGGGTCGCATTTTCCAGCACATGTGATGGTTTGGGTTGGGTTGAATGAGAAGTACTGTGGCATTGTAGCTGAATACTGTAAACTCATACTTTTCATTGCCCTTAATTTTCACGTTTAGGTCTTAAATTATTTTTCACCTTTAAATTTTGCTTTTTTGCTTCATGAACAGTACACTGATATTACAGATATAGACATTCTCTTCCCTTTATTTTTGAGGAGACATAGTTGTGAAATAAAGGACATGTAAAAATATGGGTTCTACAGTACTGGTGT
>Ga0126328_10000363_pt1 | contig 10284 bp, 4 predicted proteins | sample InaspJWI13metaG_FD_97003 | JGI IMG/M metagenome (GOLD analysis project Ga0126328, IMG submission 97003) | Marine gutless worms symbiont microbial communities from Oahu, Hawaii - Inanidrilus sp. 1 OAHU.JWI-13 metaG | ecosystem: Host-associated > Annelida > Digestive system > Unclassified | place... | reverse complement strand
CTTCAGTAAAATCCAGATTGGTTTTACCTTTCTGGTACCGGCTCACCCGGGTAGTCCCGGACAAACGGCCGTTAAACGGGTGTGTGTGTATTAATGGCACAGTGACACGTACACAACGACAACGCCTGCACCCGGTGCACCGACACGCCAACAATGATGGTTGTCTCATGCACTTTGCGCACGTGGCCAACACACTGCGCTTTTATAAATTATATTTACTTACTTGCTTAGTTACAAAAGAAAGTGCACGAGACAATCACGTTCTTGCTGGTAACTTTGCCAAATATTTACCTATTTAAAAAAATTCACTGACACACTCAGCAATAAACCTTTCCATTGCATGTTAAATATGTAGCTACACTACCTTGTAACTTATCGTTAATGGCTTGTTTTGCTGACATTAATGTTTCACAAAGTAGTGTAGCAACATATGTAAGGTGAGGTGGGATTTTTTAAATATTCATTTAACTACAAATTTACCCAGAAATCTTCCAGTGAAAAAAATTTAATCGGTTCATATTTGACAGAATTGTGGCCATGAGTCTGTGGCCCCACTTTTCTGGCCCACCCTGTGTATTCTCCTTCAATATCGTAAAACTCATCAGATATGCAACATCTCACGAGTTAGGCACGTCTTTTGGCGAAACGCAGGGTAGACGAAAGGTCCTCTTTCTTTGCGCAAAGTATGCTTAGACCAACGACCGTGACATATGATGTGCCGGAGAGAAAATTTGTACCGGTCAAAGGGCGGTGATGTTCTGCGGCTGGGAAGGTAAACCGTGGTCCTGGCGGTGAGTCTACTAGCGCCGGCGCCACGTGTATATACTGGCGCCGAATTGGCACACTTAGGCTACGCAACATGCACGCCATGTTACGCGGAGCCCACAGGCCGATCTAGCCCGTCATCTTGGGAGTGACCAAGTCTCCTATTTCGGGTCAGGGGTGAGGTCAGAACTCAGAAGGGCCGAAGCCAGAGGCTCAAAGGGCCGACAGCGGGGGTGGGTTTCTTGGGGAAACGGAAGCTAGCCCCGTCCTCGCCAGATAGGATGTGTAGGGGCGCTTCAACCTGCCCCAGCGTGGTCCGGGACGGAGCCCAACCGCTAAAAGGTTTTCTTGTATTCCAGAGGCGCCATACTCTTCAAACTTATTGCAGTCAAGTTCTCCCTTGGTCCCCTTATATCCGTCTATGGGAGTCAGATCTGCAAATGACTGTACTGTGTCTGATAAGTCAGGTCAATGGTTCTGGAGTGGTGGATGACGGACAGATGTCAGACAGGTGACGCAGCAGCTGCAGAATTTACTACAGTCCGGTGCATTCTGAATCACTGCATGTAGCCATGCACGGTCCGGTCCGCACAGTAGCTACATCGGTCGCCTCGGGCACTTCGGCACCACTACTTACATAATGCTAGTAGTCCTATAGGCCTACTAGCTTAATGCCAGTGGCGGCGGGAGAAAGGCATGATCCGGGCATCCGCCCTTTGCGGCACTTTTTATGCAGCGGGCGGCATCACAAGAAGTCATGAGTCAGTATACGAGTTTGTGAAACAACAGGCCTAAGCACAGAACAGTGTTGTTCTCTGCAGTCAATACTTATTGGCTGCTTCGAATCACGTGATCGCATGGCATGAACCACAAGCATGATGCAGGGTGGTTGCTACCTGAGTTGAGGAAAGAGGCAACAGGAACCTCTTCCCCCGGTGCCGAAGCCTCGCGGAGCCATGCACTGCGCAATGCCAGCCACCACCAGCTACCACCATTATCAACAGCAGCAGCAGCAACCAATCGCGCTGAACTCATTTAAATGCCATCTGCGCCCTTCATCTCACGAGCGAATATTCACAAAGACATCGACATTCGACACTTGCGTGGGCGACAGGGGACATCAGCCTCTAAAACGTGCTTCAACTTTCCCCCGAAGAACCCGGCTCAGTCCCAACTTGGAATACGCTAACTCCAGAAAAAGGTTAGTTATAACAAAACTGTGTACAGCAAACACTTAAAACGCTACACAAGCAGACTGAAACACAACACAGGTAAAGTAACCATGCCGCTGTCGACTTAATTGGCTGTTCTGTATAAGCACGCTTAATCAGAGAGGTATACTTACAGTCGTTCTAGAGACGTCAAACTGTCGAACGTGCCTGGTTTAATATCCGATAACTCGTTGAAGTGCAGATACCTGACATACCGACATAAACATTAAACATTCGTACACGCCCAAAAGTCCCAAACACAAGTGCGTTATTTTTCGGCCAGCAACGTCGCAGAAAATTACTCGAAACAGTGCGAAACGTCACAAGAAACGAAGAAGTGTGGGCATACAGCACATGTACTTATGAGAAGTAATACAAAGAGAATCGGTAGCTTTAGCCAGTACTATACTTACAACTGTTCGAGGTTTGTGAGGCCACGGAATGCGTCGACTTCCATCGACCGAATGTGATTCTTGTACAAGTACCTAAAACAACAAATGACAAAAATTCAGTATGTTGTGTAAAACTGGAAATATTCACGTGAACACAACGACATAGGCCTAAACAAAAGTCATTAGAAGTCTAGGATAGACGCGTGTTTCTGGAAACGACAAACTTTTCGTCATCATCGACATCAGCAATTTCTAGTGTTTAACATGTAAACTTGTTAACTGTACGTTACCGGTACTAAACACGACAGCGTACACTAATAGGCCTACTACAAATAGTGCGTAGGCCAAATTCATATTTGACAGCTGCTGCAATGTCATCAATGTCAAGGCTCACATCAAAACAAAACATTCTACTGTTGCGTCTGTGACTCTTGGTCTTGAAACTAGGAGACGATTGCGTCACTCAGACAGTACAAGATACCATCGTACTCGTCGCCGTCACGACGGCCATTATATACAGTGTACAGATCGTCGGATGATAACTTGCGGATTGCAGGTCTAGTCCGATACGGATGGGTGCAACTGCATGGGGGTAAGCACTAAGCAGCAGCAGCAGCAGCCGCGCACCTGCTACGATATGCACACAGGTGAATGCATGATATTTGCCCCCCAGACATCTGCCCCCTAACCTAATCAGGTCAAGTGTGCCATACCCCATGAAGAGTGTAGGCGGGCTGCTCATCTCCTTTCCTTAGGCCGTGAAGCACTAAAGTCTGTATCACAGACCTACGGTTACCTTCCCAGCCGCATGGCATCTCCGCCCCTTTACCTGTACCAAATTATACTGCTTGGTGACAGAGGCACACGTGTGTGAACAACTTGCCCAAGGTTGTTACCTGAAAACGCGAGGCCGGATCGAGTCGAACTCAGGACCGTTGAGTCGCAAGTCCAACGCCTTAACCATTACACCACAAGGTCACACTGTGCCCGGCACACATCTATTCCTAACCCTAACTAACCTAACTCTAATCCCAAACCGTAACCCTATAACTCTAAACTCTAAACCTTAACCAGGGGGCAGATATCCGCGCTAGTTTTCGAGGGGGCAAATGTCCGGTCACTAGACACGTGCCGCTGCTGCAACCTCGTCATTCATCGCATCCACCGCACTCAAGAGTCAAGACCACTGCGGCACTACCGGTAATCCAGACGGCTGTGCAGCATCCCTATTACTATGTAGAGCTTGCGTCTGATCAGGTCTGATGCAAGAACTCACGCGCCTGCGATTCGTCATCCTTATGGCCGACAGACGGCGCATTAAACGCTGCATAATAATAATAATAATAATAATGTAAGCCAGTGATGTACAGCAGCGAATTACATAATGCTACCGTTAGCGCACCTAACGTTAGCGGGCACGGTACTGCAATCAGTCGTGTCCGTCCGTCCGTTTCCACTCTAGTTTCGGAACCAACTCACCTTGACCTTGATATTTTGCTAGCGCATTGGTCATGACCGATGCTCAGCAGGGATTAAAAGTCACAGTCACATGTCATGGTTCTTGACCGTGACCTATGACTTTGACTTTGAAGTGCAAAAATGTGCCCAGTATACTGCGGCATTCTCTGAATATTGATTTATAGCTGTCGTAGTAGGTTTCCAATGTGACGTCATCAACTGCCAGCTAGCGACGCGAGGCGCGTGGCTCAGCCAAGGCCAGCGGCAGCGTTGTAGCCCAGCGCGTGTTGGCGTGGTAATGCGGTCGGTCTGACCTCGATCCTCGATCGACGGCAGCTTTTTTGGTTACTCGCAGAGGATGCCAACTGTCTGGTTTAGACGACCGCTCAGTGCTGTTAGGTGGCGGAGCGGCGGCAGCGTGAATGACTTACAGATTCTGCAGGTTGGCGAGTCCGTCGAACGTTCCGTTGTCGAGCCGAGTCAGCTGGTTGTTGTTGAGCAGTCTGTGCAACACCACTCATACGGCTGTTATGAGTGCCAAACAACTAAACGACTAGTCTATAATATGCGATAAACAAGGCGTATATTAATAGCGTGAAGTGACGACAGATCTGCAGTAACTCGTCCGCTTAGTCAAGAACGGCGTAACGCACGACTTATGGTCTGCGATAATTTCGAAACGATAAAAGACACGGCGCGAGTACCATGGTACCAATCTATATATCATCAATATTAATAACGTCTGCATTCGTTCAACAATTTTATTGGATGTCACCATGTCAGCGTTATGCAAACGTGAGTTCTATTTACAAGACTGCGGCAAACTGCAGAAGTCGACCGAACGTCGGCAAGGGTCGGAGAATGCCTCCATGCAGGTGCGCACAAGCACGTAGGCCACGCACGTACGCACAGACGGACGGATAATCCAAAAACATAATGATAGGTGGCGGACTAACAATGGATTCTACGTTTTACGAGACAGTATAGGTTTAAAGGCTAAAACAAACTTACAAAGTGTTGAGTTGATTCAGCCTGGAAAACGTTCCAGCTGGAATTTCACTGATCCGATTAAATCGCAGATCTCTGCAACGTAATCATTACATAATACGCTACATCTATACACAGGCCTAGATAAATCATCTCCATGCGCTCCACCACGCTTGAAGTTTCGCGGTCAGCTATTTTTAACAAGCGAGGGCAAAATAGAAACGAGAAAGACAGATGATATGTAGGCATCAGCTTCTCAGCCGATTCAACTCAGCCTGTTGTTCATCCGCTACTGGGCGTATCGTATCCATGACGACTACATAAAGGACATCAGCGCCTCTTTTTGAGCCTATGTAACTCGAGAAAGACTTTACCTTTTGTTTCATTTCTTAGGGTAAGAATAGGTTTGTTTCGTCCGTAGCGTTTTCCTGGCAATCCGTTGGTGAAAGAATATTTTTAATTGGTTAACATCCGCATAAGTTATGACCAAAAATCGAAGGGACTGTTTTTATTAGAACACGGTGTAGTTACTTTCATTTATAATAATCGGTCCAGTTCACACCGTCCGACCCGACGCTACAAAACTGTCTCGTCGCGTCGCGTCAGACGATGTGAACTGGGTATAATTGCGGAGATATTTCAGCCACTTGAACACTGCAGGTCACACAGACTATGATGATATGTAGCAGTACAGGCCTATAGCCGACAGTTAGACTAAACACACAAACACGCAGATGTTGACGATGATGAGCGAACGTAGGAGCTCAGTCTATCGGTCGGCGGCCGTCGTCGCTCTGACCGAAGCTCCGTTCTCATCGGACCCGGTGCGACCAGAGCGCTAAACTGTCTTCGTCTATCGTCCACTATTGCGTTATTAAGTTCCGTACAGAGTAACCTCCTATATTTAGGGGCTGTAAAAAAGTGAGTTTTCGCAAATGCGACAGTCAGTAGACATCGCAGCTACTCACAGTATGGTGGTGGGATCAGGTACGTCTGGGACGGCGTCGAGTTGGAGGAACATGCATCGGACTGTGGTGCTGAAGCAGACACAGCTCGGCGGACATCCATGTACATCCTCCGCCTCTTCCACCTCGCCCAGTAGCTGACCACTCGCCGACCTCATCACCACCACCACCACCACCACCACCAGCAGCAGCCGGACTAGACGCTTCATTGTGGACACGACTCGTTACTATACTTCGATTATGAGACGATTTGTATACCTCCTTTGGTGTCCAAAAGAACGATTCGTATACTGAACGACGGATGGTAGCGGCGTGGGCGGGGGCGACGACAGCGCAGGGCGGGACTTACGTCTGAGGCGCTGCAACCTTGTATAGCAGTTGAACAGCAGTTTGACACGGACTGACCTAGCGAAAATGACATATTCACGTCTTGAATCATTGTATCATTAGGCCTACGAAGCGTGACTACCCCGGCGGGCTCACGAGGTATACGAATCGTCTCAACCCTACGTACAGCAGAGGTATACAAAACGTCCCAGCGCCACTATTTCGATGTCTCAACAAACCACAGTAGAACTGCTGTCACTGCAGACGAGGTAGAAAGCGACTCGATCACTGATAACGTTCGATAACACGGCCTCAGCGGCAGCAGCCGATGCGGTATCAGCCACTAATACGATGCCAGAGCCACACCGTCGGATCGCACCAGCCACCAGCGGCCTCAGTTCAGTGGCACAGGCAGTAAGTAATAAGCAGTAGGCCTATACAGCATCTTGCCACTCTCTCGGCCATCGCCAGTTCATACAGGCTACTAAGTCTCACTGTCGAGAGGCCAGTGCTGTACTAAGTCGGAAATCTTCGAAAATTCGAAAATCGCCGTTATCGGATTAGACTGACAGATGAGTCACGATCCCAACTGAATCTGCTATGATTAAAACACGAAATGTTATTGAAATCTTGAGCGGAAATTACGTTGGTCACGGGACAAATTGCTCAAGGTCTAGTCAGTGGAAGAAATATTAATGTCAGTCAAACATTATTCAGCATAACGACGTCGAGGACGGTCGCGCATGTGACAGTCTGAAGTTCTGAATTATGAGTTATAATCACTGTATCGATTTTTCTTTCGTTTTAAATAGTGAGTACTCCGTGCGTCACTATCATGTGCAGCGGCGCGCGGCAGAGTCATCGATGATCACAGCAGTGCCAGTGAGTGCCAGCGGCAACGCTCTGCGGTGCACGATCTTCACAAAACCAACGGGGGGGGGGGTCATTTTGTCAAATACCAGTCGACAACAGTGGCGGTGCCGGACGTGCCTCGAAAGAAGTTAGGCCTAGTTTTGGTGCATTTTCTAGGGTCTTCAAAAATCACACTATTCAGTTTTTGACCTGGTTGGTCTCAACCTCAAATGACAGCACGAGCCCGGTGGCCCAAGCCAAAGCAGGTGGGGCCTAGCCACCCCATAGCAAGAGCAAATATCAACTATTAATCTGAATTCTTTAATAGACAGACGAAAACAGACAGAGAACTATAAAGATATGAAATACATGATAACTATTGTAGGCTTAAATAAAACTGCCCCGACTTCCTAATTTCGTCAATCGCCATAGGCTACTGACAAGCCGGGACGCCGGGGATTGTTCACGTTCATTCCGCAACACGAACGATCTGTCTCCCACGTATTACCGGGATTATTACCTCGCCCCTATACGGTAGTGTCACCTGTCTCGATATGGGGATTCACCATTCACACCGTCCTGTGGTGTCTCGTTACGGGTGGCGGTGTTGCTGAACGTGGCCGGCGGCCGGCCTCTGATTGGCCAGGCCCGTAGGCAGGGGGGGGTGCGTTGGGTGCGTAGGCACCCCCAAATAAGTAAAATGTAAAATAAAAATACTGACACTGTGTTGAGGATAGGTGCACTTTTTTACAAAAAAACACTCCCCTCATTTCATTTCCTGCCTACGGGCCTGGATTGACTACAGACGAGATAACGCAAGACACTGACGAATGAAACGTGCACGGCTCATTTTTACTGACGACAGGAAATGAGAATCAGATAAAATAAAAAAATACATTGCATACATGTGACGAGAAAACGCGTTGCCGTCTCACCGACTCCCCCCCCCCAGACACCGCAGTCGCACGTCACGCTGCCTGGGCCCACCACGACCCCCTGGATTAACGATGGTCGTGGGCCCACCCGCCGTCGCCCTCTACCACCCATATCGAGACACCACTGGGATCAAAGGAATGCCCCACAACCAGACACAATCCTCTATACTAATACTGGCCTACTAGGCTCTTGAGCGTCTTCCTGGGTATTTACAGGTATTGCCGACAGTGACAGGCGGCTCCGCCGGCGTACTGAGCGGCGCGCACTGTGCTGTATAGGGCGGCTGTATAGGCTTAGGCCTACCCTACTCAAAAAATACTGCGGCCGTCACCGGCAGTGCAAAATGTTTTGCTGTAATATTTTTATTACTGTTACGTTCACAAATGAATGCTGAAACTTTTTATTATCAATGCCCGCACTTTATGATTACCGGTATAGTAGGCCCAAATATTATGGTAGGCCCATATTAGCAAGCTTCTTTATCTATGGCTCTGTTAGCAAGTAGCATGGACCTAATATAAAAGTAGGCCTAGACGAAGAAAGTAATAATGTTTACTGTTACTTCTGAGCATATCCGTCTTTTTACTTTTTCTGTTTTTACACTTTTTTAGTTGTCGGTTGCGTGCGGTAGATTAAGCTGACTTATGTCGGCTTTCGAGCGCACGTTAAAATAGCATCTCGTATCGTATCGTATCGTAATTCTACGAATGTTTACGCTCACTCGCCAGAGGGCACTAGCATCATGTTAGTGTAGTACGTGATGTTTTACTCGAGATATTCATTTTGGTTGCTGTGTTGTTTTTACAAATATTACCAGGAACAATTTTACATAAATCTGCCATTTTTGTACATATTTTTGTAGTACAAAAAACATACCGCAGTGCATGATACAAAACATGTAATTCTTATAGGGTACTTAAAGGATCCGCTATCATCGGGGATGTAGCTCAGTGGTAGAGCGCTTGCTTCGCATGTAAGAGGCCACGGGTTCAAATCCCGTCATCTCCAGAATTTTTGATTTTTTACTACTAATTTATTCAGACATGATTGGAGATATATAGGCAAAATCACATTGTTTGCATGGCGCTGGCTAAGTTACTGTGTCTCAATCTTTCCCCTCTTACCACCCTACAGGCAGCCTGAAAGGCTTTGCTCCCTTCCGGCCTCTCCATTTCCATTTCCCTCTTTCCTTTCCTCCCTTTCTTCCTTCCCCTCCTTTTCCCATCCCGGTACTGCCTCGCCTGCTTTACAATTTTACATGCACCCTCCATATTCTATCGGCCTCCATGGGCTCCTTCCTCTTCCTGTCCTGTCCATGCTATAGGCCTATAGACCTAAGTGGCGACTCAGTCAATCAAATGGCACCAACCGCAGGAATAAGCCTATTTTTACCACGTCGCGCAGCGAAAGCGGCTCTACAATACCCCGGCTGCGACTTTCTTCTTCATTTTAGAACATCAAATAGCCTAGCGACACGGAGACTCTCGATTGGAGTGACAACGTGATACTACGTTTCAATCTATGCTGTTTCCGGTGATATCGCATTTATAGTGAGTTTTAAGGTAATTCAGAAAATTGAAGTGAAATAAGTCTTTGTTAGCGTGTCGAGTCTCCCCCGTCGGCTCTCAAAGTGACGCCACCCGCATTTGCTGCTGAGCGTCGGCGCGCCTGCAGCACGGCTATCGATCGATATCTTCACCCCGCAGGGCGCTCAGCAGCAAACCCGCCGGCCACCGTTGCCACTATGGGTCCATGAGACATTAGACGGACACACAGACGGACGTACGGACGCCCGTTCGTTACATAGACCCCGCTTCGCACACTATGCGGGCAGCGTCAGCACATGACTGACTATAGCCTGTATGCGGCGGCGCCTCTGTAGAAGGCCTACACTACAGTCTTGAGTCTTCCAATAATTCGGGTTATGATCGTGACTGCCGAGGTGGTCGCTTGACCACTATTCTACTAGTCTACCACCACTGCCCAATCATTTCCGTAATCGGCATTAGGGGCCTAATCTAAATCACATGTCAACTGCCGTCGGCCTGGTTGCTTTGATCATTGGCGTCGGAAGACAGTCGGCCGTGTTAACTCTGACCACGAGACAGACCGCTAAGTGAACAGTCATCAAAGCCAGCGATACTGAACCGTCGCGACGTCCTAACGACATCGCCGTGCATGGCTCTAGATATGCAGTCGGCCGGTCGGGATATGCGTTGAGCTGTCGTCACTGCACAAGACCAGTATATAGGCTATAGTTCAGTACATAGGCGCCGACTTCCATAGGGCAATGGTGGCGACTGCCCCAGGAGAAAAACTCCTCAGAGGGCGCCGCCCTGTGAGGAATTGGACCCGCCGTACGATATCAAGCTTGCTTTTGTGCAGAAAATT
>Ga0126328_10000361_pt1 | contig 10308 bp, 7 predicted proteins | sample InaspJWI13metaG_FD_97003 | JGI IMG/M metagenome (GOLD analysis project Ga0126328, IMG submission 97003) | Marine gutless worms symbiont microbial communities from Oahu, Hawaii - Inanidrilus sp. 1 OAHU.JWI-13 metaG | ecosystem: Host-associated > Annelida > Digestive system > Unclassified | place... | reverse complement strand
TGATAAAGGAAGCACGATGATCCGGATGGGTGTGAGTGGGTGAATGTTTCTTCTGGTACCGGCCTACCCGGGTTGTCCCGGATCAAAGGCCGTTAAACGGTCGTTGTTGTTGTTGTTGTATCAAATAAGTACAGGTGAATTTATACAGAACAATGATGCACAAATATAATGTATTATCAACAAAACGTTAATGCCAGGGAAACAGATGCAGTATTACTGTCGTCATAAATCTGTTAGCAGCAGTATGAAGTGTAATAAAAAATGTGGCATTTCACAAAGACAATTTTATTAATATGAACAGAATCATCTCAGTGTGGTGCAGTGCATCCATCCACAGTGTATGAATCCAACCAACTGAAATGATATGCAGTGCATCTAATGCATTCTACAGTTTATATTTACACAATTATTCTTACCAGATCTTTTCCATTCTGTCGACTATGAATATCATCCAGTGATATAACATGAACATCTCCCAGGGACAAATCTGAAACATCGTCAACATTCAGAACAATGTGAAAGAAATCCAATCTATACCTTTTCAGACCAACACATACATCATCACTTTCTTCTGACTGCTGCCACATACAAGAGTTTGGGCTTACTTACTGAGGGATTGAACTTCACAGCACTGGGCACTAGTGCCAGATGTGGCCGCTTGTTGCCAATGTTCAGTTGTTTGTCTGTCCATGTGTCGGACACACTGATGAGCCCTGCAAAAATGGCTCAACTGATCGACATGGCATTTGGAATCACCAGTTACTACTATGATATAATAGATCACAAGAGAATAAAGCTGTGACTTGACATGGCAACACACACACACACACGTTTAACAACCATTTGTCCCATACTACCCGGGCGAGCCAATACCAGAAAGGTAAAACCAATCTGGATTTTACTGAAGCATGAGACAGTGAGTGGCAGAGGCATCAGCTGGGCCATATGCATTATGCAAGTCTGCACCTCGCTCCAGACACATAGCCACGCCAGCACCCCACCACTCAGTTTTTTACAGGCCAGATGCCCTTCCTGCCGCCCAACCAACAGTGTCAAAGCATTGAAGGCAAACGACTTGACATGGCAAGTGAAATGGAATGTATCACAGACCTTTCATCTTGCCGGCAAGTGTGTAATGTTGCTGTGGCAGCTGAGACAATGAGCTGATGTGTGTAAACAGACCACCATGACCCCACCGACCTCCGTCATCTATACGGCGCACATTAACCCATGCACATACACAGCATTCTTTAATATGCACATCGCTTTAATGACTATTTTCCTGGTGAATCTGGGCTGGCTATATTCTTCCTCCACCAGCTTTCAAAGAAAACCCCTGAGATAATGATGCAGATTTTCGTGAGTAGATGCCCTTTCTGTTACCCAATCAACTCTGCAAAACACCAGAGGGAAATCAAAGCAATGACCCGAATTAGGCAGACTTGGTGTCATCTTTTCTTGATCTAACAACTGACTCCTAAGAGAATGGGATGTCACTGCTCCCTTTATTCTGGCTCTCTGGTGTCTGTAAACTCCAGAATTACATAGTGAGATTTTCCTCACACACATGGCATGTTTCATCTGTTTAGGCAGGAATACTTCGCCACCAGCATGGGCATGTGGCTTTGACACAGCAGCCTACTGTTGATGAGCAAGATTTACCGACCTCAATTAACACAACCGCAAACATTATTGTAAAATCTTAACAGTTCAAAACATCTTGTAAGCATGATGGTGCCTACATTACACCTTTAAAACAGCAAATGTCAAAAAGGTGATACTACTTTGTCAACACACTCACTACATGGCCTGACAGTCCTGCATAATGACAGTAAAATGGCAGTAATAGTAAGAGTAGTGTGGAGTGATTGTAAGCAGATAAAACAACAAAAACTCAGCTGCATCTTGAACGTCCCTACCTACGCAGTGGACGATGACGGCATCTGAGTCGTCAGGGTTCTGCGGCTGCAGCACGTCGCCAATGACGTAGTTTATGTTCCTTGTCATCACATCGTCATTCTCATCATCTTGATCATCATCATCAACATCTTGTGCATCATCATCATCGACTGATGGCAGATTGCATGACTGGTAGTTGTTCTTGGCCCACAATGCAGCACTGTACAACAATTAGATAAACACTGGGTGACTATCCTTTCGCTAAAACTTATCTTTTAGCTAAAACTTAAGTTTTAGACCAAATTTTGGTCTGAAACCGAACTAATATGCAAAAGTAAAAAGTTCGGTTTCAGCTTATGTTTAAAACAAAAGCTGTAATCTGAACTTTGGCTTAACACCGGCTTCTAGGTCTGGATTAAGTTTCACTTTAAAACTTTAGTCTAAAACATAATTTTAAGCGAAAAGATAAAGTCATCCACTGGACAGAGTGCCGCAGACTGTCAGTGTAGCAGGCCTTGAAACCACTATGCTGGTCAAAGTCAAGGTAGGAAAGTACGATTTTTGTCATGTGAGCTGTGCTGACATAAATACTATGTCAATAATTGTGATTGGTCAATATTGCAGGCAGTGGCCAGCATGCTATTGACCTTAATATTAACCCGCCGTGGCTTTGGTGTAATGTCTCTAGAGAATTCATAAACATATAACACAATGCTGTACACCAACAACTATACAGTCATCATGCAGCAATGATACACCAGATACAACAACAGGACTACTGCATATGCTACATTGGTCCAGGGGTAACACGTCTGACTGTGACGTGAGAAATATCTAACTATGGACAGCAGAGGCATGCTGGCCACGGGGGTCCAGAAGTCCAAACCCCTAAGCCACTGTCAAACTTCATAAATATGGTGAAAAGATCAGTGGTACTGGTACCCCATCATTGCATGGTTGCATGTTTACAGCATAATGACAAACTTGCAGCATGTTTTGGGTCCCCTACAAAAATTCCTGGAAATACCTCTAGTGGAGACTGAAGAGTTGCATTTATAATGTCAGCCGTGGCTCCAACGGAGCCTGCAGTAAGGGCATAGCGCCGTTCCATTCCTGATCATAGTGTCTAGGTTAACTGTGCTTTGCATCCACCATCAGGCGGCAAAATGAACAGCAGCTTTTGGGCCAAATAATAAGCGAATATTTCAAAGAAAAACAAAAAATAAGTAAACAAAACAAAGCAACAAACAGTTTATCTTGTTTGGCCTGAGAGCGTCTCAGCTCCCCTTCCTCTTCACGTTTCGCTCTCGACTCCGCTCTCTGAACACAACAACGGCACACAGCCATCAACTGGCAATATTCTCAACAACGACCAATTCAGTCTTCAACAGCATTCCTCTGTATGCCATTACACATACTAGTAATTTTACTAGTGCACAGCACGAAGGGCATCCAGCCTGTAAAAAACTTGAGGGGTGGGGGATGGCGTGGTTATCTGTCTGGAGCAAGGTGCAGACTTGCATATGGCCCAGCTAATGCCACTGCCACTCACTGTCTCTTGCTTCAGTAAAATCCAAAGCAAATTGGTTTTACCTTTCTGGTACCGGCTCACCTGGGTAGACCCGGACAAAGTGCCGTTAAACGTGTGTGTGTGTGTGTGTAATTGTACTAGTGTGTGTTAATATGTTATTAATCTAGCTTTATAGCTACAAAACGCATGAAATTTACTTACTCACTTACTTAATCATCACTGTAAGAAAACTTGGCAGTATAACAGAAATGACTAACATTGGTGAGTATCACTGGCATACACCTTCATCACCAACTGTAATGTTTGTTGCTGCAATTTTACATTAGCTTTGGTTTTACATTTCCATCCTTACCATTTGTTAGTTGTCATGTGATTTTATCCTCATCCAACTTTATGGTGCTGAATAATGTGTTGATGTGAAACTGCCCACTCACTCACTCAGATCAAGGAGAACATAAGCATACTGAGATTAAAGCATGACTACATAACATATACCCGTGCACGTCGCTGTTCAGCAGTCAACCGTCGTCTGCGAGGCTGCGGAGGCAACTCCATGCGACCGGGTAACCACGACGATGATGATGCCGATGACTTACTGCGACGTGAATGGCCGCCTTCATTAGCAGCCTCCAGCCGTGCTGTTTTCACCGCTGACATGTACCAGAACCAAGAACTAACCAGTGATGTTTCAGTTCCATGACTTAAACTCTATACTTATTCTATTCTGTGAGTTAACTGCAGTTACCGTTTCACTTCTTCATACTGAGTTGACTTCAATTCTATTTCTAGTTCCAGATCTGAGTTTTATAATTTCAGTTCCAGCTCTAACTAACAGAAAAATCACTGCTACCAACATCACTTCATCAGCAACAGCAGGCTAGTCTGAGACACAATTTAGCTAACAGGCACGGCTCTCTGGCAAGGATGTAAAAATGCAGAGCTCAGAGAATCGTTTGGCTTGGGTGTCGATAACATGTACACAGAAATAGTCTGAACAGAGGAGACATAAACACAACCTTGATGGGCACAAATATTGCAATGGTGAGAGCAGAAATAGAATAAAGGAGTCGCCTGAAAAACGACATGATGGAACAGTGTTTAAAAAGGTATGATAAGATCCTGACTGTCACAGCAAGAAACAGAGGTTCAAACAAGTGGTGAAAGAAAATCAGCATCAACAGGACAACTGACAAGCAACTGATTAGCATTTGTGTCTGTGCTCAGAAGCTGTTGGTTGGCTGAGAAGAAAAAATCTAGCACACAACAATCCAATTCCAGCAGATTTCAAAGGTTTCCGTCTGGTGGACCTGTGGGTTGTGGCAAGCAAGAGGTCAGAAAATGAACGAGAAAAAATTACGTAAGTAATCACCATCAACAAGTTGCTGGAGTGCCTGGCAGTCGGCGGCTGAAGGCTCCTTGGAGTAATCTTTGCCTTCAAACATGTACATGCTCTTAACACCACTGCTTTCTCCAGCACCATCATCATCATTCTCCTCACCAGCTGATGAAGTTGTTGCTGCATCATTTGATGGCTACAAACAGCAGCAGCAGCCATAGTCCACTATGACAAGTAAGTAAATAAGTAAGAAGATTTTTGTTAAAAACACTGAATGTGCTGCATGCAATAGTATCAAGCAAACAATTTTTTAAGTAAATATCTGAACAGTCATAGTAACATGGGCAAGTTAGGCGAAACACTTGCCTTCACTGTTAAAAATTATCATTACTAACCTTGTCTTTCGGACTGCAGTCAAACTGTTAAAAAGATATGTTGGTATTACCATCACCACTCACAACTTTATCTGGGTGATTTTCTTCACGTCATGAGAACTCCAAGTGTTCCAAATGGCTCTATATCAATAGCACTTTTTGTCAGTAAATTCATAAGATAACAAGTTCACCAAAGTTATTAATGCAGAATCTGACTGCTGCCACTGCCCGTCAATTGTTGGACCCAGTATTGATGTGAAGTCTATGTTCTCATCAGAACTCTCATCAGCTCCAAACAGTCGATCAAGTCCAAACTTTATGATGTCTTCCAGCTGTGGATAACACAAGAAAACCACTCAGCACAGTCAATGGCATTTACACGTACTCAGAGTATATGAAAGGCAACATTCTTCAGTGGCATAACACTATGGGCACACAAACGGCATCTATCTCCAGCAATCCTCAGAGCTGATACTTCTGACCTACCTGCAGTAGGCAGACTTGCTCTAACCTGTGCCACTTATACCTAGAGTTCTCTTCCACAGCAAGCAGAGGAAGGAATTAGAGCTGGAACTGTCTAACTCCGAGTTCAACTAGAAAATGGCACTGAAACAGTTGCCAGTTAAAATAAACAAGATAGAGACTAATCTGTGATAGTCACAAAAAATGGTGTGGCTACATGAAAAACGAAAGTGACATGCACAACAGTAAGCAAGTACATAGTGGCACAAACTGTGCAAACATTCTGCCGATTTCATGGCAGAAATATTTTCACGCCAGATTTCCCATGCATGTGGTGCATATGTTACAAATTAAAACAACCGAAATTTTCTGCCACATGTCACAAAAGCATTACGTTCAACAAATATACATGTGATACCTTCATACTGCGAGCACTTTCATCGTCGTCGTCGTCGTCTTCGTCAGCCAAGTTGTCGGTCGTTGATGACATGACGTTGTGTGTCAGCTGAAGTTTGTGCTCGGCACGTCGCAGTATGATCTCTTCCACGGTGCTGCGACCTACCAGACGAATCACCTTGACGTTCCTACACAACCACGCAGCAATGTACACACACGACTAATGAATCTCAAACGGTGCTCTGTTGCCAGGCTCTCATCACAAAAAGTATTAGGTTTGTAGCAAATGCCATTCCAGCTGTTTCAAAACATTTTGATCACTGACGAATGCAGATAAGTTTATGCTTCACTCACAGCAGCAAAGATCAAATAGGGTGCAAAACTCCCAATCTGTGGATCAAATCACCTGGAAAATATAACAAACTCTACCCACCAGAGTTAAAAATGCTGGTGACAGTTGAGCTATGACGTGACTATACAAAGTAAAGTTCAAAGTATACACATCAGTGCTTTCACGTGCAGTATGTTGATATTTTTATCCTAAAACAGCAGACATTGCAATCACACAGAATATCATAAAGGCCTCAACAAGTATATATCTGAAGTAAGCAGCAAACTACAAGTGTGCTTTGATGTAAATGCTGCTTCAGTCATCTAGGAAAAAACAAACCTTTAAAATAACTTAGTCTTTTTACAGTAGTGTTCAAGTGGAGATGTCCCGAATGCTAAAGAATTGTTGCACAATAAGTACAATATGTCAATATATGGAGCGCTGTGTAGAGAAATGCGAGTATGTGTATTGGAGAGATAACACAAAGGGAGCAATGTCGCTGTTTGGGCAAAATCAGTTAACAAATGAACAAAACATCAGGCCAGTGAGGGATTCTGTGACTGCTGTTTACCGGTGCTGTCCAATGCGATGTGCTCGCGCCATGGCCTGCAGGTCGTTCTGAGGATTAAAGTCGCTGTCGTAGAAGATGACGGTGTCTGCACCAGTCAGGTTGAGACCCTGACCGCCACACTTGGTACTCAGCAGAAACACAAACGTGTCGGCATTGTTGTTAAATTCACTGATTGCCGAGTAGCGTTCCTCAGCTCGTACTGACCCATCCAGACGCTCATAGGGGTAGTCTACAGACAATACAGTAAGAAGTCATCATGCAAGTAGCCTACCTACATACATACCTGCCTTTAATGCTGTTTTTCCAGATGAACAGACTCAGATTACTGAGTCAACTGCCAAAATATAACCAATACTGTTTTGTTTAATTATGCCATTTTCTGTTCTCATCACAGGATCACTTGGTTCCTCGAGGACACATCCAATAACGTTCTGAGCATATCTGAGGCAGATTTTTTTTTACAAAACAAATGTCATTCTGACAGCCATACCCATAAACATCAACATCATTACAAACAAACTGTTGTTACTTAACTGCCTCGTTTTTTTGCACGTGCCTCCGTGTTGCGCAACTAGCATGCCAAAGCAACAGTAGCTAGTTATATACACTGTATCTCAAAAAAACATCCCAACATTTTTATTTGTAAATCAAGCAGGCATTGTTGATTTTTTTGGCAGAAAGGTTTTGTACAAAGCAGGCAATCAAAAAACGGTATATTTTTTCCACCTCACCTAATTAGTGCTTCTACACTACCTTGCAAAACACAGCATCTCATTCAAATGCTGTATCCTGATTTATCTGGTCTTCTAAGAACAATTAAAAGTAGAAGTCACTGAACCTCGATATCCGAGGTAATCTTGCAGGATATCAAGGACTCTTGTCATTTGTGAGAAGACGAGGACTTTATGTCTGAGTGGTCGCAGGTATGCTAACAGCTGATCAACAACAACCAGCTTGTCACTGGCTGTCACCAGGTGTTCACCTAACTCAAATGGCTCTGGCTCCACACCTGTATTATCACACCATGCCTATATTTTATGACAGCTGTATTGTCATATCATTATCAAAACATGCTTGAATTATCACTTATAACCACGAGTACTAGCAAGTGGATATTACATACAAACAATTTGAGAGATTACTGAAAACATTTATATCTAGATTAAGTACACAAGTGGCTGTTTGCTTACTCCTGCATTACAAATATTCTTTCTGTTATACACAGAAGCGATGAGTCAATATGACAAGGTAGAAGAACGAATGCAAATCAGCCTGCAACTGTTTCAAAGTGTATAAGATGCATACCATCAAAGAGATAAGGGTGAGCAGCGCATTTCCGCAACTGCATCAAAATGTTACACAGTCGAGTTCTATTAGGCCGACCACCAGTAATACTGCTGTCGAATGCATCTGAACAGCAGTCAACAATCACAAACTTCTCTGACTGATTAACCTAAGGTTTAATGTCCATACAAATATAAGTCATTATGGACTGTTCTTCACAGCCAATCGTTTGAGTTGGTACTGATAAAACTAAACCTAACACAAAAACACACAATGGCCCTTTTTCCAATGCTCAACCTGACTAAAGCAGCCAAACTGGAAATGGCGCACAGTAAGACCCTAAGCACAAGGCTCAGAGCTGTAAATACGTAATTTGAAAATAAAAGAAATCAGTAGCAGTGATATGAATTTACCAACCGACATCCTTCCTCAGTATCGCCTTGTAGTAGTACTTCTGCACTGCTGAAAGTCCATGGTAAAGGATGACCTCAGATTTCTTGGGCAAGTCCTTCAGCACATCGGCCTTCAGTCGTCGCAGTACAAATGGCTCAAGTATTGATGCTATGTCTAACATAACATACATGTAACCACTGTAATTCACTGCAGAAAGCTATCCTTCTTTTTGGTGCTTCGAAGCTGTCGCTGGGTGACAGTAAGGCATCTGTTATTTGTGCCAAATCTGCTATAATGGTTCTTTATTAGGAGATCCAGCTATATTTTCCATGTTTATCCCCTTAACCAGTGACCAAAAGGTTACAAAACGGCTGGAATGGCAATTTCTAATGTTTAGTAACTTTTCTGACAACATCAATCCAGACACCCAACTCAGCCTCCTACCCTTTGTGGAAGCAGTACTCTTTGACTGGGAACATTGGGAAGGTCATCATAGACCTACCATCACACTGGTGACATACATTAGTCACATGATACTTTCACTTATGGGCTGAATGGCCTATAATAATAGAAATAGAAAACAAAATACACTCCTTTATGTAGTATGGTATCCTTTACCTTTAGACAACAACATTAATCTAATTAATCAGCATGTACGACATCTCACAGAAAAGAGACAATATATGACTGTTGGTAAGAAGCAGACCATTTGAAGTAGCATTTGCACTGGACAGATCAGCGTAGGTATCGACAAAGTCATCAACATATTTGTATCTGAATATTGCTGGTGCCACGAAACACAGCAGAGAGTAGAGCTCGCGGAGATTGTTCTGTACTGGTGTGCCAGTCAGCAACACTCGGTGATCGAATTGCATCTGACCAACCACACACAACGTCGACATTATACTACATGTGGCTACCATACACAGTATACATGCACAATAGTTTTACAGGCTGTTTTCCAGTTCATCTGTGTTAGCCTGTATCCTTCCAAAGGTCTCAACTTTTACAACAGTATTTTTGCAGACTGAAAGTACTATCGGACATCAAAACAACAATTTCAAACCATGCCAAAACTAGTCACATTACAAATAGAATTAAAAAATTAACAAGACTGTGTTCAGCTTCCTACATATGCTGACAATGTGGCACTGCTCACATTCACCTACTGCATGCCGCTGCTTCTAAGTGCTGGCCATGCAGCAACTGACCGATATCTCCTGTCCACCAGGCCTACAGCAGCAAACCTGCAGCAGCGGGTTTTCTGGGGCAGACAGATGGACAGACAAACAGATGGATGGGCATCATACTGTTACACAGACCCTGCTTAGATGGATGGATACCATACTGTTACATAGACCCTGCTCTGCATACTGTGCAGGCAATGGCAAAAAGCCACAGTAACTGTGCAACCATGTCAATGACTCCCATTCCAACAGCAAATACTATAACTTCCTGCACCAGACTTGACACATAACTGACAAACTAGTTCAGCCATGAAACCTAATGCTAGTGCAGTGATTTCAAGCCTGAAAGTCCCCCTCTCCAAAACCCTACACTAACTCATGCTAACAAGCATTTTATAGCTACAGTCTCAAAACAATAACAGTGCATGGTACCAGATTCATCATTAAAACAGCTCACGGAATGTAATGCACAAGACCTGCACTCACAAAATTGCTGGTTTGACTCCAGGCCATGTGTCAATAAATACGTCTTACTTACTCATTC
>Ga0126328_10000360_pt1 | contig 10310 bp, 9 predicted proteins | sample InaspJWI13metaG_FD_97003 | JGI IMG/M metagenome (GOLD analysis project Ga0126328, IMG submission 97003) | Marine gutless worms symbiont microbial communities from Oahu, Hawaii - Inanidrilus sp. 1 OAHU.JWI-13 metaG | ecosystem: Host-associated > Annelida > Digestive system > Unclassified | place... | reverse complement strand
GCCATATGCAAGTCTGCACCTCGCTTCAGACAGATAACCACGCCAGCACCCCACCACTCTGTTTTTACAGGCCGGATGCCCTTCCTGCCGCCCAACCAACAGCGTCAAAGCACTGAAGGCTTAAGCACTGAAGGCTTATTCGAGACACAGTATAGAGTATTTACTATATTGTGAAATGTTAGTATGTGCTTGTTACAGGTGCAGTTGCGAAGGAGTTTTTTGAAAAATCAAAACTGCCAGTTCAAGAGCTTTCAAAAATATGGTAATTTTCGTTCTAAGAACATTATTTTAGTCATACCATGAAATCTAGCACTACTATTGTCAGTTTTGGTTTAACTGATCTGGTTTTTTACAGTTATTCCGAGCTAGGCTGGGTCTCCTACAAAATGAATCTTTGCAGTTTGTGGATCTTGATGTCGCCTGTTGCCATACCACCAACATAAAAAGTGATGAAGGTGTTTCCACCTAGTTAGTACCTCCTCAGTTCCATTTCCCCGACTTTTTCTTTTTTTTGGAATAAATAATGCAGATTTTTGCAGGCCAGATTCCCTGCCTGTCACCTGACCAGTAGTGTTATGGCACTGCAGGAAACACAAAGCACTCGCTGAACCTCGGAAAATCATCCACTGGCCACCTCGAGACTAATGAGAAGATGGGGCAGTGTCGCTTTTATGCCAGCTTTAGTACTAAGTGAGGAGATCAGCTGGAAACAACATCCTCGGAAAGACCTACATTTTGTCAAATTAATGTAAACTAAAATGTTAGTTCACTAGCTTTTATGTTAGCTGTTTTATGCCGGTACCATTCTCTATCATTACTACCATAAAGTCTTGAACCTTGATTGCTAAAAGTCGTAGATAAAATAACAGATCGTTCCTTTCAGTATGCTTCATCTCGTCTCTGTAATCAATTCCCAGCTTCTCTTCGTCAACCTCATACCAGTCTGCTAGATTCTAACTCACCGGTTCCTATCACTGGCACTTCCTTTTCTATTGACTCACCACTCTCATCGTCCATCACTCCCTCACTCTTCACTCCAGGCTTAAAACCTTCCTTTTCCACAAATCTTTCCCTCTGTAGCCTTCTTCTTCAGGGTGGACTTTTCAGGCTGTACACCGATACTTCTGAGCATATCCTTTTCATTTTTTGTTTTTTCTTTTTCCACTTTTTTAGTTTTTGGTTCCATGCGGTACATTAAGCTGACTTGTAAGCTTTCAAGTGCACGTTAAACTAGTTCATCGTATCGTATAGTAGGACAAATGACTAGTGATGCTGTTTACAAGCACCCAGTGGTCACTTGTAAACAGCATCATCAGTCATTTGTTACACATTGTCTTTTCAGCTGTTCCTTGCCATAGACGGTGAGCACACATTTGTTGTTCTCTGCACTTTGTATTACAGCATTGGTGCACTTGGTTAACAGGCAGTTGTCGGATGTGAATCGTGACGGTGCGTTGTCACTGGAAGAGTTCTGCACCGCGATGCATCTTGTCGTCCTGCGTCGCAACGACATTGAACTTCCAGACACCTTGCCGCCGGTCCTTCAGCCTTACACTCCACTGGTCTCTTCAGGTACCCACTGGATTTCTGTGCTCTGGAAAGTATGCATAGATGTTTGACTTCAGGCCTTCCCTTATCAGACTGCATTGCATGCAAAGCAGGAGAATGCAACCTGTTGTTACCGATGTTCTGTCTTGTGTGTGTCAACCGTGAGTCCTTAAAGAATGAATTGATCAAGGTGCCATTTTAGTGTGGAATCGGGTGGGACCAAGAAGCAGTGTGTTAGGTGGGGGCTGAAATCTCCCGTGGGAAGAGACACTTTTGGGGACCATGCTTGGGCATGAAGAGATGTGCCGGGGCAGAGGACTGGGCCTCTGGCTACCAGTACTCCTGCAACTTGTTGTGTGATAAATTTTACATGGGCACCTTCAGTTCTTTGGTTGTCTCATTTGGTGCAATGGTGAAATGTCTGCGTGAGTGATGTTACTGAACCCAAATTGAACAAACTGTCAGAGGTAGTCTACTTAATGGACATGCACACTTTTGAACCTTATTTAACAGCTATTTTCTAGGTGAATATGTAAGGTACACAGATGGTGAGGGTGACGCCATTGAGGAGAACTCTATTATCTTGTCTCTAATCTGAATGCACTAGTTGTTGTCAGCAACCGCTTGCAGATAGTAAAACTTTGCTTCATGAAAATCCTCCAGTTCTTAACTGGGGGGGGGGGCAGCCTGGCCAATACAGGTTGTCCTGTCTATAAAACGGTGGTTGTAGTAGTTTCCAGGTAGATTTGAGTTAACCAGTGCACACTTAGTTTTCTTTCGTCGCTTGTTTCAAATCTACTGGTACTAGCATCAGAAAGCCAGCTTAAAGGAAGAAATGCCCCATCTGTCAGCAGTCCATTAATGGATGTAAAAAGGACGAGGTCATGCCATAGTTCTCGTCTCACTGGTATTAGCAGTTAGCACTCCAGCAGTGTTCTATACAGTTTATTAAACGTCTATGTTCACTGTGTTGCTTTACAGATTTACCTGCAGACAGTATGCCAAAGAAAATTTCCCCGACACCTTCCACTTCTAGTCAGGTGCTTTGTTACTTTCGTTTCTTGATCAGGGAACTTATTGTCACAAGCCATTGCAGTTGAAGCGATTAAAATTTGTTGTTTTCTGGTGAGTGATTCTGGTGAAGGCAGCTAATTGCTGCTCACAGATTCGGAGCATTTTTTATCTGGTCATTGTCACTCTATTTTAAAACATGCTCGTACTATCTCGGCCCAATCTGGATTTTACTGAAGCAAGAGACAGTGAGTGGCAGTGGTATCAGCTAGGCCATATGCAAGTTTGCATCTCCAGATAGAGAACCACGCCAGCACCCTACCACTCAGTTTTTTACAGGCCGGATACCCTTCCTGTTGTCCAGCCAACAGCCTCAAAGGTCTGAAGGCAAAGTATAGGCTATGCAAAAACCACATATTCTGCAAAGTGATGTAACAGGCACCAGCACAGATTTGACACTGCAGCATATACTCGGACTGACTCACCAGAGAGCAGCAGCAGACCAGGGCAGACCTTGATATCTACGATAGTCTCGTCTCAGCTAGCACAAGCATCATGACCGTTGTGTGTTGTTTCTGTTTGTAGCCGTGGACAACTGCATTCCAGTTGCCTGAGTCGCCAACGTCAAGCTCCGTCTCTTCGCCTGGCAACAAGCCAACGCCCGTCAACTTTGAGTTTCGACCAATCACAGCTGACGAAGTGAGTCACTCGCCAGCCATTAGAATGTCTCCTTGGTGTTATTCAGAAGATTATCAATTTAGTTCCATAATGATATACTTTTGACACACCCTACCTTTTTTGCCTGCCTGTCTTATTGGCCATTTTCCTGGTGAATCTGGGTTCCCAACTCCCCCATCATTTTCATTCCTCAGTTTGATCCTGTGTAGAATCCTTCTGGATGAATGACACAGGTTTTGTGGGCTGGATGCCATACTGCTGTTTCTGCCAGTGGACCCATAAAGTCGGATATCTTGAAAAAATTTCCCAAACCTGGGAAAATCACTCACTGGCCTCATTCCATCTTCATCCATCACTGTATTGCCAAAGGAATGGGTATAATGGCTCCGCATTGTATGTTTTAAGCGAAAATGACTGACAATGGTTTACTTTTGTACAGTGCTGTTGAGGTGACTTTTTCATTCAAGGCACTTTGTCAGTCTTACTCTACATTTCATTTACACTTGGCTTTGTTTTGTAGGACTCGAAGATTGTTCACCCTGTTCCGATGCGGTTGTCACCAGACAGTCAACCTTTCATGCCAGATGCCATGTCATCATCTACGTATTCCGGTCCGCTGTTTCAGTGTTTGAAAATAATTTTTTTAACAATATTTGTTGCTTTTTCTGAGATTTTTAGCACGAATGTTTGAGAGCTACTGCAAATGCTGTGTAGGCCTATACATACTGCTTTGGCATTGGTTGTCAAATTCTTATTGTTGGGGTTAGACCTAGTTGCTAGCTGTGGCTGATAATAAATATGAGGTAGCCATATTTGTGACATCGATCACGCCAATGCAGTATTTATACATAACTCATACAAAGCATGCAGCATCCATATCATCATGAGTTGGTAGATCAGTGAGTGACTTTCCCGAGTTGGCATTAATGCTGTTCTGTTTTCTGATACTGCGGGTTGGGCGACTGGGATGCATCTGGCTGTACAAATGCCACTTTCATCTGAACCATTTTGCATTCAGTGAATCTGTTGGTTTGGTGGTGACACGTGCCTTCAGTGCTTTGACACTGTTGGTTGGGCAGCAGGAAGGGCATCCGGCCTGTAAAAAACTGAGTGGTGGGGTGCTGGCGTGGTTATCTCTCTGGGGCGAGGTGCAGACTTGCATATGGCCCAGCTGATGCCACTGCTACTCACTGTCTCTTGCTTCAGTAAAATCCAGATTGGTTTTTACCTTTCTGGTACCGGCCCACCTGGGTAGTCCCAGACAAAGGGCCGTTAAACGAGTGTGTGTGTGTGTGGTGACAGCTAATCATTAACGTATTTATATATTCTGCAGACAGTGGTTCTAAATACACTGACGGTCGTGATCAGCCTGCTGGTAGTCAAGTTGGGTCGTCTGCAGCGTCGAGTGACTTAGTGTCCAGTCCTACTGCAAGTCAGCCTGCGGCAACAGCAGACCTCATTGACCTCATGTCTTCAGGCAGTCCGGAATATCGTGGCCAGATGCTGACTGCGGCCCACCTCCAAGTGCGACCACGCCCTACACCTCCAAAGAAGGCCCAGTCGTGTTAGTCTCCTGTTTATGTTGTTATGTTTAATCGCCACTTTTTAACTTGCCACATTTTGCCAATTAGAGTGCATTTTATTAGGTAACATTTAGCAAGGTATTTTTAGGTTTGTTAATCTGCAAAATGGACTAGTAGAAGTAATTTATAACATTGCAGAATGGTGCCCTTGTTTGGCTGAGATCATAAAAACAAACAGTTGGTCATAGAATTTTGTTGAGCATATTGTAGGTTGTGGATTTTCATACTGATCAGAAGCATTACAGTTGGTATTAGCAGTCATGCTGTGTAAAGAGTCCCAGTGCTTTTTAGTCGGCCAGAACCCCCGGTAGTATTACTTTTTATTCAAATGACAGGATTTGTTTCTTTCTGTGCTGATGTTAGGTTGGAGTGTGTGAGTGTGTGGTTTGCTGTTGTGTTCATTCAACAGTGTCGGGTCCATCACAGTTGCCGCCACCGCCATCAGCAAGTCAAGACTCCAGTTCATTTGCCACCGGTGACAGAAACATTGTCACAACGACGTCATCATCCGTGCACGATGCCGTGCCGGAGTTACCACGGCGACCGGCTGCAGCAGCGGGCTCACATTCACGCAGCTCGTCACTTGATAACCAACTCATCGACTTCTCTGACTCCGGTCAGCTGCTGTCTTTTGCTGAGTGGTCTGTATTATTGTTAGGGCTGGTAGCGATTAAAAATATTTTGTCGACTTTCCAAAAATTAATGATTAATTAATAGTTACATCACAGCAGCAGATTATGGCTAATTGCCTTAGTGGATTGAGCTGGTTTCCAGCATCAGGGAACTTGCTGTTTAGTTAAGTTCTGACCGTGTTCAGAGCTGTCTTCAGTCCAGATTAGTTGACAGTTTACACATGGGTACACCGGGGCCATTCAGTGGGAGAGTGCATTCAGTGAAAGTGTTTCTTATTTCACGCCTTGTTCTGTAATGTTTGTGTTGATTTGTGATTTCTAGGTTACGATAGCAAAAACGTGAAATTTCCGCCAGTTGTACCTCCACGATCATCTCCAAAAGAGGTGACAGTTTACTTTTCATACCCTATGTTACACACACCCACACACCCGTTTAATGGCCCTTTTTCCGGGACTACCCAGGTGAGCTGGTACCAGAAAGTAAAACCAATCTGGATTTTACTGAAGCAAGAGAAAGTGAGTGGCAGTGGAATCAGCTGGGTCATATGCAAGTCTGCACCTTGCTCCAGACAGATAATCACACCAGCACCCCACCACTCTCTTTTTTACAGGCCGGATGCCCTTCCTGTCGCCCAACCAACAGCGTCAAAGCACTGAAGGCAAAAATCATACCCTATGTTAATATGCATATATACATTATACACATGCATACATGTATGTATGTGTGGTTTGACACTGTATTCATTACATAGTTGACATGTGAATTGTGAAATGCATTTTATTTCGCTTTCCAAATGACTTAAAAGAAGTGATTGATTTTCAGTAAACAGCTGAAAATTCCGTTATTGCAGTTACTGTATTAGTGTACGTAAGTAAGTAAAATGGACAAAGTTGTTCTTGTTATTTTGCAGAATGTTTGATCTTAATTCACTGTTTCTTCACATAGTCTATGTCTAGTTTGATGCCAGTATGAATATCCAATAGCAATGATTGTAGTGAGTATTATTACGCCACATCACATGCATAGCATGAGTTCGAATACAGTTTGTACCAGTGTGCCATAGTATGTCTGTCTGTTCACAGAACACAGCCATGAGCCCTAACAACAGCTGAACCAGTCGTAATGCTGTTTTGGGTGTGGACTCGGATGGGCCAAGGAACTGTACATTAGATGGAGGGCCCAGATCCCTTTGCAGGAAGTAACTTTTTTGGTGGGACTTACTTTTTCATATCCTGGCTTGCCATCAGTTGGTATACGCGATATAGTTGATGTTATTCACAAGGTGGCAGCACTGCTTGCCGGTGGTTGCTAAACTTGACATTAGTCACATTGGGTCAGCAGCGATGTGCCGTCTGTAGCAGCTTGTTGTGATGTTGGTGGTGGTGGTGGTTGACAGCAGCAGTTGGTTGGGTCTCCGGGCACGACTGGTGCTTCAGCTGCCGCAGCTGCTGACTTGCCACATGCCGACGCCGATCAGCAGTATCACACGTCACGTGGACGAAACGTCTCCAAGTATGTCACCGTCTTCTACTCAAGTCTCCTTTCGTGCTCGAGTCTCTTTTCACCCACGCTTGCGATAGTTGGGTGTGGGTTAGGCTTTCGTTTGCATCAGTGAGTTTGTCAGTGCTGCAAATCGAAAACGGCTTGAGCTATCAACACCACAGTCGGTGGAGACGTAGTCCATAGCAGTGACCATGGTCATGCATGGTCAGAAGGTCAAGAATGAGCCAGAGATGTGGGTCTGCTTGTCAGTACGACTGCACATTTTTTTCTAATTCATCGTGCAGTTGTGTATTTTTTGACAGAGTCATCTTAGTATGTGTAAAGTTAAGTAATAAATGTACGTTTGCATACCACTTTATATATGATACTCATCACGCTACAGTGCTGTAGTATACCACGAATTGTCAGGGATCACACAGTTTTACTTGACAGTTGACACCCACATATGTAGTCTGTGTGTGTAACGAGCCATACCCGCCTTTGCTTCCCAGATGTAGGGGATTACTACACTTTGGGCAGAACTCGTTTCCCATGTCGCCGAGAGTAGGAGGATTATTTGGCCTTGGTGGTTGGTTAGGTACCAAGACGGTGTACCAGGAGTGGTCATCATCCCAATTCTAAGCAAAGAGTAACTTTGTTGACGTACGCATTGCTATTACCGGGGGAGCTGAAAACGCGAGACTGGAAAATGCGGCACCACACTACAGGACTGGAAAACGCAGGACTACGAGACTGAACTGCAGGACTGGAAATCACAGGACTGCGAGACTGAACTGCAGGACCTGAAATCGTGAGAGTGGAAAACTCGGCACCGAACTGCAGGACTGGAGACTGAACTGCAGGACTGGAAATCACGAGAGTGGAAAACTCGGCACCGAACTGCAGGACTGGAGACTGAACTGCAGGACTGGAAATCACGAGAGTGGAAAACTCGGCACCGAACTGCAGGACTGGAAATCGCATGACTGCGAGACTGAACATGCAGGACTGGAAATCACGAGAGTGGAAAACTCGGCACCGAACTGCAGGACTGGAAAACGCGATGACGGATTGGTTATTGAAAGACGATCAAGCCTAAACAGCCGACACACGTAAATTCCAGACGTTAATTGAAGAGGGCTGACTGCCGCTGAGTCTGGTTCAAAAGCTCCTGAAAGGCAAATGAAAGGCATTGGAATTGCTTTAAGTTTTTGCTAACAATGGAGCCACTTGTGCGTTGCTCTTTGCACTGCGATTATGCTATTTTTTGAATGACATTGTAGTACTTATTTGTCTGTGTCTGAAATTCGGTTAAATACTACATATGAAGTACACCATTTGGCTTTCAATGCATGTTTTTTCCTGCATTTACCATTTCTGCAGTTTGGTGCTGCATTTTCCAACCATGCATTTTTGACTGTCCCGCATTTTCATCCCCCCCCCTATTACCATTAGTCCAAACCAGGTAGAAGCTAACGTTGTTTACCGGGTAATGGTTTATGTGCATGTATTTTATCCCTGCTCGTTTTAATCTAGATTATGGTATTTATGTGTAGTGTCTTTTCACATAATTTATTACTAGTCACACAGTAACATCCATCGTTGTTGCTATGTGCAGTTTAGACAGTATGTGCGTGAGAGTGCAGTTATATTGTGCGCACAGGTTAAGCAGCCTGGAGCGTCGGGACCTGCAGGCGTCGATACGTAATCAGAAAGAGCGGAACATGGTTCTATCACGGGTAAACGGCGAGTTGAACCAGGAGCTGCAGGAAGTGATGGAGCAGCGTATTGCACTTGAAATACAGATGGAGCATCTCCGGCCATATCACAGCTAGTGCAGTGCCACGAACGTGTCAATCAAATTATTAAGTCAGCTTGTTATGGCTTACGGCTGGTATGGAAGGATTTTCTTCCTGACGTCGGCCATTTAGTCAGCGAAGTTGCCAGATCGGTAACAACCAAACAACTTGAACTGTTGCATCTTCGTTTGGCAATGCACGATTATTCTGTATTTTACTGCTCTTTGCAGATGTCACAAGTGGTGGTACCTTGTTGCCGTCGCTCATTTCACATGAAATGATGACAGAGTTATTAAAATGCAAACGCTAATCGATGCTTGGCTTTCATATTGTGATTAGCTGATGAATGGCAATGATAAATTTGTGCTATAACTCTGGAAATATTTTGTAAATGTATTTGTTGCAGTGGAAAGCAAGCATGCACGTGGGGGAGATGATAGCATTGTTCTTGTTATTTTTCAGTATAATGTCATTACAGCTGCTATATATAGTCATGTATACGTGCACACCTTATTGTGATATCCAAGGTGGACTATATATTTATCCGTCTGGAATGTGGCGTTCAAGCCTAAGAGTGAAATGCAATGGTGTATGATATTACTTCACAATGATGGTAGAGGCCAGTTTTTTAAGGACGGTTTCAATAGATTACTATCTCCATTGCTCTTAGTTGCAGTATACTTGCATTATTAATGGGAAGTTGTAGGAACCTTGATTGCCAGATGAATCGTACCACCATGAACATTATCACTCGTTATACCTACCTGACTATTGCACACCTCTGCTTTAATAGTGGGTTTCCAGTTGGACCTGGGCTAACTGGTTGGCCCTCAGTTTTATTCTTCCACTTGTTCTTGAAAATGATTGATGAATGATGGGGTTTTGGTGTGATGATCTGTCTGGAGCAAGGTGCAGGTTGTTTGCATATGGTCCACTGCATCCAAATCCCTGTCATTTCTTTCCTCATTTAAATCCAGACTGGTTTTACCTTTCTGGTACCAGCTTGCTCGGGTTGTCCTGGAAAAGAGGCCATTAAACAGGTGTAGTAGTTGTTGTTCTTGACGATAACCTTTGGGGGATAATTGGCATGTAGTTTTGTGTTTTAGATGCCAACAGTCCATACCATTGATTGGATCAAAATCAGTGGCCTGACCACTTCTTTGTCACCCCTGGACTGCCACAGAAAGGAATGTTTTTGCTAGGTGACTAATACTTTGTTTAAGCTGATATTGTTAGATAAGATATTTACACCTAGAAAACAACTGTAACTGCACTTATACAAAGAGGAACTGTCTCTTTGGTGACTCTTACACCAAAAACTGGTTTGATCCATTTGCACATTTTGTTGCAGCCACAGATGCCAATGTTACATGCAGGGACGCTCCTACAACCCATAGGATATGCTGAACTGTTACCATAATCGGGTAATAATGCTAATAAATGTTGTAGGTTGTTAATTTGTCTGTCACTCGTCAGAGACAGTTTAGCCATAATATATCTGATTGTGATAAAGTGCACATTGCCAGTGCTGGTTTGAACGTTGCATTGCTGTGTTGGCTGGCCGTTATTGGTGCGT
>Ga0126328_10000359_pt1 | contig 10317 bp, 12 predicted proteins | sample InaspJWI13metaG_FD_97003 | JGI IMG/M metagenome (GOLD analysis project Ga0126328, IMG submission 97003) | Marine gutless worms symbiont microbial communities from Oahu, Hawaii - Inanidrilus sp. 1 OAHU.JWI-13 metaG | ecosystem: Host-associated > Annelida > Digestive system > Unclassified... | reverse complement strand
TCTTGTACCATTTTCGAGATATAGCCGGCTATTGGTCAAAAGTCGCCGATTTTGACCCACCCCACCTGCATTCGGCGCCCTCGTAGGGGGTGACCCCGGTCGAATTTCGCAGAGATCTTTGGCATCAGAAAACCAGAGTCCCTGGGCTATCGTGCGGTGTTGTTTGTGTGATCCTACGTTTAGCCGTTTTAGTAGAACACCGACTTGTGACGGACGGACAGACGGACAGACGGACAGACAGACGGACAGACACAGGGCCATGGCTAGTACCGCGGATGCATAGCATCGCGCGGTAAAAATTGGCGAATATTTGGCAAAGTTACAAGCAAGAGCGTGGTTGTCTCACGCACTTTGCGCGTCTGGCCAACACACTGCTAAAAGACGAAGAAAGTGCACGAGACAATCACGTTCTTGTTTGTAACTTTGCCAGATGTTCACCGATTTTAATTTTTTTTCACTCACAGATTCAGCATTAAACCTTTCTTAATTTAGTTATTAACAACCCTACCACACTTTAAATATGCAGCTACACTACGTTGTAATTTGTCATCAATAGCTTGTTTTGCTGACATTAATGTTTCACAAGGTAGTGTAGCAACATATGCAAGGTGCGGTGGGAATTTTAGTATCCGTTTAACTGCAAATTTGCCGAGGAATCTTCCAGTGAATTTTTTTTAGATCGGTTAAGTTTTGATATAATTGTGGTCGTGAGTCTGTGGCCCCGCTTTTTTGTCCCACCCTGTAGTTTTTGCAGAATTTGAGTCGAATTTAAAGGGTACGACCACGGTCACTAATCATTGTTTCCTGTTGGACATATACTGAAATTTATGACAAATTTATTAGAATTTTATTGAAATTTTCACGCCGAGAAGATTTCATGAAATCCTACATCTCTCTCCGTAGCTGATGTAGCCGAAGAGAGGTGGTCGCGCTCAGGCGGATCGTGTGCGCTGAGCATAGAGACTCGCAGTTAATGACGCTGCGAGTACAGCTAAAACTACTGACGTCGTCGGTTGTCACTGCCGTTGTTGTTGTCGTCGTCGTCGTTTCCATTTCGTAAACTTCTACGTGTTAGCTAACTGCCTAAGATACAGACAGGTGAACAATTCGTTATCATACTCAGCATACTAAATAGGCCTATTAATATTCACCAATTTAAAAAAAAACACTGACAGAATAAACATTAAACCTTTCTTAATTTGGTTATCACGAACCTCACCACATGTTAAATATGTATCTATGATACCTTGCAATTTAGCGTTATATCGTTTTTTTCTGACATTAATGTTTCACAAGTTTGTGTGGCAACATATGCAAGGAGTGGTGAGATATTTAACAACCATTCTACTGCAAATTTACAAAGGAATCTTACAGTGAAAAAAATTCCAAAATCGACTAAGATTTGACAGAATTATGGCCATGAGTTTGGTGGTGGTCTCACTTTTTTGGCCCACACTGTAGGTTAACATATATAGTCAGATTATCGGACTCGCCTGCCACAGACGGGCCCGCGTGACGTGCTGCATCCTGCCGATCATGGTGTACACAAAGGCGGGCACTCAGTGTGATAAAGTCGGTCGAACTAAGTTGACGACACTTGCAACGATTGACGAACCGTGGCGAATTTTTAAAGTTCAGGGTTTTGGGACAAAGTTTCAACCGGAAGTGCCCTTATTTGGGCCGGAATATTCAAGTTTTTTTATAGCGCAGTGTGAAATACGTTTAATGACGCCTCTCTGCCAAAAACCAGTTCGAGCTGTCCAGCTTTTTTGACACAATACCCGCTTGTGAAAGACGGACACAAACCCTGGGCTAGCATAGCGTCGCGCGGGGAAATTTTCACGCGGTTAAACGACTATATGGAGGGCCCATAACATGTCGTCGTCTTCTTTACCTGATTCTGCTCTATAATCGATATCTTTAATTTTAAACAGGATGGAATCGACGGTGCTGCCGCTGATGTCGGCCCTGATGACGACCAGGGATCCAGCTGGCGAATACGTCGGCACAGCGAGTGACGTAACCGAGCTAAACGTAGATACAACTTCCGGTCGTGCCGTGAGTCGGCCGAGAGCGGAAGTGATAGCGTCGACGGCGGTGATGTCGGCGTGCATCGCGGCGACGATTATCGGCAACGTGCTCGTCGTCCTGTCCGTGTTGACGTACCGGCCGCTGCGCGGCGTCATGCAGAATTTCTACATCGTGTCGCTTGCGGTCGCCGACCTGGCCGTCGCCCACCTGGCACTCGCCCACCTGGCCGCGTCGCCCACCTGGCCGTCGCCCTGCTCGTCATGCCGCTCAGCGTCGCTAACTTCGTCGTCGACGGTCGCTGGTCGTTCGGCGTCGTCGTCTGCCACGTCTGGCTCACCGCCGACATCCTCACTCGCACCGCCTGCCGCCTCCTAACAATGCTGCATCCGCTAAATCGTAGTGTTTCGTACATGTACAACACAGTGTATTGTTGTCTTAAAGACCACAGATGACGAATCATTAGTCAAACTCACAGAGGGCTGTATTTTTTCGACCGAAACCGACACATGGATGGACCTAACCAACGTCCAACTCTGCTGCGACATCCTCACGTGCACCGCGTCCATCTTCGTCCAATCCGACACAAGTAGGTAAGTATATAAGTAGGTTTATTTCCACAGCGCAAAAAAATCAAAAGTCACAACGCTCTGCTCTGGGCCGTAAATGAATGTACTGTTAGATGCCGCCTAAATGTCTCCGGAGTAGCCGGCAAACTTTCTACAGTCGCGGTCATGCGACAGCGAATCTTCTGTCGCCGATACTGGTAACGTCAAAATTCCACTAGGCGGGTTCGTTTGATCTGCGCGGATCTCCGACAAGTCTGCAGACTGTCTGGTCGGGCCCGGTCCGGTCCGATCCGGTGCGGTCCGAGTCCTTGTAGTGGAATTTGGCACTAGCGCGTCGGTGAACAGCAAGTGTTGTTTAGGAAGATGGCATCATGCTGGCGTGCACCGCGTCCATCCTGAACCTGTGCGCGATCGCGCTCGACCGCTACCGCGCCATCCACGACCCGATCGGCTACGCGCAGCGGCGGACGCTCGGGCGCGTGCTGGCCACCGTCGCCGTCGTCTGGGCGACCAGCGCCGTCATCTCGTGACGAGCGTTCGAACTGCGCATCTACGATAGTCCGAGCTGTCGCCGTCCAGCGCTTTGGTGGGACTGATGATCGGCTTCGCGGTGCCGAGTCGTTGGAAGAATTTGCTCTTCTTTGCTGGCGGTTCCGCCGTGTACCAGCGCCGTCATATCGGTCCCGCCGCTGATCGGCTGGAACGAAAATGGTGTTCACACGATACGGCCCGTTGTACGGCCGGTTGCAAAACCCGCTGTACAACGGGTCGGTTGCCTGTATACACGTTGCAGCCGGTCATCAAACAACAGTGAATTCAACGTGTTTGATTCATGCAACCCACCGTCCAACCATGCACGTCGTGTAAACAGACTTACAACCGGTTGGGCAACCGGTTACATCGTGTACACGCGGCTATGGTTCGACCAGCAACCGTCACTAGTTTGTCACACTGAGCATCCGGTGATCGGGTGGAACGCGGCCGGACTGTACGACGACGAGACTCGCCGTTGTCAGCTGACCGACGACCGCGGCTTTGTCGTCTACAGTGCCGCCGTCGCTGGACTGAGCCAGACGTCTTCTGTCTATCATGCGGGTCGACGCGGGTTCCAAAGAAGAAAACACCCCAATAGCGGAAATGTTAAGGAGGGATCACAGCCGCAGAACTGAACTGAACTCCAGTTCTGAACACATGCATTCCAACAGGTGCGTTCACACCGGAACTGAACTACAGTTCGGCGGCTGTCAACCGGGTTTCTACAGTTCCGGTCCAAGACGACAATGTCTCCGACGTCACGCCTCGTTCCGACGTAATCCACCCGGGAGGCAACAGTGCTACTGGAATGAACCAGATGTATCCGTCTACAGCGCCGCCGGCTCTTTCTACATCCCGCTCGCACCGAAGGACGGACAGACAAAAGCACAGCTATTAGGTAGTACCGCGCTAGTACAGCGTCGAACGGGTAAAAATTCTTCTGATAGCTGTCTATATCCCGCTCGCTGTGATGACGTTCGTCTACGTCAAGATCTACGTGGCGACGAGGCGACGTCTCCGAGCGCGCGCCAAGGTGTCCAGGCCGATGTCACGCCGAGCCAAAGACCGCATCCCGCCGACTCTTGTACCCTCAAAAACTAGGTCCTCTGAGGCGACCGCGCCACGCCGACCCTTGTACCCCTCAGAAACTAGGTCCTCTGAGGCGACGTCTCCGAGCGCGCGCCAAGGTCGCCCGTGTCACGACGGCCGCGGCGTCGGGCGGCGGTGCCGTCGGCGGCTGCCCGTCCAGGGTGATGTCCGAGCGTGCCGATGGCAGCCGCGTCCCTCCAAGCGTTGCGCACCCTCAGAGACAAGGTCATCCTTCAGATCGACGTCCAGGGTGACTTCAGACCGAGCTGACCGCCGCGTACCGCTAAGCCTTGCGCCCCCTCAGGGACAGTGTCATCCGGGACCAGAACTACTGAAACCCTAACATTCCCGCCATTGCCAATTGCTCCTTGTTGGCTTGTTGGGAACCTCTGCATGAGAGGTAACAGATACATGGTTCAGTCCATGCGCTGTCGCTGAGACCACTGCACCGCAACATTCTCGCTGCTGAAAAGTCCCCGTGCTGGGAAACCCTGGTATGATTATGGACCTCAGCGCATCAGAGGTTCTTGGCGATAATGCTCTGTACAAATCTACTCATTCACTCAGTCATATCTAGCAGATAGTTAGTTCAGTTCACTCGCTGTCGCCCAGACGATCCAGCCAACATGTAGCACGCGTGTCCTCAAACTCAGCCTTTTACTTGCGTCTTCGGGGACCGGAACTACTGGAGGTGCCGAGTATTGAGTCGCTGACCAACGACGACGACTACGACGACAACGGCGGCGTCGAACCGAGAAGTGTGCCATCATCTTCCGTCTCTGTCGGCCGCGGCTGGAGACCGGATATAGCAGTCGACAAAGCCCTAAGACTTTATCCGCCGTCGCGAACTGACGTCGTGATGGCTTCCGGTGCGCCGATGACGTCATCGAAAGATCGACAACCGGAAATCGAAGTCGGAAGAAAAATGAAAGACCGGCGAAGCGGAAGTCGTCATGAGGACGTCACACAGGTCGATTTTCACGCGAGCGGCAGTGATGCGTTTGTGACGACATTCGGTGCGCCTGTGACGTCAGTAAAATATCGACAACCGGAAGTAGTAAAAGTCGAGGGAAATCTAAAGAACCGGCGGAGCAGAAATCGTGAAGATGACGTCACACAAATCGAACTTAACGTAACCGGGGATATTTCGATCGAACGTCAAGAAATAACGCGCCGCGTGGTCACCAGCCTCAGAGTCGGCAAACCGGAAGTGGAAATTACGGAGGCAAAATCAGACTGCGCAGACGTCGTGGCTGTATCGGGCAGGCCGATGGAAGAGGACATGTTGATGCAACTGAACGTCCGATCACCTCGCTGCAGGTCTGCGCTGCAGCTCAGCTGGATCGGGAACGAGGACTGTCCTGCAGTGCCGCAGTTGTCGACACCGAGACTGTCGTATCAGTCCAATCGGACAGTTTTCAGTCTGCCGGCACCCGGAAGCACGTGTCACCGCCCGTTTGTGAACTCGTGATTGCATTCTTGATAGGGACTACACAAGTTTTTGCCCCGCTCTTCGTTTCCGCACAAAACCTCGGCGGTATTCACGGCAGTGTTCTTTCATCTGCAGCCCTCTAGAGTCTGCACGTTCTGTGTTTACACGGCGTTTTCGCGTTTCGATCTTTACCACCTCTGTGCGGATGTCGACGGTTTTCAGTCTGCCGGCTCCCGGAAACGGAAGCAGCGCTGCGAGTCAGTCGGCTGACGACGGAAGGCGGGTCGTGGACCGGGTCGTGGCAGAAAAACAGCGGCAGGCCACGTTGAAGGAGCGCCGTGTCAAAGAAACAGCCGACTAGAAATAGGCAGACCGGAAACCAGCGGACTGGAAACTGGCGCAGACGGCGAATCGCAGTACTGCGGCATTATTGCGTACGTTTAAGTAGGAGGAGAAAGCAGTTTTCTGTAGATTTGAAGGAGCGGCGTGTCGCTCGGACGATGGCCGTCATCATGGTCGTGTTCGTTGTCTGCTGGTTGCCGTTCTTCGTCATCTACGTCCTGTTTCCGTTCTGCGGCGCCGGCTGCTCGACGGCGGTCGGCGAACGCACCGTCACGTTCATCGTCTGGCTCGGCTACGTTAACTCCACTGCCATATGAAGACGTACACTCAATGTGACTCAACAGGAGGCAACAATAATGCGACAGCGCGGCGTATGTAGTCGAATCGACTCACCAAGGGCAGCACCGGAATGGGTGACGGAGTCTGATATCTACTATAGCTTTGTTTATCGTGTAGCGTATGACGATGAACCGGCTTGGCTACGTCAACTCGACAGTCAGTCCTATTTTACGCGCTAAAGGCAGCACGGATTCGAACTGACTCGGCTACGTCAACTCCACAGTGAACCCCGTCATCTATACTGTGTTCAACGTCGACTTCAGACGAGCCTTCAAGTCGCTGCTGTTTCCGACTCGCTATCGGCGCCGCCGCCATACCGCTCGACATAAATAAACGAGAAAAACTGCCTTCGGTGAAGGATCGAAGAGAGACCGACCGCGTATACAATCCATGCTAATTCTATCCTTAACGCTTGACCTTGACCGACTACTTCGGTTCTTAATCACCGACGAGCTACGGTCACGAACCATAGAGGTGCAAAAATCAAGGCCAAAGGTCAGGCGGTTCAAAAGTTAAAGTGGAAACAAACGGGTAGATAGGCGGACGGACACGAACGAATTTATTTCCTTCTTCACAAATGCGGTAGGCAACAAAACTGCATCGCAGTGCGAACTTTGAAGACAATTGGTCCCAGTAATTGCTACCGAATTTGTCATATCGTCGACGTATTACCGACGCCGACCGCATAGTATGAGGTGCAGGGACTATGTAACTGTCGGGTGTCCGTCCGTTCGTCCGTCTGTCCGTCCGCCTGTCTGTCTGTCCCGTCGATCGACAGCAGCAGCGTCGTGCGGCTAGTTTGGTGCTTCGCGTACCAGCTATCGATCGATATCTGCTGCAAGCGCCCGCACTTGGCAGAATTATGCGGCTAGCTTCATGTTGACAGCCGAAGGACGAGGCTCAACGCAAACTTATTGAGAAAATTTACGAAAATATTTAACCGATAAAGACTGCATTCCGGTAATGCATTTTGGAGCTGCAGGAAATACCATGAATTGACATAAAACTGCTCCCGGTACAATGAAAAGACAGGACAGAACTAAGACTGAACGAATCCATTGCGTCACCGATCTTTCTTAGTAGCCTGCGGCGACACGTGATATGACACGTCATTAGCTGACCAGTTACATGTAGCCTGACTAATCGGATTGTAGACATTGCGGACCGAAATAAAGTCAGTCACGATCGATGAACACTTCGCTGTTACACGAGTTGAGATATTAGTACCATTACAGGCGGCCCCCAAAATTGGCCATTCCCTTAGGGGGATCCGATGGCCACCTAATACGTGGTTCCTAGGGCCCACCCACGTCCATATCTCAATACGCACATCGATCGGTTTATCCGTTTTTGTAAGGTCCACGGTTATGTCCAACAGAGAGACACATAGACGGACACACAGAACCACGCTGCGCTTGTGGTAATAGGCCGCATCTTTGCACTCTGTGTGTGCGATGCGGCCTAAAATTGTATGTGGTAAAACGCGGTTAATTATATTAAAACAAAATTATTTAGCTTACACCGAACTATATGGAGATGTAAAGGCTGACAAAATTCAACAATCAGCGTTCAGCATTCTTGCTTCAAAGTTGCATAGAACAGAGCAGTGCATAACTCAGAAAAAAAGTTGCGCGATTCTCAAAACGTCGCCATGTTACGACTGTGATTTTGTCGCACGACAAAATCGCGCGATGAAATCGCCGGTGTGATATCAGTCTTGTTCACAGCACATGAACTGAACTGAACTGAACTACCTAAACTGAAGGGTGACTCGGTAGCCGAGTGGTTAGTGTGCTGGACTCAGGCGCAGTAGGGCCTGCTTTCAAATCGCAGCCGCGACGCTGTCGGGTGGCAGTCACTCTTAGGCAAATTGTTCACACCCATCGTGCCTCTGTTCACCAAACAGCGATACTGGTAGCAGCTCTCTTAAGGTTGCGAGGGTAACTGCAGGCCTGGCGGAAAGTAATGACAGCCTACCGCCGGGTTTATGACTCACATCACCTGCAGGCTGACTGCCAAGGACCGGGATCAGCTCCGGAACCCTACGTTCGGTAATCGAGTATGGGCTACCTTTAGGAGGCCTACCTTTTAAACTGTCCTGAACAATGAACATGTATATTCTCTCAGACGACGAAGAAGAATGGATCGCAGTGATGGGGTCGCCGTGTTTCGGGCAGTGTTTGATGGCATTTTCATCTACCGTCCGACCATGTTTTATTGCTGAACAATTAATTACTCTCCGGGCGACGATCAACCCGGCACCGGTATGGAGTGGATACTGGGGACGGTTCATGATGGAATGGAGTCGTCATAGTATACGAAACATTCGCTTCGCTAAACACAGATCATATTGTTTTACAACGTGACATTTTATTTTTATATGGTAGGCCTATGCTTCGTTCAGGAGAAAGTCGCTATTCCGACAAATTGACTGTTGTCGTATGGCAAGCCGTTTTAACATTTAATTCACATTTGCAGACATTTGCTAATGTAAACTGCGAATTTGTCGTAATAGCGGTTATCGGAATGGCGACAGGTGCCCGCTTCATCTTTCCACCTTTAGCGCATTTGTAGCCCGGTAGCACGAACATTATTGTGTGGACGATACCTCAGAAAACGGGTTCAGGGTTTGAGAAGGAGTACCTCATGGAATTTGGGGGGGGACAAAATTCCCCCATTGGGATCCATGGGCAAAGCAGCGACGGGGACTTGTGGTGGGGATTTGCTCAAACCAACGTAGTAAATTCAGTTCAATTTATTTCATTAGTGGGCTCGTGTCGTGGCCCAGGACACAAGAAAACATACACACAATAAAAAATGATATACCATCGTCTAATGGTCCGTGAATAATTAGACATACAGAAAGCAATAAGTAATAACATTGTCGCAATGACAGAGACTTTGCCAAAAACAGTAGGCTTATACCAATTTGCGAATCGCTGCATGAAATGAGATGCAGTCCAACTCCCATTAATCCGCCTTTGACTCAAGTCAATAGAGAACGGCAATTTCCGGCCAAATGGTGTCGGAAATTGTTTTACTTTGGCATGATTTATTAGTATATTACGTCTGCTACGTGATCCACATGCCACATTCGTAGGCTTACAGCATGGAAAAAAGGCGTATAGCGCGGGGGCGTAGATCGATACATACGAGTAGCATACGTCGAACAGAATACGCGTACCTCACTTAAATTACGTACGTTTCGAAAAATAGCCGTACGCATTCGTTTTAGTTATCATACGATACGCATAATCGAGCATTTGTTTGCCCAAGTCTCGATAAACAATTAGCCATTTTATACCAATATTAACAAGACAGTGGAGGATAACGGACTTTGACCCCACTGAGTGCAATTAAAAGAGATGCGGAACACATACAGGGTGGGCCAAAGAAAACGGGGCCACAGACGATAATTCTGTCAAATCTTAACCGATTTACTAAGTTTTTCACTGAAAGATTTCTTGGTATATTTGCAGTTAAAAAATCCCACCGCACCTTGCATATGTTGCTACATTACCATGTGAAACATTAATGTTAGCAAAACAAGCCATTAACAACAAATTACAAGGCAGTGTAGCTACATTTTTAAGATGTGGTGAAGTTGTTAATAATCAAATTAAGAAGAGTTTATTGCTGAGTCTGTGCGTGAAAAAAATAAAATCTGTGATTATTCGGCAAAGTTACAAGCAAAAACGTGATTGTATCGTGCACTTTCTTCGTCTTTTAGAAGTGTGTTGGCCAGGCGCGCAAAATGCATGAAACAACCACGCTCTTGCTTGTAACTTAGCCAAATATTCACCGATTTAAAAAAAAATTTCACTCGCACACTCAGCAATAAACCCCACTACACGTTAAGTATGTACACTGTGTCTCAGAAAAAAACAAGACATCAAACTCTTGCCCATAACTTCCCGACATGTTAACCGATTTTCAAAATTCTTTCATTGGTAGACTCACTGGTAAATTTGCAACTAACACGTA
>Ga0126328_10000358_pt1 | contig 10339 bp, 6 predicted proteins | sample InaspJWI13metaG_FD_97003 | JGI IMG/M metagenome (GOLD analysis project Ga0126328, IMG submission 97003) | Marine gutless worms symbiont microbial communities from Oahu, Hawaii - Inanidrilus sp. 1 OAHU.JWI-13 metaG | ecosystem: Host-associated > Annelida > Digestive system > Unclassified | place... | reverse complement strand
GATAAAACCAGTCGGGATTTAAATGAGGCAAGAGATGATGGGGTTTTGGGATGCAGTGGCATCAGCTGGGCTATGTGCAAGTCTGCACCTCGCTCCAGACAGATAACCATGCCAGCACACCACCACTCAGTTTTTTACAGGCCGGATGCCCTTCCTGCCGCCCAACCAACAGTGTCAAAGCACTGAAGGCGTGACACAAATATACAATACAAAACAATCCAACATATAACTGTGCATTATACGCGTATGTACGCATATATGCACAGAGGCTGGAAATGATGTATCCTTAAACTCTGCTAAACGATTTTCAAAATTCTTTCAGGTTGCGACCTTTAACAGTTACAAAACTTGTGTGCATTAGAATGACGTGTGCTGTGTACATGGCATACACCATAACATCATTTTCATATTTACAAGATTACACGACACTGTACATGAATTTGGCAGCAGTGACAAAATTTGGCACTAAAAGTTTAGAATCGATTAAAGCAGTCCATAGCATGCAAGATTTTTGCAACTTCATGTAGTATTAAGTGACACTCAGACGAAGATGAAAGAACTTACTGAAGACCGCCGAGTAACTGTCGCAACTTTCAGGGTGGCCCGAACAAGTTTCACTTTTTTTCCTTACCCTATATCTTAGAAACCGTTCAAGATAAAATGAAACACATTTCACCAAAATGTTCCTAGAGTTTCTGGGAATAAAGATTATGTAGTTGTTAAATATTCTTTGTAAATTAAGCTTCAGTTTTATTGTATCCAAAAACACTGGTGCGAACAGTTCAGCGAATGATTTCTTTGCTTACAGCTGTGTTAAATATTTATATATTTAGTTGTTCTTTCAATATTGTTCTGGGGATATCTTTGTTAGCAGTGCACCAATTTTAATTATTTTTTTATCACTTTTTGTAATCAGGAATAATTTGCATACAAACCTATCAAATTTTTTCCACCACACATTAACTGTGTTAACTCAGAAAATTAGTAATATGTGACTAACAAGGTAAAGTGACAATACAGTTGAAATGTGGTGGGAAATGCTTCAACAGATTTAATGATGAATCATTTCTAATAATAACAAAAAAGAATGACGAAATTTGCCTGATATTTTGCACAGTTATAGCAAAAAAATAACTTCAATCGAAACCATCAAAAGTAGCCATTTATCGGTACACTGGGCTAATCTGCAAAGAGAATTTAACAGCTACATCAAAAATGCAACCTAATCTTTATTGCCAGCAACATTTCTGTGAAACCTGTTTTATTTTACTTGAACAGTTGAATCGACATGGTGATTGAAACTTTGCAACTTTGTTTGGCCACCCTACAAGTGGCTGCTGCCTGTTTCTTACTATACACTGTTATAGTCACTGAAAACCGTCTGCATTTCGTTACTGGCTGTGTACAAAATCGAAGCATCCCTATGTGCGCATGTGTGTCAGCATGTGTGGAGTTACCTCTCGCTTCTCTTCAGGACGTTTCTCATTCTTCTTCTTCGCAGACTTGTTCTTGTCTGCAGTTGATGATGATGGCTTCTTTGACTTGTCTGCCTGACTCGGTTGTGGTTTCTTGCCCTCGTTCTTCCGGTCACTCGAAGTTTTCTCGGTGTGCTTAGGCTTGCTGGAGCTAGTAGTCAACGACGACGACGACGGCTTGCTTGCTGGCACACTGTCTCCTCCAGGCTTCTTCAGCAGTTTTGTCTGCATGTTAGACACACTGGATTTGTCCCGGACTGACTCATCTTTTTCCGACTTGTGTTCCCCGTCTGGCTTGCTTGTCACGGATGGCTTCAGATGGACTGCACTGACTTTCTTCACAGTTTCTGAACTTTCTTTCTTAGCACTGCTGTATGCTTCCAGTTTCGGCTTGCTGTGTAAGTTTCTGTCCAGCTTGTCTGGTTTAGTTGGGTCCCTTGCAACAGACTTTGGGGCAATTTTTGATGTGGATGAAGGCAATGAGACTTTCGATGCTTTACTGGCATCGTCTGGTTTACTATCACGCGAGGTTTTGTCCGAGTGCCGATGTTCTGACTGGTGATGCTTGCTGCTGCTATGCGATGTGCTCTTCTCCCTTGCTGCTGAATCTTTCTCCTCAGAAACCACCGACTTATCCTGGTCCTCAGCAGTACGGTCCTTTGATGCTGATTCCTTGGATACCGAGTGAGACGGTTTCGGTTTACTACTACCACCACTGCCGTGTAACGAGCTGTGCTTATCGGCTAAATCGTTATCTGTGCCAGAAGATTCCTTTGGTCCCGTGGTATGTCTCGAACTATCCACATAGGCCGGTTTTGAATCTCTGTGAGAGTGTGACTTCGAAACTGTTGAAGCAGACGAAGTTAGCAGCGATGAGGAAATACTGGAATGTGGTTTGGTTTGTGCTTTGACAGAAGAGCCCGACTTCAGCGCATCCTCTGACGTTTTACGGCCAGACGGCACTGTCCCAGAAGTTCCATGATCCGTCTTTCTCTCGTCCACTTTTGCAGCCGGTGGCTTCAATGGCACTGGCTTCTTAACAGGTTCTGGTCGTTTCACGGCATTTGTCTGAGTTTTCTGTTGGTCGGACTCTGAGCCTCTGTTAATGGTGGAATGGCTTTCTGCTTCAGAGGTGGTAAGAGGCTGAAAAACTGGTTTGGGAGTCCGAGCAACTACCTTGTTCGGCGTCGACAAAGTCGGTTCTTTGCCAAATGCAGCATCGGCCGTACGCTTCATGCCAGTAGATGGTGCATCAGTACTGGACTGCAAGCTGTCACTGCTCTTTGTGCTAGTGCCAGCAACGTCGTCCTTTGGAACCAAGGACGTCGTTGTCTTCTTGAGGATGGAAACTGGCGGGGAAACCATTTCCTTCGGTTTGCTGGGTACCGGAGACATTTCCGGATCTCGTCGCACGGCGCTGCTGCTTACGGCCCACGCGTCAGACGACGTGTCGCTGGAGTGACTGCTGTCTTGCCTCCGCACCGCCGCTGGAGACGGAAACATGTCGGTGGAAGACCGCGGTGCTCGGCGTGGGTCGGTGGGTGCTGAGGACAGGCTGACTGCGCCGGGGGTTTGTGGCATGCCGTATGGCGGATGGCTGGACGGGCGAACTGCTGCACTGTCTGGAGTTGACAATGTTGCCTGTGGTGCAGGTGACGGCAGAGTGACTGACGACACACTAGTCCAGCCTGACGTCCACCCAGAGCCCGGTGCTGTGACGACGGACATCCCCCAGCTGGACGACGACGCAGTCACGACGCTAGAGCTGCGACAACAGTACGACACGACCGGCGACGCGGCTACATCGGACGACCGATAGCCGGGCATGCAGCATGCAGGGTGCAGTGAAGAGCTGGACAGAGGAAGCTGCAGGGACAGGTCATACGCTGGCAGCCGACCGGCATACCTCATCCGTGACACTAACGACGACCCCGACTCAGACAGGCTGCAGGCTGTAGACGTCGTAGCAGTCGCCGCCGTCGTGTCAAACTTGCCCTGCAGCTGCTCCAGGCGCCACGAGTCCTGGTCGAAGATGCTCGTCCGCGACAGCAGTGACTTGACGTAGTCTGACGGCTCGCTGGCTGCCGCTGCTGCCACCGGGATCTCTGTTGCTGGAGCGTTCGGCTGCTTGCGGCGCCGAACGAACCTCGAATAGTCAAACGCTGACGATGAACCGGAGTCTGTTACTGGCAGGTGACGCGGCGTCGTCTTCTGTATCTGATTCAGTTTCTCGTCTAATGCTCGGATGCGTTCCTCCAGTGACAGAGTGTCAGGTGGAGAGCCAGGCGACAGAAGATCAGATACATCGGAGTCAGAAACCGCAACGGAAGTCTCAACGGAACTTGAAACCGGCATTGCTACAACAGACGCTTCCTTTCCACTGATTACAGCGGACTTCTCTGGCTCCGGTTTTGACTCGGTTTTCTTGGCCTCAGTGTCTGGAGTGTCTGTAGCAAGTTCGTCAGACATAACCACTTTATCAACTTCCACTGTGGAAGAATCAGTCTTTACATCTGCTGATTCGACCGAGGGCGCTTCCTTCTGTACAACATCTGAGCTTTCTGTGTCGGTAACTGCTATAGCAGATGACGGTGGCTCCTTTTCAGTTTTATCTTGTGTGGCAGCTGACAGGGTAGAAACAGAACTGGAAACAAGCGTACTTATGGAAGTGGTGGGATGTGTCTCGAGCCTCACTGCTGGTGGGGACATGGCAGGAGATAACAGTCCAGGAGAAAACGGAGCGACGTCGGTCTTCACGGTAACGGCACTGATTGCCACTGTATGCGAAGCTGTAGTTTCTAGTCGTGCTGCTGTAGAGGCTACAGTTGTGGTGTGTTCGCCGGCCGTGGCAGCACTGGCTGACGGGTGCCGCAAGCGATGTCTGTCAAGTGCAAACCTTGGCAGAGGCAAGTCCATAATAGTCCGACCACCAGCAGTGACTGTTAGCGACACTGTCCGTGGCTCGGTTGGCGGCCGAATGTCGGGCCCACGCGTCGTTACAGGAGAGTCTGGAATAATACACGGCTGGTGGTCACCAGAACCTTTCCTGCTCGGACCAGATGTGGACGCTCGCCTCGAGTTCGAGCTCACTTCCTCCAGGGAGTGGGTTCGATGTACGTTCGTCGCGGATGAAGAACTGCAGCTGGAATCTTCTGGTCGGACGGCCCGGCCAGGATCGGCTGGCTGGTATGGCGCGGTGGTCTTCGCTGCAGAGAAAGCCTGTCCATCCTCTGGACCAGAGTCGGCAGAATCAGCAGATCCTCTCGGCCGATATGACCGGCGTGGTTTGACTCCGCCATCGCCTGACACGCTCGACGTGACATCAGAAGACGCACGTTGGCGACGTGTAAACTCAGCTGGGATTTCTGCCGGCGGCGACGCACCAATCAGGTCGACGATGTTATCCTCGGCATCCAGAGAAGACGTTATCACTTGGCCAACGTGATTCTCCAACGACACTCGGCGTTTCTTAGTGTCCGAGTTCGTGTTCGATCGCCTAGAAGTTTCCGATAACCGACGAGCACTAATCGCATCCGGCTTGCTGGAACTTGACAACGATTCTACACCAGACTTTGAAGCACTGCAGTCCTGTATGTGAGATACAGCAACGGGAACCTGTCCCGAGCTATCAGCCCCAGTACTGCGTCTCGCATCGGCACTCGACACATCACTGTCATTGTCGCCAGTTTCATCCCGCTGACGATGCAGGCGACAAAGTACCGCTCGGCTTTCCTCATCGAGTCCCTCTATCTCACTCCCGCCACTCGAGTAGTCTTCCAACTCCTTCAGCATGTTCAACAGATGCGACTTCTCCTTCTCGAGGTGCGACATGTCGTCGCTGCCCTTCGACGGCGGACGATCCGGTTGTGTCGCACAGACTTCAACGTCGTCGACGTCTGACACAGCCCGCGGCGACTTACTCCGCGAGCTCGTCGAGTCGCTGCCGACTTCTATCGGTTCCGATCGCAGTTTCTGCAGCGCGGCACCGATGTGGTTCGAGTCAACCGCCGGAGACTCGGAAACGCGGTCGACGCCATGCGACGACGACGAGTGCTTGTAATCCGAGTCGAACCGCCACGAAGGAGTTGTGTTAACTACACTGCGAATGACGTGCGACCGTGAAGCATCGCTATGTCGACGGCTTGCATCCGACGACACTGTGCCGCCTCGATGCGCCGTCGCGTCGCTAGTCCGTAACGATCGGTCTCTATCCGATACAGCGCTACTATCTCCGTCAACATCGTTCGCAACAGTCCTCGCCTTAACGCCGTCGCCATGATCCCACGACCGACTAACGTCCCGCGACGAGTACCGGTCGTGGTCGGGCGACTCGAATGAGTTGCGGCGGCTGACGCGGTCGTCGTGCCGACCGTAGTCCCGCGACGATGACGACGCACTCGGCGAGATCACTTTGTGCTCTTTCGAGTGTCGCCGATGCACCGGACTGATGCTCTGACTGGTCCGGCTGCGAGACGTGCCGCCAGCGCCGCGACTTCGCTCACTGTCCGCCGGACTGCGGCTGCGCTGTCGTCCACCGCGTGACGACATCCGATCATCAGACGACTTGTAGCCACCGCTGCGGCCATCCCAGTCCGACTGGCTCTTGGAGTCACACCGGTCCAGGAACACGTCGTCGTGCGCACCGCCGGGACTCGTCGTGTAGCGACCGTTCCTGCAGCCAGTGCCGTGCGACGGCGGACTGTCGCCAGACCGGAATGACCGACGCTGGTCCAGCTCAAACGTGCTGCTGTTGTAGTCCTTCAGTTCCTGGCTGTAGTCCGACAAGACGTCGTCACCGTCGTAGTACTTGTGGAGACCACGCGACGGCGCGGGTGGTGGTCCAAGACTGCAACACAGCACACAGCAGCATGGCTGTGTATCATTCACCAGATACACAGAAAATGCACAGTGGCATTTAGTCAGCAGACTATCCTAATAACATATTTTGTAACCCTAGTGCATCAAACACAAAAAGTTAGAATAAAAATTTTAATATAAAAAGCTTCAGTCGGAGAAACCTTCTCGTTTTTCGTCAATATATGCGTTTTGGCCTAGTGCTGTTGAAAATCTCCCTGTGTTTGTCAATTTGCACTTTCTGAGTGATCTTGGTTTTCGAGTATAAAATGGGTCCGGAGACTATTGTTCCAGCATATTTCCAAAGCAATCCAACGTTTCAACTCAGTGCTTTGTGCTATTATTTATGCAGTATTATCAACAGTCATCTGAGGTTTCCTTCTGCTTTTTTATCCAATTTTTCACCCTCTGGCCTTTTACAGATAAGATATCGTTCACTGGTCATTGATGTCATCATTATTATACTGATGATGCCAATGACGATGATGACTAATATCATGATAATGATGATGAGGATAATAATAATTTTTTGGTTGGTTTTGATGAATTTTGTATTAGTATGTTTAATTCAACCAAATGAAACTTTTCTCAATAATAACTGTAATTGCAGACTGCCATTACAAAGAATGTGTGGTCTAATTGTTAGCTCACCAATGATTATGCACTGCCACCTGTGTCCACAGAAAAATATATGTGGAACAGTGATTACAAATGATATTTTTTCACTTTGCATCTTATCCGTACGACAACACTGACGTCTCACAAAATTTAAATATGACCTGGAGAGCAAAAAAAATCATCATGTACTAAAATTAAATACAAATTTTTTTAAAAACAACGAAAAAATGCATGCATACAAAAGAACAACAAAACATCTGCACAACATAACAAAAGTAAAAGAAATAATAACATAGGCAACAGCTATGAGCTTACCCATCTCTATGATCAAAGCCATCGTGACAACCCCCACGGGCACAGTTTGCCCTTGGTCCAGTAGGAGTCAACGGTGCTGGGGTGTAACGTGACGGAGGCACATAGCGGCCTGATGGAGTTGACGCACGCCGGCTGCCACTACTACTATAGTCGACAAAGCGATCGCGCTGGCCTTCGACAAAGTGACGCCTTTCAAACACATACAACCCCGGAGTTACTGTATCTGTACAGAAGCTTCTGCTGCATGCCATAAATCTCGGCTACACTGGACACTGCAAACCCCGGACATTCTACTCCTTAGATAATGACAGTCAATCCAACATGGTAATGGAGCGACGCTAGAAATTCTTTGGCCACATCGCGGACAGTGCTTCTAATGAAGACCATCACCGTGCAGTCGCTGCTGCGATTCACAAGCCTCCATCAGACTGGAAACGACCTCCAGGAAGTCCCTACCACACGTGGCTCAGAACCATTGAATCAGATCTGAGACCATTGAACATCGGTCCTTCCTACACGTGGAACAAGGCAGCCTCTCAAGAACACTGGAATTTGAGCACGGACAAAGCTATGCTCAAGAAGAGTATGCCACAAAAACATGTAGAGAATCTGTACAGTGCACAGACAAGGCGAATGACGAGGCGAATGACGAGACTGTTGCAACTGCATCAGTGATAAACTGAGAAAGCATCGTGTCTGTTGGCAGGTACTCAAATCCACATGGATCCTCGTGTCTGATGGATGTAGACAATATCTGCCATGGACTCATGAGTGCACGAAATATGCTAGGCCTACTCTTCATCTGGCGTGGCAGGCATCTGTCTATTCATGGACTTCATATAGAAAACATCCATTCTTCAGCAGACAGCTGACCACATGCACTGAGATTATATCCCTATATTCACTGATACCTTATGCCTTAGCAAATGAAAAACAATTAAACTTAAAAATAAATTAATAACAATTATTCAACTACGATAAAAAGAGAAAAGAAAACAAAGATGTTCAACGACAAAACAACACACTAATGTTCGAATTTTAAGACAAACAACACAAAATATCGGAAGAAAATAACAGAAAGATGTTGCCTACAGATACACCAATATATAGCCAACAGTTTTCAATCCCAGATGCATAATATTCTCTATACGGTACTGTACTAATATGCATGATATGCTGTTAAGATTCAGGCCTTAAATTATTTCAATGTATCATCAGAAAGTGCATTTCATAGATTTCGGGTGTCTGGTCAATGTAACAATTAGTATTTTACTGATTAAAAAACAGCAGAGCAGTTGAATGTGAACCCATCGTGCAAATGCACTCTTTTACTGCAGACAACTTTCTTGCTTTCTTTCTCTATCAGGACACACTGACAGCAACTACTCCTACTAATGTCATGAAGCTTGAATCATTATGTATCAAGTTCACAGAGTTTAAAACATTTAGACAGGATGAGTCTTAGTATAGTAATAAAAATTGTGTAATATGCTGATTTGGTGCTGATTTTAACACACTAACATAACAACGAATGTTTGGCTGATGGCACAAATACGCATGCATATGAAAACCGAGACACTGACGAACTAAACAGAGTCTAACGACAAAAGAACAACACAACGTGACGTCAACACAACAGCTTCTTTACCGATGTCGCGACGAGTAGTCGGCAAACCCGGCGTAGCGATCACGGTCGGCGGGTCGGAGCTGGCCAGACTTCTCAAGACCTTCAAGAAACACGTTCTGACACTCGCGGCTGGCAAAGTCCACCTGCACAGCATAGCAATGACTACATGACCGTGACCATGTGACCATTCACGCACAGTGACACATCACAGTCAGACCCTCCGAGACAATGCATACCCATGTCGTATTAACCACTTCCAGCATAAATTTCTGACCACGCTACCAGTACATTACAAGTCACTGAAAAATGTTCAAAATGACTTTCGTAAGCAGACAATACTTTACAAGAGGGCAATACAGGACCCAAAATAGCCTGACGTAGCCGGAGTTCCATACAGTGAACAAAGCAATAGTGACCATCCAGCCCACTGGCGATTATGGACATACACTCCTAGACTGCAAGTGCAACGAATGACAGACAAACAAGCAATCACAGTCAGCCAGCTAGTTCTAATCGAAACTAACTGAAACTTTTTTTGCATTTCACAATAGCTCATTTCACAATTCTGCTGAAGAGATCGACATAGAAAGTCCTTACTACAACACAACCATTTAACGGCCTCTTTTCCAGGACAACCTGGGTAAGCCGGTAACAGAAAGGTAAAACCAATCTGGATTTTACTGGAGCAAGAGACAGTGAGTGCCGGTGGCATCAGCTGGGCCATATGCAAGTCTGCACCTCGCTCCAGACAGACAACCACGCCAGTACCCCACCACTCTGCATTTCACAGGCCGGATGCCCTTCCTGCCGCCCAACCAACAGCGTCAAAGCACTGAAGGCACACAGAAAGTCCTTAAACATGAGAAAAATATCCTAAGGTCAAATGGAGACTGTATAAGTTACATCACATCATCACGTACCATATCTTAAAGCAAATGATGACAAGTCATAGTTCAGTTACACGTACCTGCAGTCGTCGTTCTTTGCCAGTTCGTGACTTGACGTCGTTGACGGCATGCTGGGCATGCTCAACGCCGTCAAAGAACACAAGCGCTCGACTGCAGCGACGGTCGATGTACGTCGCCGTCACAACGCCGTAGCGGCCAAACTGCTCGGCGAGGTACTTCTCCGACGTCGTGTCGTCAACGTCGGCGAGCCACACACAGAACGTCGGCATGCTCCGCCCAAACCCCAGCTGCACGCCAACCAATAGACAGCTATCAACAGCAGCAGCAGCATTCAGTCATGGAAAGTCTCGAGACATCGTCTCATCTCAAGACAATGTCAAAACAGCGTGTTATTTCAGGACGGTACGGTGGCACAATGGTAGGTCAACTCAGCCTTGCATCCCTCCGGGGTCGCTTAATCGAGTACCAGCTTCGGCTGGGGTAAGGGCGGTAATGTCACCTCTGCCGGGTGGCAGGTAACACTGTGTGATCCCATGTGGCAT
>Ga0126328_10000357_pt1 | contig 10352 bp, 5 predicted proteins | sample InaspJWI13metaG_FD_97003 | JGI IMG/M metagenome (GOLD analysis project Ga0126328, IMG submission 97003) | Marine gutless worms symbiont microbial communities from Oahu, Hawaii - Inanidrilus sp. 1 OAHU.JWI-13 metaG | ecosystem: Host-associated > Annelida > Digestive system > Unclassified | place... | reverse complement strand
TTTTTGCTAGTATCCACCAGGTGTGGTTTTGATAGGGTTGCTATCGAACTAGAAAGGCATTAGGTTGAGGGTTAGCTTGAGAGCTGGGGTACCGGGTTAGGAATATGTTTCATGCTGAGCTGTGTAGTGTACAAGCTTAATCTACCCTCATTTCGGCCTTAAAACGCATTAAAAACTTATCTTTCCCATACAATTCTTTTAAGGGTATCAACGAAGTGAATGGACAGTAGTTGCTAGTTTCGAGAGTGTACAGCGGGCACAAACTCTGAGACTTTGGACCATAAACAAAAGAATGAGAGTCAACACAACAAAATGTGTATTCAGACTTACCGTCTTGCTCTCTTCTGCGCTTCATACTCTTTCCAGTGCCTCTGAAGTTACGACCTTATGGAGCTATACCAAGTTTTTAGTATTAATAACAATTAATATCAACAATCAACACTGACTGATCGTGTTAAACGCCGGATCATATCAGTCTTATAAAACTGGATCTAATCTCATTTCGGCCTTAAAAACCCCACGGGCAATCTCCGGAGTGTTTTGTTAAGCGTTTGAGAAAAATAATTGGTTCCAGAGTGTACTAAGTAAGTATGAAATACGTTCATTTTCTAAGTTGATGCATATTAGGGACGCCAGAGTCTACTAACAGCATTTGGTAGATTCTGGCATATCTCAGTCAGTGCACATTAGCAGTAACACCGTGCTGTAGTGTACTAAGTGCTTATAGTAGACTCTGGAACTTTTGTCAAAATATGTTCACCACTGCAATACAACCTACCATGTACATAGTAGTATCTGACCTGGATTTATTCTTCAAAAACGCTAGATGCATAACAGATAATACTCTCTAGTGAACCACTCGCAGTGCACTTCACATAGTAGACTTTGGAATCAAATAGAGTTCATTCTCCTGATTCGAATGGTACCAAATGACCATTTTTGGCAAATATGTCAGTTAGTAGACTGACTCTCAGCTCCTCATTTGGACTTTGATTTCGGCATTACAAATGGAGTCGCTATGAATTTGAAATGTTTCTCGACCCTTTGGTCGAGATAGTGCAGTGCAGCGACAGCGGTAGTATTGCATCATAAGTTATTAACACAACTATCTCGATACATATTGTCATTGAATCGCTTCAACGTGTCACTGGTTGGACTGGAGTAAATTGAGTGCAACATATGCCCCAGGTAGCGTTTTATCCCATAACGAATTGTATTCCAGAAAGCGTTGAACTGATCATTCTATTGCGAGTATTTGACTTGATAATATTTACTGGAGAGAACACTCGCTCGACATCAGCATTACTCAACGGCAGAGATAACAAAGACAGCGCAAACAATGCCATGTCAGCATAAACGCGTTCTCCACTGGCATCTCTGTAGTTATACACTTCAACCCAGAGAGCTTCAGGGTTCATATTATCAGCTTTTTTCCACTGAACCAGATTGACTGATTTATACTGAATACGGTATCCAGTTGTCCGATGTCTCCTTTGAACAGCTTCAGCAATTCGAGTAAATATAGAGGTTGCTTCACCTGAGACAACATCGTAGGACTGAATGCTGTTAGAGATCGCTACAATGCAATGTTAGCTGGGAGTCTGTTTTGAATTTGTTTTGCAGTTTCAACCATCCGTCAACGACCATCATAGATAGGCCTATTATATTATATTTATGGAACGATACTGATATACATTATACAATAACTATGACAACATTGTGAGTATTTATGTTTTTACATTTCACTTCAGTATACACTAAGCAGTAATATAAATAAAGCTTACGATACGGTCTGACTAAAACTTAAATCATTAAATGCATTGACTTGATATACTAATTTAAATGTGCGTGCGAACATATAAGCCCAAAAAATTAGCGGCAGTAGGCCTAACAAAATAAGCCCCAAACAAGCAACTCGCAAGTGGTGAAATTAAAAAAAATAAAACACAAAATATCGAAAAGGCGCTATAACTTAGCAGCACATCGCCGTGTAGTCAATGTGTTGACAAGTAATAGCGCCTTTTTGATATTTGCTGTTTTAGTTGTGTGATTCAGCCACAGTCGTCCTTACAAGATATTTTAAACTGTTGAGTTTTTTTTACAATAATATTTGCTATTTTATTTATTTAGTTCTCTAAATGATACTAATCGGCAAAACTGCTAACTGCCTATTAGGGGCCTACGTCATTGCGCACAGCGCTGTGTTAAAAGCCGTAGATGAGTTTGTGCGCATGCGCGAAATCACGTGATCTGTTAAAGGTGCCCTACATGTCTTATTGCAGTCGTTCTCGTCGACGTCGATTTACAGTATTGGACTTCAAAAGTTGAGCATATAGTCTCTTTTGCGGCCATTTTCAGCAACATTTGTACTGCGCATGCGCAGAAACGGTTATTTATGAACTTCCAGTGTAAATTTTGACACCGTCGTTCGATTCGCCACCCCGATTTCCTGTTAGAGTGCAAAATTTCGGCGATTTTGCAACGTTTTTGTTGATTTTTGCATTTTATATGCCGAATGTCCGAATTGTTTGTTGAATATATTGAAGTGGTCAGTGTAATCTCAAGTGGGGGTTTTCTGGTTAATATATTAGGCCTACCTGTGACAAAGGACCCACAGGGCAGGCTATAAGCAATTTGCATCTGACTGCCAGCATATATGCTAAATGTAGTTTGTGGTATCGCAGCTAAACTGTGTGCGATATCTTGACAACGGGCGTATGACTTATTGTTAAGGGCGTCTGGTTAATTTTTGTGTCTTTTCTTATTCTAATCACTGCATTCATCGTTCTGGCAGGAATCGTTATTAAATACCTTAATACTTTTACGAGTCGTCTTGATTAAGATGTTGTTTATAATTTTTATTCCAAATTAACTGGAATCGGAGGTGCTTCAATTTGTATGCGATGTTGTAAAAGATAATGGCAAAGAGGAATACCCGCGCACGTTTGTTCACACTGGATTGGATTGTATAGGGAAGCTGTAAGAGCTTTTCAGTTAGCTTGTCTATTTTGTTTAGCCCGCCTGGCTGCTAAAAGCAGGCCTTCGAGAAATATGTTCTGCTTCTGTTTCTTATTTATTTTTACTGATTCCTGTCAAACCAATTATTTTAAATCTAATGGACCGATCTTCGCCAATTTTTCAAAGTTGGTAGAACTGTGGCTATAGGTGATCAATCTGAAATTAGTTTTCGATCCTACAAGGGATGCTGCCACAGCAACCAATTTCCGTGGCTAGTGGCGCAGCCGGGTGGGCTAACGTTAGGCTTTGCCCTGCATCTAGTTGTCGTTTGAATTTTCTTGCAATGTTTTCTGTTAACATATAAACCGGATGATGATGACGAGGCGCTATCAAGCATCCCGCCATCATTACCTTTACACATTTAGCGATAGGGGGGCTGTTTCGTGGTAAACAGGCGATGGCGCACGACGGCGACAGCTTGTGCTTGTGTTTTTCATCGAGGAAGCTGTGAACTTATTTGCGACGGCGTGCGACCCGAATGACGTCATTGCTCGAGGCTCCGAGCGGCCGTTAATGGTCAATCTCATGAGATCACTTCACTGACCACGGCGTCTACTGGCGCCGCCGCCTATATACAGGTTCTCATTGATAATTCATCGCAAAGTCGCGACTCGCCGGCCGTTCATCTCGGCATCTCATCTCGCGCCAGAATTCAACGACATCGACCACTCATTAACACCGACCTGTTCCCGGGGACAGGCCGTTAAACGGTAGATTACCGGAGCCGGAATATATCTCATGCAAACTGGACTATGTCCAATTGCTTAATTCTTCATCACGATCAAACTTACATCTGGCCCTATCCCATACTGTAGTCTACCATTCTAAAAAGCTGCTGTAACACATTTGCTTGTTTTCACTCCAATACATCTATATGTATAGCTGAGTCGCGTAGCAAAGCGGCTCTAAAATACTTCGTGTCGTTCTTCTTGTTCCTTTTTTCTTATCTGCCGGTGAGTGAGGCTTTTTGCAGAGGAACATTGGTGTTTACTAATAGCGATACACAGAACTCTAAAGGCTTGTTCACAGCACATGAACTAAACTGAACTCCAGTTCGCGTTCTCCAGTATAGAAAGCCGCCTTGGAATACATGTGTTGAGAACTAGCCAAGCACTAAGCGTTCTAGTTTCGCTACAGCCAATTAGGTCGTGACGCTGACGCGCGTGATTAACGTGCATGTAACTGGGTCCAATGGTTGCAGGTCAGTTCAGTTCATGTGCTGTGTCCAAGCCTTGATGCGGGAGTAGGCCTACCCACCGAGCACTGGGATGACATCAGGCGTCGGCGGCAGCGTCTCCCCGACAATCAGCAGGAAGACGACGAGCGCCAGCAGGATCGTGATCTCGAGGTTTACGTTTGACCTTTGACCTCGAGGCTGACCTCGTGATCTCGAGGTTGACCTTCTCGCCGGACTCGACCGGCAGAAAGAAGCCAAGGAACGAGACGGCGTAGATGAGCAGGCACGGGAAGATGAGGTTGATGAGAAGCCGTGATGTCGAGCGAGACCAAACCATTGAGAGACCGAGACAGAGAACGAGACCGAATTGTTGAGACCGAGATTGAGGCGAAACCGAACCACTGAGACCGAAACCGACACCGAGACCAACCTTAAGACAGGCCGAGTCCGAAATTTTGGCTTTGAGACCGGTCTGGTCTCGTGATTGACTTCAACATCGCTGACGAAGAGATGAGGTTGATGACGTAGAAGAGGCTGCGTCGCGTCATGTGAATGGTGAAGGTGACATCGGGGTAGGGCTAGGGCTTATGTAGCTTATGGGATGGTGAATGTGACATCTGGGTATGGCTTGTGTGGCGAATGTGAATAGGTGACATCGGAGGTAGGGCGAGGGCTAGGGCTCATGTGGTTCACGTGGATGGTGAATGTGACGTCGGGGTAGGGTTCGTCACAGCACGTGTAGACTCGCTCGTGTCGCGCCACCGTCACCGTCTCCACGTACCACTCCTGGTTCTGCACTCATCCGCACAAATAAACAACGCACTCGTACATATCACACTCCGCCCCCGGTCCGTACACGTGTGCTAACTGCCCCTGGTGCATGGGCCTGTTTGAGTAGAGGTATGATAACCGGTCATCCGGTCATCTGAATCGTGTTTGTCGATTCTACTTCGAACTGCGAGACGGGAGGAAATGGCTAGTCTGTGGGAATGGGAACAGATCTTCAGTCCGGGTCGGAAATGGGAATAAAATTTGAAATAAACGGGAGTGGGAATGGGAATGGGAATAGCCTGATAAGACTGGGGGGCTGGAAGTATTAACTGCATTCCCGCTTTCCTCTACTGTTTAAGTATTCCAAATCCCGCTGCCTCCTGGTGAGTTACTTTAAGCATACAACTTGTTCGCGTCGCAAGTTCGCAGGGGCCACAGATGCGCTATATGCAAAGACGACGTCATCATAAACCGGAAGTGTATAACGTGTCGCAGCGACACCAGAGAAGCGAGCCACGGCCATAGGTAACATGGAGACTGGACATGTAGTTTCGGAAATATGTTCGCGGACAGACACACACAGACACGGAGACAAAAGGTATACACAACACTCTGCTCCCCTACCGACGGCGAAGTAACAAGTAAATCGGTCCTCAGACAGAATGGCCGAAACGTACGCTGGCTGAGTTTCACTCTTGGTGCTACCCCGACGCCCTAATGAGCGAATTAAGAAAAAAAAGATGAGACAGACAGAGACGGAGATACAGACACCAGACCGTTGTTTTACGCTTCCGCTACAATGTGGCCAGCGAAATCATAATGACAGCGTCCACAAACTGTAAACATGTCCGTTTTTGCTGTTTTTTGCTGTTCGTTTAAAATGAGAACTAATACCGTTAGCTTCTTGACTCTGCAAACGTGTTGGCCGTTCTGTTGATATAGATGTAGTTTTTATACATAGCGTAACGGACTACAGCTTTAACGTTCAATTTTCATCACGCCACCAACGAGCTATAATACGGACCTGGTGTCCGCCCGACGATATTTCACGGCTAGCCGATCTGGTAGGCAAAAAGCAATTTCACTGCAAGAGGCAGTGCGACTGGCAGCAAAAATCGATGACATACTACGATCACGTGACTTGGATACAGCACGATGTCGCAGCACAGTCCTTATAAATCTAGCACAACACGTATAGGCTTATTTGTTGTGTTTGTGTCAAAATGATGTCGATCGTCTGAGACATTACACCTTAATACCGTATCAGTCTAATGTTAAATTCGTTGAATAGGCCTATAGGTAAATTAAGATAACCTGCTTATATAGCTATAGCATCATAGCATTTTGAGAGATTTCCATCAGATATGCAGAAATGATTTTTTTTCTAACCCACGCAAAAGACTGTTGATCAGTCGTCGCAAATTAATGCCTAAGCCTATGTGTGTCAGCTAAATACTGCGTGTAAAGTGTCATTAACTACACAATTATAAATCTCAATATTCAGCCGTCGTGATGCGACTGCCGGCGACATCAGGCAAAGACAACGTTCTCTGTATACTTTAGCGTTTTCGTTGTCTGCTCGCTGACGCGCTATCCATTTGTTGATTGGCTGAGTACGTTTAGTCCCAAAACTTGTAATAGATGGGCTTGACGCTGCGCATCGTTCACGTAGACAGCACGTGTAGTAGGCCTACTACTGGATCACATCATCACTTTTTATTGAGCGTGGCAGAGTTAATGCTGAGCACAATATTGTTACAAATGCGCAACAGAGCTCAAGAAATGAAAGAGTCTGCCTTTGCGATAACTCCGCCCTTGGAAGGCGAGCGGAGTATTGCGATGAGCGTGTTTGCCTGTGTGTCTGTCCGCTCGCGTATCTCAGAAACTATGATACCGACTTCAACTTTTCTGTGCATGTTGCCCGCGGAAACATATTCGGGCGGCTAACCTGTCGAAGTCACGTACGTTTTTAGTCCGTATTTTTGCAAGTCGTAATTGTCCAGTCCTACATCTTCAATTTGCCATCTGAGCGACACTCCATTAACGCGTTAAGAATGACTGCATTGCCAGACCAGACAAACTACCGTACGGACGACAAGGCAAGCGAAGACAAGTTGACCGACCCTGGGCGTGTAGTAGACGGCCTGCTGTTCGGTGACGTTGAATGTGACGTTCAGTTTGTGTCCGTTGTACGTCCACGAGATGAACACCAGGTCACAGCGCTGCTTCCAGACGACGTCGCAGCAACCGCCTTCTAGACGCAAGCGCTGCTTGACGAAGATCAGGTCGCAGCGCTGCTCGGTCTCGAGGGCAGAAATGTAGTCTGGATTTCGCTCTGGGGGCCACAATTTCGGTCTCGACCGGTCTCGGGGCCAAAATTTCGGTCTCGGTCTCGAAGGTTCGGCCTCGTCTAACACCACTGGTCAGTGCCGTGGACGTGTGTTGACATGCTGTGGATGTTTCTTAACCAGTGGCGTTAAACGAGGCCGAACCTTCGAGTCCGAAACGCAGACCGAACTTTTGGCGTCGAGACCGGTTGAGACCGAAACTGTGGCCTTTAGAGCGCAATTCAGACCACATTTCTGACATCGAGACCGAGTCGCAACGTTTGGTCTCGAGAACAAACCGTCGAGACCATGACCGACACACACACACACATACCGTTTAACGGCCCTTTGTCCGGGACTACCCGGGTGAGCCGGTACCAGAAAGGTAAAACCAATCCGGATTTTACTGAAGCACGAGACAGTGAGTGGCAGTGGCATCAGCTGGGCTCAGTAAGTCAGCACCTCGCTCCAGACAGATAACCATGCCAGCACCCCACCGCTCAGTTTTTTTACAGGCCGGATGCCCTTCCTGTCGCCCAACCAACAGTGTCAAAGCACTGAAGGCGACCATGAGACCATGAACGACACAGAGACGAAAATGTTTGTCTCGAGACTATAACATCTCCGCTGAGAATCAGGTCGCAGCGCTGCTCGTCGAACGGAAAGTCGCGGACGTTGAGCGTACAGTAAGTGTTGGCGACCGCCGGGAACATCCACAGTACCTAGGACTAGATAGCAGTACCAGCACCAGGACCTCCTGCAGGCTGAACACGCCGGGAACATCCACAGCACGTCGCCGTCGGACGTGACGATCGCGTTCGTGTGCATGCAATCGCGGAAACTGTCGTCGATACTGTGCCAATTCACCGAAGACAACATCAACAAACCATCTGCTACAGCAGCGGTAGCACAAGGCCGCATCACTGTCGCCGTGCAGATCGATAGACCTATTCGTCAGGTGGCGCCAATGTGCACCCCATCTACAACTTCTTGGTTCCTTAAGCCGACGCGAGTCTGCGCCCCCCCCCCCCCAACGGCATCTCGATCCGTTCATCCGTTTTGAAGAGTCAACGGTCGTGACCAATACACAGACAGACAGTTAGACAGACAGACAGACAGACCACGGAACGTGAAGAATGCGTGGGAATACTGTAGCTCGCGTGAGAGCATCTAGCGTTACACAGGCTACTACATGCTGTGACGCGGGCTAAAAACTACCGCGATTAACAGATCGAGCGTCAGCGGTAGTAGCAAGAAGGGATCGCCGCTACGAGAATTAGATTGCATTTGAAATAGGGTTGCACTGTGGATGAAATTACTGCAAAGGAACTTCACCGAGATAACGAACTGCTCACAAATTGTTGATGAATATGTCCGGCGTCCAGATGTGAAGCGCCGGAATCCAGATGCGATCGACACCTCCGAACTCGCTCGTATCCCAGCGCAGATATTCGTCAACCCAACGCTGTGACAATCAGTCAAACGATATTCACTACAGGTTCAATAATCACTGGGTCTATATTCCAAACCTGTTCATCGAAACATTAATTCATCATATATACGCACCGCATGTTGACAAGATTCAGCTTTCACAATCAAAGAACCGCGCAACGCTCAGCGTTGAAGCATGTTGTAAATAAAGTTGGACGCTCTTAAATTCGCAACGGTCAGTGTCAAGTGGCGAAGAAGCAAAAACCCGGTTTAGTTCAGAGTCTAGAATAACCCTTGCTGTCGTCTGCCTTGGCGCAGTAAGTAAGTAAAAATTATAATAATACGAAAAATTGAAAAACAGCAACAGAGAAATTGTTAATCAGCTGAACATTGACAGTTACTGACAGTCCTACTTCTATATATTACCTCTTTATGATTACTTTAGTGTCCCCGCTCGGTGAAAATGCTAGTGTGGTCGGTACGATATTAAGAAAAAGCTTCCTAGGTTCGTTTCTGTGTGCAACAACAGAATACACTACATGCAGTACATACCAGTCGAATGGCAATTAATGACGATAGCGTCTGATACTTTTCGTTCTGCAGAAAATCACACAAAACAAAAGGTTCGTGAATCACAAGCAAACGAATGGGAACGTTCCGATCGAACGAACTGGAGTTCGCGAACTACGCGACCTAGTTCCAGGCAGCGAACTAGGTCGCGTAGTTCGCGAACTCCAGTGTCTGCAGCCAGTCAGTATACGAAGCAGGTCGATGTGACGTGACGCGAGACTGCGCGCATGACCAACGCCGTTGGTCATGCGCGCAGGTCAGTCAAGTTCAGTTTAGTTCGTGCGATGTGAACGATCGAGGTTCTAGAACTGTATGACAGGGCTCTGAAGTGGCGACGTGCCGCGGCGATGTACGTAGAGTACAGTAAACAGCAATGGCGTCGCCGCTACGGGAACTGTAATCACAGTGTTACCTGCAAGGTGACCAGGCAGAGGTGACATTCCCATCTTTACCCCCAGCAAAGCTAGTACTCGAATTAGCGACCCCGGAGGGGTGCAAGGCTGAGTTGGCCTATATACCGAAATAGTATACCCGCCCGTAGACGTACTCACCCATCCCAGTACTAACCGGGCTCGATGTCGAGTAACTTCGCCGATAGGCCTAAGTCCAACGACGCTAGCGCTACGCCCCGCCGCCGTCCACGTGGAGCCAGTACGCGTGTACCGTGTCGAGTATGTGGTAGACGGAGATGCCGATGGAGATGCTGGTGGTTGTGAGGTCGTTGCGGACGGGCCGGGTCTCGCGGTCGTAACGATGACCGGCGAACAGTCGCTTCTTGATGCAGTGCTCGTTCGACTGGTCGCAGGGGGTCGGCGGCCACCGGCGTGCAGGGCGCAACTCGCCCACAACACCCTGTATGTCATTGCCACCTCAACCGTTCACTTCAGCCTCCATCACTGTATCTCACTCTACTACAACCTTACTAATTACACTGTGAGTCAGAAAAAAAACAAGACACTAAACTGTTCCTCATAACTTCACCAAATGTTAACCGATTTTCAAAACTTTTTCACTGTCAGACTTATTGGTAAATTTGCAACAAACTAATATTTAAATAT
>Ga0126328_10000356_pt1 | contig 10354 bp, 11 predicted proteins | sample InaspJWI13metaG_FD_97003 | JGI IMG/M metagenome (GOLD analysis project Ga0126328, IMG submission 97003) | Marine gutless worms symbiont microbial communities from Oahu, Hawaii - Inanidrilus sp. 1 OAHU.JWI-13 metaG | ecosystem: Host-associated > Annelida > Digestive system > Unclassified... | reverse complement strand
TGATAAAGGAAGCACGATGATCCGGATGGGTGTGAGTGGGTGAATGTTTCTTCTGGTACCGGCCTACCCGGGTTGTCCCGGATCAAAGGCCGTTAAACGGTCGTTGTTGTTGTTGTTGTACTAAATAAATGCCATTTTATTCTAATACATAACAGATTTGTTGCCAATCGTCAGTGCTTTGTTCCTTGCTGACAAAAATAAATCGAAACTGGTTACCATCTTGTGTTGTTTGTTTTTGGTGAAGATCCTTTTTTCATGCCTTCTGCTGTTATGTGATTGGCAGTATCGGCACCTACTACACCTGTTGTACCTGTATGTGATTGCAGCAGTTGTATGTCGTTGTTGCTGTGTCATCAGTACCTACTACACCTGTTGTACCCGTATGTGACTGCAGCAGTTGTATGTTGTTGTTACTATGTCATCAGCACCTGCTACACCTGTTGTACCTGTATGTAACTGCAGCAGTTGTATGTTGTTGCTGCTATGTCGTCAGCACCTGCTACACCTGTTGTACCTGTATGTGACTGCATCAGTTGTATGTTGTTGTTGCTGTCAGTTTTTTCACGCAAGTTTAACTGGAACGCAAAGTACAACATGCTATACATTGACAACCCAGTGAGTGCTTATTAGTTGTTGTTTTAGAATTATTCAGATGCCTTCTGACTAAAGTGACACAACATCACCTCCTTTATTTTAACTGTGGCATTGAACCATTTCTTCTGGTTTATAAGAATGGATGCGTTCTAATTGATATAAGAATGGTTGATGCCTTCAGTGCGTTGACGTTGTTGGTTGGGCGGCAGGAAGGGCATCCGGCCTGTAAAAAACTGAGTGGTGGGGTGCTGGCGTGGTTGTCTGTAAGGAGCGAGGTGCAGACTTGCATATGGCCCAGCTGATGCCACTGCCACTCATTGTCTCTTGCTCCAGTAAAATCCAGATTGGTTTTACCTTTCTGGTACCGGCTGACCTGGGTAGTCCCAGAAAAAGGGCCATTAAACGGGTGTGTGTGTGTGTGTATAAGAATGGATGCCTGCTGACTTTTGTTGGCAAAATAATCTCCCTGTGATCCATCAACTAATGCCGTGTGGTACATCAACTCAGCATATCCTTAAATCATCTCATTTGGCCAGTCCCCCCTCTGTTTTATTACTCTGCGTTTATTTATTTATTTGAGCAAGATATGGAAGAGAACTTTGGGAGATAAATGGCAAAGGTTTTCACAGGCTGCTTGGCCTTCCTTTATGCAGCCATCAGTGTCAGAGTGTTGAAGGAAACTCAAAGCACTGAAGCCAACCTAGCCTCATCCTTTCTTCATCTGCCACCGGACTCTTGAGGGAAGGAGCATGGCTTCTTTATGCCAGTTGTCTTATGTGAGTACCTCTTAAACTGTATTTGATGGGCATACATCTTTTGAAATATAATCATGTGATCCACAATCGTTGTGGGGAAAGATCGCTGGCCTGAGTGGTTGCTGAGATATGGTAACAGCCATACCCATCTCCTTATGAACTGGGCTAGAACTTCGTTGATGTGATGGATGCTGTTGCCAGTAAGCCTATCCACCACTCAGCTCAAGCCAGTTGGCTAATCTGGGTACATGTATACCTGAAAAGTGGCCAATAAAGTTGAATTAACAGGTATATGCACGTGGTACTTGCAGGTAGGTACAGGGTTCAGTTTTGCTGATGATGCTGGCTATGCCAGAACTGAAGATGATGTTGCAGAAAACCTGCTCAAGTAATTAATGCTTTTTACTGTGTAATTTCTTGTAATGCATTTATTGAATTACTGGTTATTTCTGAGATTAAACATTATACTGTGTGGTTGTACTGGGCTGTCTGCAAAAGTAAGAGAATACTCTTGCATGTAAGTTGCACGTAAATTGTCATTTGCTAACCGATTTTTGGAAAAAAATTGCCACCATACTCAGCAGTAGATGTAATAAAGCTTTGTTAAAGATCCCACATCTCCATAGTTGTGTTATACACTACCTTGTGAAATATTTAAGCACCCTTTTGACAAATTCTGTTAAATATTAAGCATTACTGTAATCATCGCATAGTTAGTAATAATAATAGTAATAAATAATATAAATAGTAGTAATAGTAATAGTACTAAAAATAACAATAAAAACAGTGCTGTAATCAGTCTACCATCTAAGCTGTGTAATGGTTTGTAACAGTGTTAAGTACGTGTTGTATATGTTTTAGTGCACTGGTACAGTTCTTTAAATTGTTTCCAGAGTTGGAGGACCACGACTTTTACATCACTGGTGAGGTGAGTGTTATTTTTGTTGAAAACTGTTACTGCTGCATGTGATATATGCTGAGGATATCTCATTGTCACTTGATCTAGAATGTAACTCATAAACACCTACAACTGAAAGATGATTATTTATATGGAAGTATGCTACTGATTATGTTAGTGTGTGTAGAAGATACATTTTTGAGAGTTTTCAGTAATAATTTCTGACTTACTGTCTTTATTGTGGCTGAGTGTAGATTATTTGAAAAAATGAACGTTTACATATCGTTGATGGTTCTTACAACCACCAGTGATATAGGAAACTATTGTTCAGAAATGGCAATGCTGTTGTAATATTAGTTACATTTTTACCTGATTGCTTTGACACTGTTGGTTGGACGGCAGGAAGGGCATCTGGCCTGTAAAAAACTGAGCGGTGGGGTGATTATCTGCCTGCAGTGAGGTGCAGACTTGCATATGGCCCAGCTGATGCCACTGCCACTCACTGTCTCTTGCTTCAGTAAAATCCAGATTGGTTTTTACCTTTCTGGTACTGGCCCACCTGGGTAGTCCTGGACAACATACACCCGTTTAACGGCCCTTTGAAAAACTAGAAATACTGCCACAGCCAGTGTTCTGGCCTCCTCTACCACTGGACTGCTAATGGAAGGGACCATAATCCTGTTATGCTATCTGTCCATTGCCAATATTTCTAGTGTTTATTGTGTCTTTGAGGCTGCCTGTGTAACATGCAGTGGAGGGTCTATGACTATGTAACGGTCGGCTGTCTGTCCATCCATCCATCTGTCTGTTCCATCAGTAGCATCTGCATTTCAATTCATATCTGCTGCCGGCGCCAGAGTGCAGTTTTAAATGCGGCAGCAGGCTGGGCGCCGGCGCTGCCAGATATTGATGGATATCTGCAGGCAGCCAAGCTGCGGCTGCGGAAATCGTCACATCGAGAGCCAAGGTACGAGGCTTAACACAGACTTGTTTTGTTAATGTGCAGTCGTATGCTGGCAAGTACATTCCGGCTTTAGCATCTAGAATTCATCGTGGTCGGCCTCAACCTGACATCTATCTGAGGGGAATTGCCATTGGTGACGGGTGGTCTGACCCACCTGTGGTAAGCTGTCTTAATTTAGTTACACTGATGCTAGCCAGATACATCGTTTTTGTTTTTTTGTGTGTCATGTTTGTTCTCATGAATTGATGGCAGCACTTTCATGTTGTAATGAACTCATTTGTATGTTTTTTTTAAATTTCTTCAAGACGCGTAGATCTCTGAGCATTTTGTCTCAAAATGGAATATGCTAGTTGCCATCAGCAACGGTTTGCAGGCAGTACAACATTGCTGCAACAAAATTCTCCAGTTTTTTTACATTGGGTGCCAGTTAATACATGTTGACCAGTATGATGGCCATAAAATGTTTGTTGTCCTTTTGTTTCTTTATGAGTCTGTATAACACATAATTTAATCCATTGTAACAATATGCCACTGATGTGTTCACTTTATGTAAAAAGTATTCGTCATTCGCCATTTTATATCAGCCAGAATGTGTGCTTAGCACATAAACATAAATGCTATTATGGACTCTTTCTGTTCCAGATGATTCAAGGTTATGCAGACTTCATGTATCAGACAGCATTAGTTGATGAATCACAGAGAGATTATTTTGCCATCAAGAGTCAGGAGGCATCCATTCTTATAAACCAGAAGAAATGGCTCGATGCAGTTGAGGTATATATACTTATAATTTACTCTCAGACTTTGAATTAGCGTATTCTCAACTCAACTTTATTTTCATTCAGACAAACAATGAGCAATAGAAAAGAGCTTAGATCAGCGATATTTTTCTGGCTGCGCATCAGGGCAGACATTGTACACTAACAGATGCCCAGAAAATCCTTTAACAATTCAACAAAATCAAACAGCAAAACTGATGAAAACTAGAACCTATAGTAAAAACTTATCTAGTCTGTTGACGTTAGGTATCTAGCAAAAACGATATATAAAGGTGTAAGTAGTGTGTTGTATAAGGAGTAAACTGGTGCACCAGTGGGTGATCTTGCCTGGCTAGTATCGGTGCTTCTCGCATTGCTTTGACACTGTTGTTTGGCATCTGGTCTGGAAAAACTGCTCTTTTCAAACGGTTTTTGGGGCTTGACACAGTCTGAGTCTGAGTGGTGGCTCAGTAGCCAAGTGGTTAGCGTGCTGGACACAGGCACAGAAATGCCTAGGTTCAAATCACAGCCGCGATGCTGTCGGGTAACAGTCTTAGGCAAACTGGTCCCACTTATCGTGCCTCTGTTCACCAAGCAGCGAAACTGGTAGCAGCTCTCTTAAGGGTTGCAAGGGTAACTGTGGGCCTGGTGGAAAGTAATAGCAGGCTACCGCCGGGTTTATGACTCATGTCACCTGCAGGCTGACTGCCAAGAACCGAGATCAGCTCCTGAACCCTGCACACTGTAATCGAGTATGGGCTACCTTTTTACTCAGTGCGAGTAACTGTGTAAAAGAAGCTCTTTAGACACAATTTGAGTAATGTGTTTTTGGTATGAGAAAGTCATAACAGTTTGAAATAATGAAATATATGTAAAAATGGGTGGCAGTAATAAGTCTGATGGTCATTTCTTGGATGACATAAGAAACACAATCCATGAGGAATTTAAGTAATGTGTAAAATAACACTGACTGCATTATGATGAGATACAGTTGAGTGACATTTTGGTAAATTTGAAAATTTTGAATTCAATTTAGTTATGGATTTTTAATTAGATAACTTATAGATGCATTGTTGTGGAGATATGCTTTCGTATTTTTTGTATGTTATCACTTAATGAGAACAATATTTCATTGCTCAGAAGCCCACTATTGGATGAAGAAAAGATGAAGTCCATTGATTATGGCATCAGGAAGTCTTTGGGTTATACAATAAATTTTACCAAGCCCTCCCTATCTAGCTAACCCTGGTTCACAAGGAAAATGGCCAATAATAAACTTATGTGTGTGTGTTGTTATGCCCGTTTTCAGATATGGGATGTTCTTCTCAACGATGATAGGTCACCATATCCATCTTTTTATACCAACTGTACTGGATCAGTCAACTACTTCAACTATCTCCACTCATCCGTAAGCCAATAATAACTGTGCTTTGTTATATGTTCAGACTTGGAATGGCATATTTGACTACTTCACAAACTGTACTGGATCTTTTGATGTCTATAATTATCTCCGCTGCAAAGTAAGCATGATGCTGTTTTTTGTTTGTTGTCAGACCTTATTTTAACTTATAGAATTATTTTCGGCTTAGTAGATGTTTGCATGCCTGATTATTTCCAGCTGATGTCTGCCGATGGCAACCGCACCGTAACCCGTGGTAACCCCTTCGAGTTATTGGTTAACTACTGCCGCACAAACATGCGGAAAAACTTTTTTAGCGAACGTGTTGTAAAACTTTGGAACAGTTTACCTCCAAGTATTGTGAATTTTTTTTCACTGGCAGCATTTAGAAATTCCTTAAATAAAGTCAGCCTTAGAATATATACTAAATATTAATGCTTTCAGCCTACTAATGTGCTTATTCCTATTGTATAACTGTCCTTTTATCCTTTAATCTTATTGTTTTATTTTGTATTATTGTTTATCATGCTTCTCCTTCAGTGCTTTGACGTTGTTGGTTGGGCAGCAGGAAGGGCATCCGGCCTGTAAAAAACTGAGTGGTGGGGTGCTGGCATCGTTATCTGTCTGGAGCTAGGTGCAGACTTGCATAAATTATGGCCTAGCTGATGCCACTGCCACTCACTGTCTCTTGCTTCAGTAAAATCCAGATTGGTTTTACCTTTCTGGTACCGGCTGACCTGGGTAGTCCTGGATAAAGGGCAATCAAACGGGTGTGTGTGTGTTATTGTTTATCATGCATATGTTTATTGTATTGATTTTATCGGCATATAAGTGGCTTCCGCCCTTTGCTGCCGATGTTTAAATAAATATCTGAATATTTTTTGTTTCCATAGTTTCTATTTTTGAGCATACATTACACACACACACACCTGTTTAACCGCCCCTTGTCCGGGACTACCCAGGTGAGCTAGTACCAGAAAGGTAAAACCAATCTGGATTTTACTGAAGCAAGAGACAATGAGTGGCAGTGGCATCAGCTGGGCCATATGCAAATCTGCACATCGCTCCAGACAGATAACCACGCCAGCACCCCACTGCTCAGTTTTTTACAGGCCAGATGCCCTTCCAGCCGCCCAACCAACAGTGTCAAAGCACTGAAGGCAAGTTTGAACATACATTAATAAATTGGTAATACTACATTTGATTTCCAGTCCTCTGGAATGCATCCCTTTTTGTGATACCGTTGCTTAGATCTGTTAACCACTGAATTCTAATATTTCCAGTGGCTTGTATCATTTCTGGTACTAGTGCGGTACGTCAGAACAGTGGTAACTTCGTATGACCTAATGCAGTTCGCTGATGCCATATGTACACTTGAGAAAATCTTGTGATCTCAGTTATTTTTGGCCCTCATCACTGCACAATGTCCTAATTGTGGGTAATTCCTGTGCAAGGTTGCACCACCTGGCGAATATGATGGATTGATTGATCTTTGCTGTGGTGGTGATGCAGGCTGTTGCTGCCATTGCTCTAGCAACTTGGTACATTCTACCACATATTTTAGCCTCTCTCCAGTCCCTTTCTCATCCACAATTAACCTACCTGATGCTTTTTTCAAGTAGGTTGAACCTGTTATAATCTGCTTTTCTTTGTCTATCTATCTGGCTGTTTAGAGATCATGGCCACTGTCGTACTGTGAAGCAAATCATCACTTCATTGCAAAATCCTGTGCCACTATTAATATCCTAAATAAATATAGCACAGTATAGCAGCTGATCAGTTCAGGTTTTTTTGGGGGGACGCAATAGAGTTATTCCCAAAGGGAGGCGGGATTGCACATTTGCGTGTTTGGTTGATAGCTGTTTATTGTCTGCATTGTATGAGGAGCAGGGTCTGTGTAATGGTATGGTGTTCGTCCATCTGTCTGTCTCTGCAGTTGCAGCAGCAAAGGAGCAGCTTTAACACAGCCCAGTTGCAGGCAACTGGGCTGCGGTTGCACGGGGCCACAGCACGGCACTGAGCAGCAGATGCCAAGGGATGCGGCTGAACACAGACTTGTTTGTGTGTGATAAGATGCCGGAAGACACAGGCTACTATGGCAAGTGGCTGGCTCAGTCAGACATACGACACAGCATCCACGTCGGCAACTTGACCTACAATGACGGAAGCAAAGTGGAAGAGTATCTGTTGGCCGACATTATGCAGTCTGTCAAGCCGCAACTGACTGAAGCTATGAACTATTACAAGGTACTGTTGTAATTTCCAGTGCCGTTGATATGTCATTATGTTTATTTCATACTGGCTTATGCGAGTTTGCCATTAAGTGGGTTGTTGTTCTATTAAAATGGGCATTCTGTTAACCTGGGAAATGAAGAATGCTTTGAACAGTTAGCCCTCGATAACTTTACATGTACACCGTGTCCCATAAAAAAAGGCAGACACCAAACTCATGGCAGTAACTTCGTCATAGCTTAACCAGTTTTCAAAATTTTCCACTGTCAGATTCCCTAGGAAATTTGCAATAAAGTGATTATTGAAAATCCCACCACACCATATACGTGTGTGCACTACCTCGTCAAACATTAATATCCAAAAAAACAATATCTCAAACTAATGTCATGATTAACAATAAATCACAAGGTAGTGTAGCTACAAGTTTCAGGTGTGGTGAAATTTTTCAGTAGCCATATTTTCACAAATTTATTGCTTAGTCTGCCTAAGAAAAATCTTTTTAAGTCGGTGAATATTTGGCAAAATTGCAGGGAGGAAGGTGGATTGCACATTGATGATCGTGAGCAAAAGCAGTTTACTGTGACGTTGATGACGCAGATGTGTATGGTCAATCATTCTGTGGGTTGTGCAATATGGACACTGTAAAAATACTTTTGTCAGTTAATTAAACTGTTTTTGCCTTCAGTGCTTTGACACTGTTGGTTGGGCGGCAGGAAGGGCATCCGGTCTGTAAAAAACTGAGCGTTTGGGTGCTGGCATGGTTATCTGTCTGGAGCGAGGTGCAGACTTGCATATGGCCCATCGGATTCCACTGCCACTCACTGTCTCTTGCTTCAGTAAAATCCAGATTGGTTTTATCTTTGGGTGGTACCGGCTCACCCGGGTAGTCCCGGACAAAGGGCCGTTAAACGGGTGTGTGTGTGTGTCAGTTAATTAAATAATGCTCATGTCTCCAGACAGTACTTTTTCAATAACAATTTTTAAATGGTTGAATCTTACTTGACAGTTTGAGTCTTTTGTGCCAGATTGTTTCACTTATTTCATGAATGTAGTAATTTCTGGTGCCAAATATTTTCACAAGGTAGTGTGGCAACATATGCAAGATGTGATGGGATCTTTAATAATTGCTTTATTGCAAATTTCCTAGAGAATCTCATGGTCAAAGAATTTTAAAAATCGGTTGAGGTTCGACAGCTACTGCCTCTTTTTTGGGGGGCACAGTGTAGACGTGCCAGAATATACACCAGTAGAACTGGTATAACAGTGATTACTTTGAGACTCTGTAAAGTGGAGGCGTAGTGCCTGATTTATTGGATGTCAGGTATAAGGGTATGGGATGCCCAGTGAGTAATGAGTTCTGTATCTTCATCATTTTTGTGTATGTCACTTATGACCATAATCTGGTTTTCCCTGTGGTGGCGTTTCTGTTTTATGGATAATATTGTGTTTGCACATGATGCCAGAACATGTGATGCAAAAGTGGCATGTAGTCAGAATGACTCAACGGGGGCAGCACAGATTTGACACGCTGTGCTGACCAACCGGGGGTAGAATCGGACCGCAGGCGGAGTCTTATGCGTGTGATATCCCTGTTATGTAGGTGATGATCTACAGTGGTCAGCTGGACGTGATAGTGGCTGCACCGCTGACTGAAGCGATGTTGCTGACCGTCCCGTGGAAGTACCAGGAGGAATACCTGCGAGTACCGCGACAAGTCTGGCGTGTTCGTCCGACTGACGTCGAGGTTGCAGGCTACGTTCGACGTGTCCATGACTTCTATCAGGTCGCTCGTCTCGTCTTCATTATTACGCTGCATTGCCTTCATTGCTTTGACGCTGTTGGTTGGGCAGCAGGAAGGGCATCTGGCCGGTAAAAACTGCGAAGTGGGGTGCTGGTGTGGTTATCTATCCTGAGCGAGGTGCAGACTTGCTTATGGCACAGCTGATGTCGCTGCCACTCACTGTCTCTTGCTTCAGTAAAATCCAGATTGGTTTTACCTTTCTGGTACCGGCTCACCCGGATGTTTCCGGACAAAGGGCCGTTAAACGGGTGTGTGTGTGTGTGTGTGTGTGTGTGTGCGTGCGTGCGTGTGTGCATGCGGCTTATTTATTGCTTTACATGTTACGTGTCGTGTGGTCTTCGTGTCTGTCTGCACGTTGGACACACTGCAGAACCCTGTAGAAACGCCTGAACCGATCAATACGCCGTTTGGGAGAGAGATCAGGAACCATGTATTAGCTGGGATGCATGTTGGCGCCACCTGGCATATACACTTTAACGATTTGTGCACACTGCGCAGTGGCGATGTGGCCTTGTGTCAGTGACCACCTGTTACGATTATTCTAAACGTGTGTAATGAGTTACGAGAGACTTGAAACAGTCGACATGGTTACAACATTGCAGTGAAATAGGATGAGATGGTGTGGAGATGTTTTAAGAAATTATGAGAACGATTGGGTGAAAGTGCACGGATTACGAAGTGGGGAGTGTAAGACCTAGAGGTGGAAGAAGAAAACTTGGAGTGTGGTTGTGAAAAAACACAGTCGGACCCAACAACCAACAAGGCATATACCGTGGACCACACACCCGTTTACCTGTTTAACGGCCCTTTGTCCAGGACTGCCCGGGTGAGCCGGTACCAGAAAGGTAAAACCAATCTGGATTTTACTGAAGCAAGAGACAGTGAGTGGCAGTGGCATCAGCTGGATCAGTCTGCACCTCGCTCCAGACAGATAACCACGCCAGCACCCCACC
>Ga0126328_10000355_pt1 | contig 10385 bp, 6 predicted proteins | sample InaspJWI13metaG_FD_97003 | JGI IMG/M metagenome (GOLD analysis project Ga0126328, IMG submission 97003) | Marine gutless worms symbiont microbial communities from Oahu, Hawaii - Inanidrilus sp. 1 OAHU.JWI-13 metaG | ecosystem: Host-associated > Annelida > Digestive system > Unclassified | place... | reverse complement strand
TTGCATATGTTGCCACACTACCTTGTGAAACATTAATTTTAGAAAACGAAAGATAAACGATAAATTACAAGGTACAGTAATTACATATTTAAGATGTAATGGAATTGTCAATAACCATATGAAGACAGCTTTACCGCTGTCTGTCAGTGAAAAAAAATTAGTATCGGTGAATGTTTGGCAAAGTTATAAGCAAGAAGGCGGTTGTCTCGTGCACTTTGTGTGCCTAACCACCACACTGCTAAAAGACGAAGAAAGTGCACGACACAATCCGTAACTGGGCCAAATATTCACTGATTTTTATTGTTCACTAGCGGACTCAACAGTAAACCTTTCCTAATTTGTTTATTAACAATCCATTACACCTTAAATATGTAGATAGATAAATAGACTTGTTTATATAGCGCCTATAAATTCAAAAGAGTCACTAAGCGCTTAAAAACTACCATATGTAGGCAACTACTGTAGGCTGTAATTTATCGTTAATTACTACATTAGTTGGCGACTGTCGCTTATTTTCTGACACTAATGTTCCGCAATCACGTTCTTGCTTGTAACTTTGCCTAATATCTACCGATTTAAACAAAATTCCACTGACAGACTCAGCAATAAACCTAATTTACTTATTAGCAACCCCGCCGCACTTTAAATATGTAGCTACACTACCTTGTAATTTATCATTAATGGTTTGTTTTGCAGACATTAGTCTACACAAGGTAGTGTACGACATTTGCAAGGTGTGGTGGGATTTTTAATATCCATTTAACTACAAATTTACCATGGAATCTTTCAGTGAACTTTTTTTAGATCGGTTCAGATGTGACAGAATTGTGTCCGTGAGTCTGTGGCCCACTTTTATTGGCGCACCCTGTATATACAGATGGGCTGCGTGACGATTGATGGCGTCATGTATTCACTGCAACCGTACGCGCGCGGAGCTCTCAGTCGTCGGCCGGTTCCTCGAGCAGTCGAGACTGTCAACTTCGGCGACGACATCTACCGACTCATTCCGGTCGAGCTGCGACTCAACTTCGACGACGAACCAGCACACAGGCCGACCCGCACCAGTCAGTCTTAACGCCAGTTCACACCGCCCGCCCGGCCCGACGCGACGCGTCGCTGGCAGTTTCGTCACGTCACGTCGGGAAGTGTGAATTGGGCATTTTGGTCCATACACTGGGAATGCAAGCACTTAAACAAAAAACGTCGTTTAAGAGGTTCATAACGTTTGTAACGATTTTTTGTTCAAGGGAATAATAAATTAAACGAAATAATAAAAAAGATGGTGTCTGGTGTATTTCTTGAAATTTTGATGTAGTTGATACAGTGACATGAGTATGACAAGAACATTACTGATATTTGCTGCTCCAAAAATTCATTTTTGTGTTTGACTTTCTACTAGTGAATTTTGCTAAAGTGTTATTAGATAATTAACGTATATTACGAGCTGAGTGACTATAACAGCACAATAATATCTACAGCTTGTTTTAGTTCTTTTTTTCCTGTCATTTTTACCGAGCGACGCATGTGTAACGCTATTCCGGGTATCCATTTGTCTAGCACATGAGGGTAGGCCTATACTATATATCGAAACGGCTGAATAAATCTAGCTGCAGTTAGTAGTTTGCGGACCAGAGCCTACTTTTCGGCTTATTCGACACTGTCTTGTAAGGGAATTCGGGTATTATCAATAATAAGGGCACGTCCATCGGGATTTTTGTCAACATTTTTGCTTTTTTTGTCATGACACGTCGACTCGCGCAAAATAATTATGTCAGTTGTCAACTTCTTTCCACTGATGCAAGTTTTACACAGCGAGCGTCCACCTTTGTTTACAACACTTGAGCCGCGAGGCATTTTTTACTGACAAACGAACATCTTCACAATCGTGATGGCTTTTATTAGTTTAATGTATCTAATGCTCTATTTTGTATCTTTTTCCTCGCATTTACTGTCTTTGTGAATATTCGACAGTAGTGTCCGGTTTCTTACAGGTGTACATGGCGTTTAAATGACTATAAGCTGAAGGTGAATTTTTCAATATTTTTCGGTACAATGTCAGCTCTGCATGGATGTTGTAGGGCCGTCCAATAATAATGAACCGCCGTCTTCAACAGTCAGACCACCAAGAGGTTAGAACGTAGACATTATGTTACAAGATTAAACTGAATAGATAGTAATCGTATTGCAAATATTTTACAATGTATTATTATTATTATTATTATGCAGCGTTTAACGCTCCATGTATCGGTCAAAAAGATGACGAATCGCAGGCGTAGGCCTATATGGTTGTATAGTTTCGACAGTTATAACTGCAAAATCGGAGGGCCTGTCCGATTTTGTGTACTATAGGCCTGCATGCACTTGTACTACAGTTAATAGCGTGCACAAGTGGTTGAAACGCTCACGCTGCAGTTATTGCAATCGTTAGGATTAGCGTTGGCAATATGCATGCAACAATAAAAATTAATAGCAATAATAATAGCAATAATAATAATAATCATCATCATCATCATCATCATCATTATCATCGTTACATGCAATGGAAAGCGAAAATTGTGAATTTTTTGTTGGCCACTTGGCTGTAGGTAACGGCAAACCGAAAGGTAGATGGAGTCGACAGAAACGTGAGACCGTAAGTCGGCAGGAGAACAGCGTTCAAATGCTCGTCGTGCTAGATTACTCCATTTACTACAGGTAACTCACACACCTGTAGTTCTTTTTCTTTGATCACTCATCCTCCAGTGGAAACGGAGTTACTGTGATGAGCATGTCTGCATGGCTCTTCGTGTGTGTGTATCTCTGTGTGTATGTGTGTACGTCTGTCCGCGAGCATATCTCCGGAACTACACGTTCAATCTTCACCAAATGTTTATGCTTGTTACTCATGTCCCACGGCCGAGGCCGGTGCAGCTATCGGCCGCTATCGGATTTCGAGACGTAGGAAATTACTTACATACTTAAAATTTGACGTCATTTATAGCATGCATGTTTTCAGTTGTGAATAGCATATTGCTTGTGTCAAAGTAGCAATAATAGCGTTTATCGTTGGGGCCAGTTGCCGCAACAGCGTATCAGTTACAATAGGCCGATAGGTCGATAATGGCCGATAGGCCGATGCATTTAGTAGCTACATCCGCAGTGGCTCGGTCCTCCCTCGACGGCGTTGCGGGGTTATGTACTTCCGGTTCTGTGGATGACGTCATGTTTGCACATAATGCCGAGGAATATGCGACGCGAAACGGCGCGTATACTGAAAGTGACTCAACACGGGGTAGCACGGATTTGACACCGGGGCGAATACTCAAACTGACCCACCAGGGACAGCACGGGACCGGGGGCGAAGTCTGATATCTACGATTGCGTTGTTTTTGTTCTGTTGCGTGCGGTAGATTAGGCTGGCTAAGCCCACCCCAGCTGTTGTGAGATGTGTGTAAATTGAGTGTTCGCCTGCGGTGCTATTTTGCGCGGTAGCTGCGTGGTCGATTGTGTCGTTTGAAAACAGTGATCAGTTACAATACGATACGAGATACGTGCGCTCAAAAGCTGGCATTAGTCAGCTTAATCTGCCGCACGGAACCAAAAACTAAAAAGTGGGAAAAAAACTAAAAAGTGAGAAACAGATAATATCAGAAGTATCAGTAAACAGTCCGGGAAATCCGTGGAGTCAGTCCTGAAGAAGAAAAGGAAGGCTACGGTGGGAAGGATTTGCAGAAAAGGAAGGTTTTGAGCCTGGAATGAAAGAGTGAAGGGGTGATGGATGATGAGAGTCGATGGAACCGATGGATTGAGTGAGTCAGAATCGGAGAGGTTAGTGCGTGGTTGCTGTAGAGAAGCCAGTTGACGTAGATAAGGTTGAAATCGTGCTGCTGCTGCTGTTGTGTGCACAGCTGGTACGTGTCGAGTCTGGCGAGCACGCCGTCGGAAAAGAGACAGGATGCGATACGCAACATCATCTACTACTACACCAACGTTATTAACGGGGTAAGAACCAATGGACTGCACTGAGAGTTTGTCGTCGACGTGTCCTGCAGGTCTACAGTATACCACTGGCTGCCACGCTGCAACAGTTTGCCTTCGCGCGACTGGAATTCATAATTGACTGATAGATGGTGCGAAAGTGACCTAGAATAACCTACGTAGTATGCGGAGCAGTGTCTATAAAACGTCGAGCGTCTGTCCGCCTGTCTCTCCGTCTGTCTGTCCCATCGATCGACCGCAGCAGCAGCGTGCGGCGGGTTTGCAGCTGAGCTTCCGGCGCATGCAGCAGGCGCGCCGTGCAGCAGGCGCCGGCGCTCGGCAGCAGCGGCGCCGCAGCACGGGCTAGGAAATGCGGGCAGTGTCATGTTGTCAGCTGACGTAGGAAGCTGAACATAGACTTATTCTAATTAATTATGCGCGTTTGTTACATTTTCAAATAAATACAATACAATATAGACAAACTCTCCGAAGTCTGTGATAATTATGGTGACGATGACAAATAAATGGAGCGCGATTAACTGTGTTGCAGGTGAACTTGCGATATTCATCTGTCAATGAAAGCGATTTTGCAATTTCCATCAATGTGGCTCAGTTTTATATCGCTATGGTCAGTTCTTTTCTCCTCGGTTATCTAATCGTTTCAGTCATTTCGTACATTGTTCATGGTTTCTTTTGCCAATCTTTAATTGCTAACTTTGTTCTAATAACTTTTTTGAATATATTGATATTGCAGATGTATACAGTAACGCAGTGCGAATAATTAACCAGTGAACAACGTAATATAACTAAGTTTTTGTACGATTTACAGGGTGGGTAAAAAGTAAGCTGTTGTACTGTTATAGATATTTCAAAGGCTAGACAATAGTACTAACGTAAAATATTCTATAATTTTTGAAGGATCCAGGACGTGAAATTTGGCAACACTAATTCTATTTGTCTGGTGTTAAATATTCTATGCTACACACTTTTATGACGTCATGTTTACATAAGCTAGTTCGTGTTTGCCTAGCAGTAATTTCATTGACAGCTTTCAGTCATAGAATATTTAAACATAGAACAATTGTAACGTAAAATATTTCACGTTAAAATATCAGGCAATGCTCCATTTTTTCTGTAGATGTTCGTATTTGTTCACATTCCTCCTATCTTCTCAGTTTTATTGACATGTTCGCTTAAAATCAACAGCTTACTTTTTACCCACCCTGTATAGTTTACACACTCCCCAAACTTCACAAAACTCCGTCTGTAACTTTTTTAGGCATTTTGTTCACAACCAGACAAACGACAGCGAAAACAGTGCCAACCAATGGCGTAAATTGTATGTTACAGCGATATTACTTGTCAGCAGATTGACCATATGGCGATTACCTGCTAAGTAATATTGCCGTATTCGACATGTGCTGTTTGGTGCTGGACAGTAGACACGGTCCTCCGTGCAGAACGTTTTGAACTGTTAAGTTTTGCAATAATTATATCTGATCGGCGTAACGTACACTTGACGCATGACGGGACATTTGCCTCGCCTGGACATCTGCCGGCGAACCTGCTGGACCAGGCTGGCATTTACACACCGGCGTCTGTCTGATGTGCAGACTCCAAGCGACTCTCCGTGGACGGAGTCGGCGGACATCAAGGTGGACGAGTCGAGTGTTCTCGGCTACGACGCACTGACACGCCTCGAGGACTGGGCCGCCAACGACGCACCGCTCATGTTCGACTTCGACTTCGACCAGGCGTCTCTCTTCTCCGGGTCTCTACCAATTGCTTACAACTATATCAGCTGTCGCTAATTGACCCGCGCGAGACGATCACTGCGATAAACTACAGTGGCCGAGCGTCGGAGCTCGAAGATATTGTCAACTTAGTTGACCGACGACGGTCCAATTTGTCACGCTCTGAGCGTCCATCTTTGTCGAGCTAAGTTGATAACACATTTCGACGATCGATAGGCCGCGGCGAAATTTTCCAACTTCAGAGTTTAGGACAAAACTCCAGAGGAAAGTACCGTTATTTTGTAGATACCTGAATTTCCTTCTAACACAGTGTAGGATAGGTCGAAAGAAGCATCCATGCCAAAACCGGCTCAATTCGTCCCCCGTTTCCATAGAACACCAACTTGTGACAGGTAGAACAGACGGACGGACGAACAGACAGTCACCGGGCCATAGCTAGTACCCGCGCTAGCATAGCGTCGCGCGGGTAAAAACCGTACACGTACTTCACGCGGCGGTTTCAACAGCCTACAGTTTGGTGTAGTGGGCACGATTTTCCGTTTATTTGTAGTTGCACGTGCCCATTAGCTGCTCGGATATAAACGTAAATGAAACTCATTTAGTAGTAATTGAGTCAAAATGGTAAGACAAAATCTTTTTACTGTTTCTTTTGTGTAGATCTACGACGGCGTTTGATTTTATGCAGTTTTATAGCTACTGTAATTACTAGAAGAAACAGACGTTTATAAAATGTCGTTATTCTGTAATCTTTAGAATAATCACTTTACAGTTACTACCCTTCGGGGCAGGTCTCTATGCTCATTCCATCATTCTCTAGCGCTCTATTTACTCGTATACTGCTGCATTACAGTTCGTAACTGTCCGCCGTAAAATCAATCAGACGTGAGACATTTGTGTAATATATTCGCTGTGTGTGTATTATAGATACTCGTTCTTTCGCTATGCTTCTGAAACGGACCCAACAAGGTTTTATTTCTCAGGTGGGGAATTCATCTTCAGCTGTACACATTATGTTAATATTGCCGTCACAGTTATCAGCTGTCGCGACAGCATCCTGCTGAGGACAGAGGTGGACGATGAGTGTGATAACCTAGCCGGCGACCGTTGCATGTATTGTCAACTTAGTTGCCAGACGACGGTCGGTGGTTTATTAACACTTGTCGAGATAAGTTGACAACACGTTGCGACGATTGACGTGCCGTACGCTGCATGGCGAAATTTTCTAAGTCTGAGTTTACGACCAAGTTCTGAGGGTGATGGAAGTGCTGTTATTTTTGTAGATACTTATTTCCATGTAACACAGGGATAGGCGGAAGGAAAGCTCTTTGCCAAAAACCAGCTGGATCCTTCCAGCCGTTTCGATAGCACACCGACTTGTGACAGACAGACACAGGCACAGACAGACAGACGCACGGCTATCACTTGTGCCGCACTGGCATAGCGTCGCGCAGGGATAGATGCTGTTTCGCAAGTTTTTTCAGCGCAGAATTGCAGTGTTTCCTTTCTTGTCTTAAGTCATACTAATCACTGCGCTCCGGTAAAAGGACGGGATATTATGATGAACGTGTCTCTGTGTCTGTCTGTGTGTTTGTCTAACCATATCCTTGAAATCACACATCTTATATTTGCCAAATTTTCTCTGCATGATACCTTTGGCCGTGGCTCGATCTTGTTTTGGCGGCGTTACTACACGTTATATACTTCCGGTTTTGTGGATGACGTCATGTTCGCATGTAACGGCCAGGAATGGGCGACGCGACAAAGGCGTATACTCAAAGTGAATCGCCAGATGGCAGCACAGATTGGCATCGCACCGTATACTTGAACTGACCGACCGTGCGGCAGCATCAACCTGCAGGGACGAAATCTGATGTCTATACGATTGCTTTGTTTTGATGGGAGTTCTTCGATTCGTTTGTAAAACTAGTCTAGTTATTGTTGTGTAGGCCTGGCGAACATAGCAAGCGTGTGTGACGCGCGGCGTAGTACAGCCATCAACCAGGAGGACGGTGAATACGCCGACATACAGACTGCAGCGCACGAGCTAGGACACAAGTCAGTATCACACGCACACACACACACACACACACAGACGGACCTGTCCTACACCGTCCACACACACTCGCGGCGTAGTACAGCCATCAACCGGGAGGGTGGTGAACTCGCCAACATACAGACTGCAGCGCACGAGCTATGACACAAGTCTGTCAAAGCAATCTGACGTAAGGCTGAATCGCCTTATTGTATTCACCAGGTGGCGCCAATTTTCACCCTATCTAATGTGTGATTCTTTGGGTCAACGAGTCTGTCATCTGACGGCTTCTCGATCAGTTCAGTTGATTTTGCAGGGCTCATCGTTATACTTAGGCCTATTGCAAGGTTAACGGTCGTGACCAACAGACGTAGCCTACACACACACAGTGACCACGCTACTTTAGGACATGTGTAGCAATAGGCCGCATTTAGCTAGTGCTGCGTTGCGGCCATAGACATAGGTTGTGGCTAACAGTTAGTTTTTGAGCGGCGTCGTAGTCGATGCTCATTTTCGTTATCTCCACCGCAGCTTGGTTAGGTTATGTTTTCGTCCGTGCTTGTGTGTTTTTTTGTTGCCGGGGTAACTCAGTACGTTTTGAGTGGATATTTGTAAAATTTCGGTCATTGGTAGATCATGGACTAGAGAGGATTCGATTAAATTTCACATCTTGTCTGCATTCCGCGGGAATGTCTCACTGAGTTCGTGAATGAGATACTGGTAGAAAATCACAACTTTTCCTACACCATGGGAATTTTGCGCTTCTGTTGGGTGACCCACAGATATTTTATCAAGATCTTTGGTGGGAGAAAACTAGAAACCCGAGGAGGTTACCAACAGTGTTTATTGCATAGGCTAATGGTACAACCGTTTTGATCAATACCAGCAAGGTAGTGTAGCAAATCTTCACCAAAATATCGTCAAGAGTTCATGAGAATAATGATTAGGTTGCAGTTTTATGCATTTGTCATCTTTTTGCAAATTATCTCCATCTTGTTATTCGCAAAATCATATCAGTTTCAATGATTTTAGTTGAGATTATTTTTCGCTAAGCTGACGCCGACGCTGTATACCATGTTGAAAGTACGCTATGCGCATGCGTCGAGCAGTAGTAGGCCTATACGTTGCGCGTTGTTTGTGCGTGTGCAGTTTTGGCGCGCAGCATGACGGCTACGGCAACGACTGCGACAGCATGAACCAACACGTCATGTCGACGGCACCACAACGTCTCACCAACGCCACATTCACCAACCCGTTCAGCTTCTCCGCCTGCTCCGTGCACTACTTCCGCGAATACCTCGCCTCGCTCACCGAGTACGTCGCATATACAGGGTGCGCCAAAAAAGCGGAGTCACAGACACATGACCATAATTCTGCCAAATCTTAACTGACTTACAAAATTTTTTCACTGGAAGATTCCTTAGTAAATTTGCAGTTAAATGGATATCAAAATCCTACCGCACCTTGCATGTGTTGCTACACTACTTTGTAAAACATTATTGTCAGCGAAACAAGCCACAGCCTCCAGTCCAGACCGATGCTTTACCAACTTGCTACTTCGAGATTACGACCAAGAGGCGACGTCTCAGGAAGCCAAGAAGCCATGTTACATTACGACACATTTCAAACAGTCGTTAACGATTATGTTCTAAAATCACAAAGCACTTCAAGCATGCAGCACATCTGTCTATAGTTTGCTGTCGCAACGCAAACAAGGCAGTGATAAACCACAGACTCCGCCCCCGGTGTTGCCACCTGTGGGTTAATTTGAGCACACGTCGTCTTCTTGTCGCTATATACGCAGGGACATTATGTGCAAACATGATGTCAAATATGCAACACGCCCACTGCGGCCTGGTAGGCTCTGACTGCAAGAAGTAGTCCCGAGCGTCCGCTGCCGGCAATGGGTATTCCTACGCGCCAAGCCCAAGGCTGCGTGTGAGCCTCACTGTCTCAGCCTGGCGGTGACGCGTCGAGCAGCCAATTAGCTTATGTGCAAATATGACGTCATCCACAAAGCCGGAAATACGTATCACTACGCGACCAGAGGCTCGAGCCAAGGCCATGCGTCACATGCACAAACATTTGGTGAAGATCGGACGTGCAGTTCCGGAGATATGATCGCGGACAGACAAACACACACACAGACGAGCAGACAGACAGACAGACACGCTCGTCACAATACTCCGCTGCCCTATCGGGGACAGAGTAATAAACTGAGACCCATTCTGACCCATTCGTCACCCATTCTGCCAAGAGTTTTTGCGTTCGAGATACTTTGAGCTCATGCCTCAGTATGTGGTTGGTACAGGAGCAACAGAAACTGTCTGTTGAACACGCCATCTGGCGGTGGAGTAGAAATCACTGAACACCTCGGACAACGCTACAGCGTCGACAAACAGTGCCAGATCATTTACGGCCCACAGTCTTTCTACTGCGCCGTGAGTTACTTGGATTTAAAACTTTTATACACCGAATTGTAGCTTAGCCAAGTCACACTACTGTTTTAGACTTATAGGCCTACGTTAATTGCAGTCTGCAAGCGCATTGTAATTGTCGGCTATAATCACCTATAATTAACTATTAATTGTACTGATTAACTGATTAATATAGAACCAGTTATGTAATAATCAGATATATAG
>Ga0126328_10000354_pt1 | contig 10387 bp, 6 predicted proteins | sample InaspJWI13metaG_FD_97003 | JGI IMG/M metagenome (GOLD analysis project Ga0126328, IMG submission 97003) | Marine gutless worms symbiont microbial communities from Oahu, Hawaii - Inanidrilus sp. 1 OAHU.JWI-13 metaG | ecosystem: Host-associated > Annelida > Digestive system > Unclassified | place... | reverse complement strand
TTACCACTATAGTAGCAACAAGTGGTAACACTAACACTGAATTTAACTGCATTTATTATACATTACATTGTGTTATATAATGTTACTGTTACTGCTATAAAACTGCAATGATTCAGCAAACAGTGGATATTCTATTGCCAGATCCATCTGGCTTTCACAGCCCCATCACTATGCAAAATGGTTTCTGTGTAACATAATGTAATCTGACTGCAGATACCATGATTGGCTGGTTGGTCTGCGGCACAGGGAAGCTGGTCTCATCTTCGTCGTCGGTTTCAGGTGGCGGCGGTCGTGGCGGAGCAGAGTCTCGTGGCAGTGGTGGTCTCGGCGGCGCATGGTCTGTACATTTACACAATACCAATATCATCAGCATCATCACTGGCTTTACTTACTGACTCAGCTGCAGCAGTTTCATGCTGATCTACAAACTTGGGGACTAGTACTAAATTGCATGCACAAAATACACAAAGCAAGACACTAACAAAAAACTTATGTTAATGTCCAATACTATGATGCTAATGTTAGCCTGTGACGACAAATACATGGGTTACACTTTTGTCACATTGCCATAATATCATCTAGAAATATTTTTATCTACAAGTATGCCATTCACAAGTGTTTTCAGTATGGCAAGAACATAAATTCAGAGATAAGCTACGCAATACCAGTCAATCCAGCATCTAATAAATTATCCATTGTCACTAAATTATTCCTAATCTGTTACAACCATTAAGAGTGTCGTATGCTACTGTTAGTAATAACAACCGTGTTTAACACTAACAACACTGACAAAATATAAAACAAAATGCAAGAAATAAAGAAACAAATAATGAACAAATAGACAAACAAACGAAAAATTAGCAAACAAACAAAAAATGAATATTGCCAACATATAACAAATCTGATACCTTTGCATAACTTATTTTAGAAAAAAAGTTGCAATGCATGCTTCTAGAAAACAAGATGGTGCAGTCATAATGGCTGAATGCCATGGGGCTCTCCCGACAGTGGAAAGATAACACAGATTCACTGGTTACATGACAATGTTGGTTCATTTTAAAACTCCAGTCGGCTTTCAGGCAATACAACAAAAAAACTGCCAACTGTTGGAACTTTAACCATAAAACTACAGTTACAGCATATTCAGTGGAATGTATCAATTTGTGGAATATCCGTGAAATTTTTTTCATTGCCTGTTCTGTTATGGAGTTGTTTAAAAGAGTTGACCATCGTACTATTATAGATGTTTATTGAAAAAAATGTAGCCTATTTGCTGTAACCAACCATATCACTGTTATTTCAACTTTATATTATCTCCATAGCCTTGGTTTTACTTTTAAAGTCCGTCTTGTATCTTTTTCGAGATATGACAAGTCATCTGTCAAAAGTTGCAAATTTTACCCATCAGTGTGCATCTGTTACCTCCAATGCGGATGACTCCGATAGAACTTTACCCGTGTCTTTGACACAAAAAGACTACAGTCTATAAGGTATCATGTTGACTGCGTGCAAAGTTCAGCCGTTTTGACAGAACACTGGATTCTGACAGACAGAGACACACAGAACCATAGATTACATATTACACTAGCACAGCATTAGGCTGCACTGCATGCATGAAATAGATGTGGCATACTGCTACAGTCATCGCATGTTCTGTGCCCTCTGTGTGTTAGACACACTGGTAAGCCTGCAAAAATGGCTGAGCCAATCGAGATACTGTTTGGGGGCAGATTCATTTGGGGGGCCAAGAAACCACATAATATGTGTTGCAATATTATTAGATGGGTATGCACATTTGACACCACCAGAAAAATATGACTTAAAGATCTGTGTGGCAGCAATGCAATCACTTTGACTTAGTTTTAATGACTGTTGTTCTAGTGCTGGTAGTGACGGCATTCTTCAAAAAAGAAACACATTCATACAGTTACAGCATCATCACTAATTATGGTAATTACCTTCACACTGTGTGGTCAACTATACTGATATCGTGAATGCAACATGGTGACCTTGTGACCGTACCTTTGACCTACTGACCTCAAAATTGCGCAGTCTGCTGAGCCCAAGCTGTACTATGGATTCAAACTTTCCACTGAGAGGCACACATGCGACAGACAGATATAATACCTTAGATGACAGGCAGATAGACACAAAGGGCAAGCGGAAACAGGGCATCATGGATGGAGAGCCCTCTGATAAGATGTAAATATTCAAACCAAACAGTACTATAACATGCTATAAAAGTATAAACCAATCAGTAAAACTCAGTACTGGACATGAGTGACATGCAGGAAGAAACTGGTGAAACAAGCAGCAGTTAAAATAATGCTCTGCTACAAACTGAAGAGCCACATGTAGAGCAAACACTGTCACAAACAAAAAGTAACCTTCTCACAGTGGCGGCCTGGCGATGGGATAAAAAGCAAATTCAGAAAAGCAAATACGTAAACCAAACAAAAAAGTTTCACATGCAATAGACTGCATACGTTGTATCTAGACCTCTATATGAGCTATAAGCATCCAGTGCTGGGGGCGGAGGTATTGGGGGTGGAGGCCCATAATCGCGATTGGCTTGATCAACTAAAACAGACAATATTTGCAAACAATGTGAGCAGCCAGCAACGATACTAACGTCAAGTACCGGTAATTAACTGACAATGATTGCTAACATTTGCAAGAATTCCATGAAAACAAGCCATACATGTAAATTGCTCGAACATGCAGTAAGCAATACATACGTCCCACTACATAAATGTACAAAATAAACTAACTCAACAGTGGCAAGTATGCCATACTCTGTACTGTTCATTACTTGTTATAATTCACATACAGTTCTTCACCTTCAGAACTTTGACACCATTGAATGAGTGACAGAAGGTTTTGGCCTTTAAAAGCTATTGCAATTATCTCCAAAGGTTCTCACAACTATAGATAGAAAGGGTCAGTTAACTGAAAAGCCAAAGTAGTATCATTAATTCTTTTATGTTTACGTGACAACTAATCACACAACTGACTAAAATATGTCCTTTTATGTGCTAAATGTAATCCTGCCTAATTTTTATACTGTAGCCGATGTCCAATGCATTATTTCTTATGTATGTAGTTCAGGTTAGGTTTTATTAGGTTTTATCGACAGTGTGCAGTTTTGTGTTTATTTTTTGTGTGTCTGTCTGTTCATCTGTCTATCTTGTCTGTTGTTGTACCAAGTGTACGAATTATATAATAATAATAATTTGACACTAGGCTGTTTGCATACTGTTAATAAACTCACTACATTTATTTGAAACAATGAATAATCACTATAACTGTGTCAACGGAAGCCATATGTAGCTCACACTCCTGAAATAATTGTACAGCATTATTCACTAAAGTGTGTATTAGCTACACATGGTGGGCGGCATGATGCAGCAGTGCACAAACGAATTCATCCCGTGCTGGGGCTAGTTAAGTTAGTAGTGGCTTAGGTGACTGTCTTCGGGCGAGTATACAATCTCGGTATGTTACCAGCCAACTAGATCAACTCAGCCTTGCATACCCATGTGATCCCATATGACATGCGAGTTCCAATAGTGGTATGGCACGTAACTGCAAACTGCTATGCTTTACTTTACTTTACATAGTCTGATCTGCATTTACAGCGAGACAGATGACAAAGCAAAACATACAACCATTACAAACATTTCTTCCAACAAAACTTACCTGCTACAATACAAAAATCCCTTATATTATACAGATAGTGAGTGTGACATTGAAATACAATGAACCCGAGGTTGAAAATGTCACACGAGGGCACAGGTTTTGTCGTATGACCAACCACTAGCTTAAAATATGATTTTTAGTTAATTTTTAACTTCTGTCAACAATTAGGCGGAGTTGCTTTCATTCAACTCTGTTCACCAGGTGGCACTGTAGCATATGATGTCTGCATTCAAATAAGTTGAAATGAAAATTTCAACTTTAGTTTCGAGATTTATTTTAATTTTTCCTAGATATTTATTTGCATTTGAACTGTCTTTCACATTATGTGACTTTGACACAGTGGCCTTTATGATTATAAGTACTGTTGTAATACGCCACATGTTAACAGTCATCAGTTAGGCTAACTTACATGATCACATTATGGTGTGATATTTGCAATATCGCACCGTCAACTACCGACACATTCAGCATTCGATAATGGTGAATGTCATGTGATGGCGTTTCGACCAATCAGTGAAGCAGCTCATAGTTGGTCATACGACAAATCAAAATGTTTGGTAAAAAACAAAACAGATCTACTTTGAAGCATACAAAGTCATGCAGCAGTGACATCAATTGGGCTGAAGGACAATAGAAAAAACTGTCATTGACTATTTTATGACTACTCTGACAATAACTACACTAAGAGAGCTACGTGTAATGCCATGAATAGTACAAACATCCACTACATCAAGCTATATGTCAACATAATTCATAAACCTTTCCAAATTCAGCTGACACTGCCCACCTGCTACTTGAAAAATAAACACTACTGACTAATCAATGCAAATACTGTAGCCAGCAGTAAAATATAAAACTATAATAGGTCATGCACCAAAGTGATGGAAAGTTATTCTACTATTGGAGTACAATGCCAAAAAGTCAAAACAGAAGAATGAGAAGAATAGGGGAAAAGACGAAGAAAAAGAAATATCCACTGTATTGTAAACTCTGTCAACATCATCAGCTGAGTTGCTAATAGTGATCATCATTGCAACACAGAACTGCAACAGTGCATGCTACTGATTGATTGGTGATCTTCAGGTGCTTGAAGGTAATGCTGTGCTAGCAAGTAAGATGGAGGTCACTGTACAGGACTACTACAGTAGCCATTACAATACTCTATTTCAAGCAAAAGTGAACTGGTTGACTATAATGCAAAGAGGTGAAGGCTGTCAAAGATATGCATGATAGGTTTCATAACGTCAGCCAATAACTTAGCAAACAAGCGCAAAAAATTAACAAACAGATCAACATCAAAAACCAAACAGCAAACTGTGCAAAACGTGGGACAATATGGCAATCGGTGGCAAAGCTCCGAAGCAACATCTTCTGCATCAACCGAACGACGTTCTACCTGTCGGTGTATAGCGGGGATGTGTATCGCGTGGAGACTGCAGCCCAGATAGTGCTGTATCAAGGTCCCTATCAGCTTCAGCCAATGCGTTCTCAAAGTCTGACACTGGCCTTGATCGGCCAACGCTGGATGGAGATATTCTGGCAGGCATTGACTGTTTAGGATGCTCTACACCAGAGCAATGCTTCCAACGATCAGTATTTAGTGGCTTCAGTGAAAGAAGTCTATAATATAATGCTGCCAGTTATATCTAGCCACTCTGTCTCAAGTGGCATTTAGGCAATATCAGTAGGATGCACAATAAGCAACTGCCATTTAAGAAAGACATCTGTTAATATTGTATAATCGTCACTAAACAGGTGGCAGTGCAGGTTTAACCCAGTTGCAAAATAAACGACTCTTATCTAACCAATAAAGAGCAAAAAATCTGCAAATAAGCAACCCACATTTGTTTCATTATTACCCAAATATTTACTGATGCAGCAAAAAGTAACTATCATTCAACTGTGTAGAACAAAACTTATCTTCACCCTGCAGTCTGAAAATAACCTTATGTTTATCTTCACTCACTAACCACACATTAATTATGATCAGTAACATGGAAATTCACACAGACATACTATAGCACTACAAAAAAACACTCAACAGCAAAATGCAGCACTCTCTATACAATAATTAAACTAATTAAGCTACATTCAAACAAAATTGATTCTAAACTAAATGGCAAAAAAAACATTAGCAAATCATCGCACATTATTACTACTGTTGCTAGAACAAGTACAAAAAGTAACGTACAAATTAGCAGCATTGTTAGCAATGACCAACTTTAGAAACTTATGAAAAGCATAAAAATAAAAAAAGATATGGCTAAACAATTTCACATCAAATATGGGATTTAAAAACAAAAGAATAATAGGAAAATGATGAAAGACTAAGCTGATGGTATAATACAATCCAGGACATAAATATTTTCAGCATAAAAAGAAAAAAAAACACGGGAATAATGAACACGATAGGCCAAACAAAAGAGTTAAGGCATCTATCAAAACGTTAAGCCAGCTGCCAGCTACAATGATAATAAGCATCACTACACTACTGGCTCTATCTATGGTTACAATAACTGCTCAGATTTTGGTTTACGACTAACAAAAGCTAACATACCAGAGAGATTGAGACTGTCAAATGGAGCGGACAAGTCCGGGAGATAGTCGCCTCTGGAGTGCACACTGACAGCTTTCCTCACTCCGCCGACTGAGTCTATCAACTGCAACACAACATCAGCAACTGCAGACATAGTAATAGCTCACAGTTCACAGAATCACTTCATACTGCTTACAATAACACTGACCAGCGGTTTAAAGGAAAAACAGTGCAGACCTAACAGGAAAAAGTTCAGTGCTAAAACCCCGTAAAACCATACAACATAATAGAACGTACGAGTAAAATGTAGGTCTAAGCACAACTGACATGTGTGACATCTGTGGGCATGCCTGTTGGAAAAGAAAGGTTTTTAGTTGACGTTTGAAAGTCTTCGTGTGAGTGAGATCACGCAGTGATGATGGCATATCAGACTGTTCCAAGCTGGCACACGAAACTGCTTACTTACAAGGTGCCAATGTTAATTCTGCATCAAATTCCCTGACTTTTCCATGTTTTCCAGAATGGCAGCATTTTGACTACCAGCATATCTGACAGACTGGTCCATCATCTGCATTGTCAATTTCATCAATTACCTGATGTCAAGCAAAACAAATGCACAATTCCCCAGCAAATAAGCTCTTGCGACTTGTAAGTGGCCTATGGCCCTTTGTTGCCTAATAAATTGATTGACTGATTCTAAAAGCCTCCTTGAAACAAGTCAAGCTAGAGTAAACAATGGACAGTACTGGCTGTTTTGGAATCAAAGTACAGGCAGAAGAAACAAAGTTCAGAAATATGAGTAAGACTTGGAAAAGAATAAGGTTTTGTCATTGAGGTGGACACTGAGAAAGCTAAGAGTGTGACCAAAGTACAGACTGGGAATTACCTGGTGGTTAGCACCTCTCCACTGACTGACTGCAGTTGGGTCTCTTGGATTTTGTGCCAGACCTTTCGCACACTGTACCATTGGCGCAATGGCTGAAACAAACATGCTGCAAATTCTGAACTTGGCATGGATAAAGGCATATACATGAAACTGAAAAATAGATGGCAAACATAAACAGGCTCTCAAACTAGCAGTTCTGCATCTCTATCATGCTCTGATCACCAGGGCCACCAACTCTGCAATCTAGCAGTACAGCAACATGTGGCTTGGGTCTACAAGGCAGCACACAGCATTTATGTAAAACAACACTCTGCCACCAAACAGCCCCAAGCACAGGCAATGCTGTATGCTTCATACATTCCAGGAAGTAAAAAGTGGCACAATCACAATTCTAAGTGCTGATTTCAGTTTTATGCACAAGAAACACTGCTAACACGCAATCTGGCAGCATTATTATGCAATTCAGCTCTTCCAGTTAACTTCCGCAACTGACATTAACCTTCATAACAAAGATTTCGTTATAACGGACTGTAATAAAATACTTATCTGCTTCAAAACTAGTGCACAGGTCCAAAATAACAAACATCAACAAAAGTCGATGGCTAGCCAGTCGGAGAACACCTCTGCATACACAATGCATGCATACAGAAACAAAAAGACAGGTCAAGAACATAACGGGCAGCATGGCATAAAAGTTATCGTCAAAATTATATCACTTCACAGTTCACGCCACATTTGCTGTAGCCTTCAAAGTATTCGACAGCATATATTTCACTTTTTGTTTTTCGAGGCGACACTGCCAGTAAGAGAGATTAACACTGTGAACAACGCACTGCCACGAAGTCGGTCGACAGCGCTGTTGACGTGATCAACAAACTGTGGGTCTTCACTGTTGTCAGCTTCCGACTGAGCCACTTGCAGGATACGATGCGCTCGACGTGCGATGTTCGATGTGTTGCTGACGACGCCTGCCGGATCAACGTTTGCAATCGCCTGCTCAGTCCGATCGGTGTCACGCAGGATTCCTTCCTCTGCACCAAACACACAGCTCAATACATCACATCAGGTTGTCCTGGAAAAGAGGCCGTTAAACGGGTGTAGTAGTAGAAGTAGTATCATGTCTATTAAGAAGTAACTGCAAAAGAGGTCAGGTATACAGAAGCTCATTAAAGACATTATTAGCTCCTGCAACATCAGCAATTGACTTATGAAATGTAAATTATGCTAGCCACATGTAGCGACAAGCGTACTGTGTAGATGCAATATACGGATGAACAGACAAACACATGACAGATCTCAAAGAGTGTCTGTTCACCTGCCTGTTCCCAATGTTTATGTGGTCAGTCAATTTATGCAGCCTATACTCAAAATGACCTGCCAGATGGCAGCATGCAGCAATCATTATCCATTGTAGTCCAAGGTACGGCAGTCGACACAGACTTGTTTGTGCAGGTAACTGTGCATGTGGGAAAGCACATAAAGGGTGCAGCATCACTTCTGTAAGTAGTCAGTGGTGGTCCAGTTGACGATTTATCAGGCTGGTATTAATGCTCTAAATTCCTTTCAATGCTTGTACCAATGCAAAAGTATTACCATTTTTTATCAGACAGAGCTGACCACTAACAACTTTGGAAAGTCCTTTCAGAATACAATAGTAGAATTAGCAGCTCACACACAACTTCCAATCACTGCAATTAACTTTGTATTTCACGTGACACATTTCGCATTTTTGGGATAATGGCCTAGATGTTATACAGCAACAAAAATTTTATTCAAAAGAAACTCAACACTGACACCATTACTATGACTCCCTATTAGCATTCCATAGAAAGTATAGTCCTATCTTGTACCATTTCCAAGATATAATAAATGCGGAACATTGCAAATTTTTCCTACTGCATGTGTATCTTTCATCCCTGTTGAGAGTGAGCACATCAGAAATTTTGCAAAATCTTTGTCATGAGAAAACTAGAGTTCCATGGCTGAAATGTAGCTTGATGGTGAGTATCGCAGTGTGACAGAAGTCAAACAGACACAAGGGTCATGAGAACATATACTGAACTAGCATGCAATGCTGTGCAGGTGTGCAATAACAATGCCATTAATACTGTCTGCTGTAGTAACTCACCATTAGCACGAATGAAGGCTGCCGTATCAATGGCTTCATCAACGAGACTGCGAAGTTTCTCAGCATTCTCCAGCCACTGTTTCTTCAGCAGCTCAAAATGTTCTGCCGACTCCTGATTGCTGGGGTTCATCAGGACAATGCGAGCTGCCTTCACCACGTGTGGAACCAAATCTGCAGCCTACAGGTGGTGCACATGCACTGTAATCCAATGACTATATTAAAATGCATAATCCTACAGTGCTTAACTTCTTCTTGCGACTATGTATTAAAAAGTAACAATCTACAACAAACAGCCCTTTCTTTTATGCAAGCTAATAGAGATGAAATGATCATTCACATAACTGAAACAAAAATATATGTTACTTAACGAGATATTTCAATCAACACTATCAGTTAACAATGCATCACATAGTCATCACAATAATGTTCTATCAACCTGCTGAGCCGCTGAGTGGATGCCTTCAACAGTGCGACGATCGTTACATCCTCCCGACTGAGCAATGGTCCGAGACGTCGATGCCAACTTGTCCGCATGTGCCGCAAAATTATGTGCTCGGTCTTCAAAATTCTCTTCTCTCCGTGGCATTCCTGTTGTCGGCAACAACATTGAATTTTCAAACATTTCACAAAAATGGAAAAATTACAAGACCCGAATGCCATATCATCATATCAAGTGTGGAAGTCAGTAAGTGCCAAAAGCAATTTCGAGCAGCATGCCAACAGTTGTGTGTAACTGGCAGGGTATGACTTCCCATTAGTGTTCTATAGTAAACTTAGGTCTTAAGAGAAAGAAAAAGAATGTCGTGGGGGTATATACAGAGGAGCTTTTACTTCCAGCCCCATGTATTAGATGGGTGGATGCATAAAAACTAAACAGTGCACTAACATAAGACAATAACATGCTATGCAAGTACAACATTTTCATCAACAGGATTACAATAGCAGACATGTTTGAGAAAGCGATTAAAATAATACTCAACTCACAATGCACACAGTTCAAACAAAGACACACACACCCACACACCCATTTAACGGCCCGTTTTCCAGGACTACCCGGGTGAGCCGGTACCAGAAAGGTAAAACCAATCTGGATTTTACTGAAGCAAGAGACAGTGAGTGGCAGTGGCATCAGCTGGGC
>Ga0126328_10000353_pt1 | contig 10397 bp, 3 predicted proteins | sample InaspJWI13metaG_FD_97003 | JGI IMG/M metagenome (GOLD analysis project Ga0126328, IMG submission 97003) | Marine gutless worms symbiont microbial communities from Oahu, Hawaii - Inanidrilus sp. 1 OAHU.JWI-13 metaG | ecosystem: Host-associated > Annelida > Digestive system > Unclassified | place... | reverse complement strand
TCTGGATTTTACTGAAGCAAGAGACAGTGAGTGGCAGTGGCATCAGCTGGGCAATGTGCAAGTCTGCATCTCGCTCCAGACAGATAACCATGCAACACCCCACAACTCAGTTTTTTACAGGCCGGATGCCCTTCCTGCCGCCCAACCAACAGTGTCAAAGCACTGAAGGCACAACAAACCACATTCAATATAAAGTAAAGTATTTGACACGAAACCAGCACATTTTTGTGCATGAACTGTCACACAACTTTACATCTTGGAAGTCTTCATGAACTTCAACAAACTTCATAATATGAATGAATTTTACATTTCTGAGAACATAATTTCTGGTAATAAATTACAACTCGAGGCATTTAAGGTGATGTTATCAAAGCATTAATAAGCACGACAACATAACACCTAGCTTTGTAATTACAATTCTGTCTAAAAACTTGCCTATACCAAATGGAAAAGTACACAGTAGGCCCATCTACATGTGATAACACCGAATGACAACTCTTACCTCTTACGCAAATTTAATCACTTTATAATGCTGACAGACGAAATAAAAAATATACATAAGCTGGTAAGACAAGTACCTGCTCTCGTGAGACACCGTTAACATCAGACGCCGCGAATGGTCTTGTGGAGTCACTGGTGATATATGCTCCAGGCGGCAGGTCGTCGTAATCACCTTCACCAATCACCGAACCACTGATCAGCCCTCTCTCAATCGCCGTACAAATCGGTATTTTCTCTCCAGTGACTGGATTGATATACACTCCCTGCAGCTTGTTGATAAGGCCTCTTCTCTCAGCCTCCACTGGATCGTATTCTTTGCCGGTTTTTGGATCTCTGACAGCGGTCAGCAAGTACACCTGTCTGTCATAGTCATCGCCAATCTCCAACTGCGCCGTCTTGGTGACCGCTGCATCAACAGGTTCAGTAATGACAAGTCCCAGACGAATTGCTTCGTCAATTGGAATCAACTCATCCGTCTTCATGTTCCAGTATGTCCCAGTTGCCTTGTTGACGATCTTGTGTCGAACAGCATCTGCTATTGGTATCTCTTCTCCAGTCTGAGGATCGATGACTGACTTTATCCGGTATGACCGAGCATCGTGCATGACGGCGGCTGGTCCGGGAGCACCAGCGCCGTAGTCAGCAATGATGTATCCACGACTGACTGCTTCGTCGACTGACATCACCTGGTTGTGGTAGAGGTCGACAAACTGAGTCAACGCAGCGTCCAGCAGATGTCGGTCCACCGCCTCCGCAACTGTCAGCTGTTCACCGCTGACAGGATCAATCACTGCGACGATCTTCAATGATCGTCTTTCCAGTGAAGTTGTTGACGAGTGGACAGCTGGCTCGGACTCCATCACCTCAATCAGTCCAGCCTCGTATGCATCATGCAGTGACATCGTCCTGCCAGTTCGCTCAATGTACAGTCCATTCACAGTGTCCAGGATGCCGCGGCTCACTGCCTCGTCCGGATGAACCATTTCACCGGTTGACGAGTCCTTCACACGCCGGATTGTGAACAGCATGCGACCATGCTCAACTGTGGATGCCACGACAGACTTTGTTGCCAACTCCAACGTTTCCGAGTCACCGTCCAGTGGCTCGGCACGAATCAACCCGCGTTCGAGTGCTTCGGCCAGCGTTAAGACTTCCGCCGTCACAGGATCAATGTAGATTCCGCGAGCCATGTCGAGCAGGCCACGGTCCACGGCGTCGCGGGGTGGAATGAATCTGTTGGTGAGCGAGTCGTGAACCGCTCCGATGTGGTACGTCTGCTGGATGACCTGCTCGTTTCTATCAGTAATCACGAGATTGCTGGCGACTGCTTGCTCCAGTGACAGCCGCTCGCCAGTCCACGGGTGTATGAACTCACCCGTAGATGCATCAAACAAGCCGGCATCGACCGCTTCTTTCACAGACAGCTCTGCGCCCGTCTGAGGGTCGACAATACCTCGCACACTGATGGACACATCATCGCCGCCAACAACTGCCGACGTTGCACCACGGGATGACCTCATGGAACTGTATCGACCGTCGATCACTGACTCTTCCGCGGTCCGCGCGACCTCCTCCTTCTTCCTCTCGACATCCAGCAGTCGGCCCTGAATGAGCGCGTCGCGCACGGCGTCAATCAGCGGCAGGCGGATGCCGCGCCGTCGGTCGACGTACTCGCCGTGTCCGGCCACAACGACGCCGGCGTCTACAGCACTGCCGAGCGTCAGCCAGCGTTCAGTCTCCGTGTCGTGGACCGAGTCGACCCGCAGGTGGAACGTCTCACTGACGTGCGTCACTCGATCCACTCCCTCGCGACCCACGATCACGTCGATGATCAGGTTGCGAGCGATTGCCTCAGTCAGACTCAGAGCCTCGCCAGACACCGGCTCCTTCATCACGCCCGCCAAGTCCAGCAGACCACGGTCCAGAGCAGCGCCAAGGTCCGGCATCACTCGGCTCGTCTCATCCAGAACCTGGACAGTACGTTCCGCCACAGGTCAACAGAACATCCTCTAAACATCAACAAAAACTAGCTAATCCCTAGCTAATCAATGCTAGGGATAGTGAAATTATGCAGTTATGTGCACAAAATTTCACACATTATTAGCAATCTTCCGCATAATTTGGCACAATGTCACTATCCCTACACACACACGCCCATTTAACGGCCCTTTGTCCAGGACTACCCGGGTGAGCCGGTACCAGAAAGGTAAAACCAATCCGGATTTTACAGTGAGTGGCAGTGGCATCAGCTGGGCCATATGCAAATCTGCACCTCGCTCCAGACAGATAACCATGCCACACCCCACCACTCAGTTTTTTACACGCCAGATGCCCTTCCTGCCACCCAACCAACAGCGTCAAAGCACTGAAGGCACGAATTTCACTATCCCTAATCAATGCTAAACCACTACTACCAAAGCGGCACTTTTCAGAACATCTCAAAAATCAAAACAAGAAAGCAACATGTCCATACTTAGTTGCAGCAATTCCATTTCCTTGAAACAGACAAGACTTGTCTACACAATTTTTACCCAAGGTCGGACATCAATAAGAACTCAAGGCAATGACTGGAACCAAAACGAAACAAGCAATTAAAGTGTGCGAAAAACTATATCATATGTAAAGAACTCACTTGACTCTCAAATATAAAATGATATAATTTCACTTCGTTACAACCCAGCACTAATTTTTATACACCAAAACAGTCTGTCTAGCAATAAATCTCGCAATCTATTACAACAATTATAACAGCAAAGAAGCAACATCAGGTGACAAATACATACCTTAGCTGATCTTGGTTCAATAAATCCTCGGTAAACTGCCTCATCAAAATTCATCTGCTGCTGCGTGTACGGGTCTATAAATGCTCCAGTGTCTGCATCCAGGTTTGCAAGGGCATCCACGAGAGACATGCCGCGTGGGACATCGTCGACTGACGACGCTGTGGTAGTGGTCCGCGTGAACTGTATAATTCCGTCGTCACACAACTCTCCGACTGTCCAGCACTCATCTGCCGTCTGGCTCAGTCGTTCTTCCTTCTCTTCCGTGATTCTCAGCTGGATGCCACTCTCCGGGATGATCACGTAACCATTGCGGATGGCGGCGTCCAGAGGCATCAACACGCCAGTCACTGGCTCAGTGAACGTATTGTTGGAAATGTCAATCAGACCTCGCCTGATGGCCTCCTCAAAGTCGATCCCAATCACATCCAGGTCGCCTTCTCTCAGCGGCACCGACACATATCCTCTCATGACTGCTTCTGACAATGACATCAGCTCCCCAGTCACCGGATGTCGGAAATATCCAGTGTCCATGTCGATTAAGCCACGCTCCGCAGCTTCATACAGCGACAGCGGCGTAAAACCGTCTTCAGCTGTTCCTCTCTGTGCTGCACTGTCTCGTTTGACAGAAGTCGTAGTACTCCTGCTGATATCGATGACCGCTCCGCCTGACCTGGTCACATCAGACCGAGACAGACCACGCTCCGGTATGAAGCCTTGAAGAGCCATCTCTGTCAACGTCAGTGTCTTGCCAGTCGCTCGGTTCTTCACGTCTCCGCTGTGGAAGTCCATCAAACCCGACTTCTCAGCGTCCGTCAGCGTGATCTGGTGCCGCGACGCCGGGTCAATTATCACAGAACAGTCAGGATCAAGGAAGCCTACATCGACCGCCTCTTCGACAGTCATACGCTGGTTCGTTGTTGGGTTTCGTATGCGGCCCAGAGGCACCAGCAGCAGACCGGTCGTCAGAGCATCGTTCAGCGTGATCACATCCGGCATGCTGGATCCAGCCCGGCGCAGTCTGTTGTCAATGAGGTTCTTGATGTGGGAGTCAATCAGGCCACGGCTCACAGCCTCGTCAGCAGACAGCAGCTCGCCCGTCCGCGTGTTCTTGATTACACCCGTGTTCCAGTCTATCTCAACCAGACCGCGTCTCAGCGCCTCGCTCGCCGGCACCATCTCGCCCGTCCTGCTGTCCAGCATCTGCGTAGTCTCAGTCGTCACCTCTGTAATACCGGGAATCTGCGGCAGGCGTCGCCGCCCATTCCTACCATCATCAACACTATCCACGTCCATTGCAGACGACAGCTCCACCGACGTACCTACTCCTATCGTTGGAGTCTTTCCCATGGCCGCCGGACGTGACGTAGCTGTGACCACATCATCTTCCATCGCAGTTTCTGTTATCATGGACTGTGGAACAGCTGAACTTACGTCTCCCGTCTGCAGATCGGGACTAACTGTCGACGGAGTCTGCTGCTGCTGAAATGTTGAGTCAGTCAGCTGTGGCAAGTGACTGGACGGCTCCAATGTCGACTCCTTTGTCTCCGTCTTCTCAACAGTGGTCGTGATTCTCTGTGTCATACGCAGCACTCCATCGTCAACAGTTACCGTCATCGGCTGCGTTTCGGTCGACGACTGAACAGTTTTGCTGTCACCGCCCTTCCGCGGCGTCGCTGCGATGGCCGGTGTGTCGGCTGGTGGAGCTAGAACTGCTGCAGCCAACTCAGTCACCTTCTCCTGCAGGCGAGCATCTGCCTCAGTGGCCACATCGGTCTCAAACGCCGACTGAATGAGGGCCAGCCGGGCCACGTCCGTCAGCACAGGGGCTCCAGGTAAGCTGAATAGACCCAGACGAGCTGCATCCACAGGCGCCACACGACGCCTTGTGTCAGGATCACAGAACTGCAGTGACTGCTCGTCGACGATCCCCAGCTGCACTGCACGTCTCACAGACACGCGATGTCGACCTCGTGGATTATAAACAACTGCAGCATCATCACGTACCAGACCATGCTGAATGGCATCATCTATCGGCAGCTTCTCTCCCGTTTCTTTGCTCATCAAGCTACTGCTATCCGGAGGACAACTGCTCACTATAAGTCCATAGTTCATAGCCTGCAGCAGCGTCAGCTCACATGCGTTGTTGTTGCCTGCCACATCGGCTGGCAAAGTCATCTGTCCAGTCTGTCCATTGACAAGTCCATTAGCCAGTGCTTCCGCCAGTGACATCCGTGCTCCAGTTTCCAAGTTCACAACGACTGTAATGTCGCCGGCAATAACTCCGGCAGCTACGGCATCAGACAGCGTCAGTTTCTGACGAGTCACTGGGTGCAGCAGCAATCCAGAATTGACGTCAAACAATCGACAAGCAACTGCATCATCTATGTTCAGCTCAAGCTGCCAATCAATGTCCGGCAAGAACCGCGGATCTAACGTAATGTTGGCAGTAGAAATACGCGACATATCCAATCGGCCTGTGTACAGATTAATCAACTGCCTGTCAACAGCTTGGTCCAGTGTATACACTTTGCCAGTTCGCAGGTCCACGAGTGCTGGTAGCTTGGAGTTTATAAGACGAGAAGTAACAGCGTCTGACAGGGTCATGATGAAGCCACTGAGAGGATTGAAGAACTGTCCTGTTTTGACGCTGAACAGGCCGAGTTTGACGGCCGCATCAAATGACAGCTGTCCTTCAAATTCTTCCTGTGTTGGACGCTCAGCAGACGATAAGGTTTCTTCGATGGTTATAGCAGACGGAAGCTGTTCAACGACTTCGGTAGTTCGTATGGTCATCTGTACCTCCTCAACAGGTGTCTGCTCAGACGTCGGCGCAGTCTGGTGCTTTGCAGCCTGTTTGCGGTTGATCATTGTAGCAGTTGTCTCATCAATAAGTCCTCTGTGCAGCGCCTCAGTGGGAGTCAACTGTCGACCGCTGTCCCGTTCCACAATCATCCCTGTGTCCCAGTCCACGACCGCCGTCACTCCGTCGGTTGCTGTCTGCTTCGCGGCCGATGACGACCTCACTATGGCGAGGCCTCTGCGCACAGCATCGTCAATGCTCATCGTCTCATCAGTCGCTGGATTATAGTACGACCCATCGCGGCCAATCAGACCCATCTGCAACGCCTGAGACACTGGGATCTGGGTGCCAGTCAGCGGATTGAACACTGTCGCAATCTCGTCAATTCTGCTTGCGACAACCGTGCTGCGGAACAGCTGCTTCTTCTCAGTCTGGTGAATCAGCTGGCCCACAATCAGACTGCGCTCCAGGGCCTCTGATATCGGCATTCGCTCGCCCGTCTTTGGGTTGATGTACATGCCGCCCGACTCGTCGACTAATCCGCTCTCGATGGCTTCGTTCAGCGGAATGACGTCACCCGAGTCCGGGTCAACGACTCCCGCTATCTGGAACGTGCGCCTCTCCTCTGACAGCTCCTCACTGGTCATCTCTTCACGTGCGTCTGCCTCGTCGTCAATGTGCACACTTGGCACTCTCTCTTCACTCGACTCATCGGCCGCGTCTGCCGACGGCCGGCCCATTTCCACATGTACCAGACCACGTGCTATAGCATTGTCAAGACTCATCACTTCTCCGGTGACCGGGTGACGAAACTCCCTCGTAGCACAGTCCAGAATGCCCAGTGATGTGGCCTCTGCTATGCTCAGCTCACGCTGTGTCCTCGGATCAGTCACAGACTTCAGCTTGTAAGCCACTTCGCGAGACACGAGTATTTCGCTGGCCTGACCTCCGGGCTCGCTAGCAGTCACTGTCGACTGGGTCACTTTGGCAATAACGAGACCGCGACTGACTGCTTCCATGATTGGCACCGTCTCTCCAGTTGTAGGGTCAATGTACAGTCCCTTGTTCTGATCCACAATCCCACGCTGAACGGCTTCAGTGATGGAGATCTCTTTACCGGTGGTCGGATCAACAACACTTTGAACCGAGAATGTCTTTGTTGTATTGACAAACCGGGGTCCTTCCTGCACTGCTACTGAACCATCTGTTCCAGTGAACACTAGTCCACGTTTGACTGCTTCCGAGATTGGTATCTGAAACTTGTTTCCGGCATCATCTTTGCCGAGATACAGTCCGTTTGCCTGATCAATGATGCCGCGCTGCAGTGCAATGCTGGTGTCAACTCGTCTTTTTGAGTCTGGGTCAATAGCACCAACGACTGTGTAGCTCTTGGTTTCTGGCAGTGACTTAGTTGCCACAGATCCAGAAGTTGATACCGTGCTCATTCTGACAAACCCGTGGTCAATGGCATCTTCTAGTGACAATATCTCGCCTGTCCTGGTGTTGGTATACGATCCTGTCACTGTATCGATGATACCTCGGCGCCTGGCTTCCTCTTGCTCAATATCTAACCCAGTCTCTGGATCGACAACGGAGATTATTGTGAATTTGCGCCAATCGCGAACGGCATGCTCTTTCTTTGGCTGTGTAATGATGAATCCATGGTCAATCAGGTTTCTCAGTGACAGACGCTCATTAGACCGCCTCTCAGTGTAGTGTGCTGTAGGTTCAAGTAACTCCATGTCAATGGCTGTCTTTATGCCACATCTTCTACCAGACTCTGGATCAACAAACGAAGCGGTTTCTGGGTCAAGCAGGCCGTTGATCAGTGCTGTCTGAACAGTATGCTCTTTGTCGGTCGTCGGTTCCTTGCAGTAGCCAGCATCGGCATCAAGAAAGCCGATAGCGATGGCATCGGAGAAGGACATTGGCAGTTCTGGCTGGCCAGAGACTCCTGCCACAGAGCGTGTGGAAGCCAGTGAGCTGACATGTCGTTCCTGCATCATGACCGACTCGTAGCCACCACCCTCCGTGCATCGACCGTGAAACTCGAGTCTCTCGCGGCGTTTGACGCGCTCCGTGCCGTCGGCAATCTTCTGTGTGTATTCTTCTGTGTCTTCAGACTCGCGGTGCTCATCCACGCCGCGCTGGACGTTCACTGCACTCAGCCTGGCCACGGCCGCCGAAGGACCCGGCACGAAATCACCCCGCGCTCGCTTCGTTGGGATCTCGGCAAACATCTCGGTGTCTGAGTCAGTGCCGACCTGCAGCAGGCCATGGTGTACAGCCTGGTTCACTGACATGGTCCTGCCTGTCGCCGGATCTGTGTACACACCCGCAAGGCCGTACTGGATGCCGGACGTGACAGTCGTTGTAGCCAAAACGGCACTGGTTGTCTTCAGCAGCAGAGCAGCATCTGATGCTGTTATCAACCCAGACGACACAGCATCTTCCAGACTGACTGCACGACCACTGCGAGGGTCTACAACTTGCCCGGTCAGTGGATCAAACTGACCGTTCTTTATCAACTCTAACATCGACATCTGCCGGCCCGACGCATCACGACAGCCTGTTGGCATCAGCAGTTTGTCACTCAACCCAACGACAACAAGACCACTACGCTCCGCTTCATCCAGCGGTATTCTACGACCCGATCGCTGGTCTACATACATGCCAGTCGCAGGGTCAATGATCCCAGCAGCAATTGCTTCGGTCAGTGTTAGCCGACTGCCAGTTCTACTGTCAATCACTGGTCGATCAGCAAATGAAATGTCCTGCCGGACAACCTGTGCCAGGCCTTCGTTAATAGCTGCAGGCAGCGGCATGGCAGTGCCTGTCTGAGGGTCGACAAAATGACCCTGTTCGTTGATGAGTCCACGCTCAATAGCTTCACGTAACGACAACAGTTCACCGCTCCGCGTGTCCAGAATGCACTTGAGCTCCGTGTCCAGAATTCCTCGGTTGATGGCCTCCATCAGAGTCAGCCGCACTGAGCCGGAGCGACACACATGTCCACTGGCAGTCAGCAGACCATTGGTCAGTGCTTCATGTAGAGGCAACGGCTTCTGTATCAGCTTCTTGTCAACAGCCTCGCTCAACGCAATCTCACTCTGCGACTCCAAGTCGACGTACCTGCCGGACTGTGCATCGACGATTCCACGGCTTACAGCTTCCGCAACTGTGACGACGTCATCCGTGGCCGGGTCGTAGACCTCTCTCTGGCTGGCGCTTACGATACGACTCTTGACGGCCTCATTCAGAGACATGCTACGCTGAGTCAACGGCTCGATCACGCTCCCCGACTGTGCATCACACAGGTCTTTGTTGACGGCGTCGTGCAGTGGCAATGCGGGCAACTGTGTCGACGGATAATCCGACACTCCATAGTAGCCATGAATCACACTGGTAGACTTGGTGATAACTTCACCGCGTGCCAGGCCATCAGCAACGTCGCTCGACAACAGTCCGTGTTTAGCAGCATCTGTGGCACTCATCTGTTCACCAGTTCTGGGATCTCGGACTCTACCTGAAGTAACATCGATGTAACCTTTCTGCACGGCTTCCAGTACTGTCAGTTCTCGTTTAGTGGCTGGATCGTGCATGCCACTTCCTGTCTGTAGCTGGCTCGCAAAATCGCCGTCCACGTAGTTGCGCTGCACAGCGTCGGGCAGTGAGTACCGTCGGCCAGTCTTAGCATCGACGAATCGTCCCGAGGCGACGTCAAAGAGTCCGGAGTTCACTGCGTCCGCGAGTGTGACGTGACGACCGGTCTGCGTGTCCGTCATCACGGCAGCTTCCAGCATCTGTCCTCGTGGCACATGCGACCGCACCTCCTCCTGGACCACGGTCTGCACGCCGCGGTCGTGCTGCGGCCGGAACACATCGACGACGTCACAGCCGCGGCTCACTGTCGCAGCCACGCGATGACGAGACATCCAGCCGACCTGGTCAACCACCTGACTCGCATCTGCATCACTCAGCGCTCTCAGCTCAGACTGAAACGTGCGAATGCCAGGCGCGTCCCGCTCCAGATTGTACTACACACCAACGACAACCAACAACACAACAATATCCTGCCTCACAGGCCACATTACACACACACACCCGTTTAACGGCCCTTTTTCCGGAATACCCAGATGAGCCGGTACCAGAAAGGTAAAACCAATCTGGATTTTACTGAAGCAAGCAAAAGACAGTGAGTGGCAGTGGCATCAGCTGGGCCGTATGCAAGTCTGCACCTTGCTCCAGACAGATAACCACGCCAGCACCTCACCACTCAGTTTTTTACAGGCCGGATGCCCTTCCTGCCGCCC
>Ga0126328_10000352_pt1 | contig 10419 bp, 4 predicted proteins | sample InaspJWI13metaG_FD_97003 | JGI IMG/M metagenome (GOLD analysis project Ga0126328, IMG submission 97003) | Marine gutless worms symbiont microbial communities from Oahu, Hawaii - Inanidrilus sp. 1 OAHU.JWI-13 metaG | ecosystem: Host-associated > Annelida > Digestive system > Unclassified | place... | reverse complement strand
GCAACAAGTGATCGACTGATAGCAAGCGTGGAGCGACCGGTGACAATTATCCCGCTCACAATAGGCTTTTCGGTAACCGGTAAAAAACCGGTTTCGGCAAACCGGTTACCGGTTTCGAAAAATAAACGGTTTTAACATCCCTACTTGAAACATTATTTTTCCCGTTCTTTCTCCTTTCTTCTTTCAGACGTAACCACGCCTGCAACCTACCAATCAGTTTTTCACAGGCCGGATGCCCTTCCTGCTGCCCAACCAACAACGTCAAAGCACTGAAGGGATAGGAAAAAAGACAATATTAAACTGAATGTTTTCTACAGATTTGTGTCAGTGTAGAGAACTGCAGATGTCTAATGTGTTGTGTGACAGGATCCGCCGGGAATGCACACGTGTGGCTACAGCGGCCGACGGTTCGTCCTCAAGAAACATTACGACCAGAAAACGATGGGGCCGTGTATAACATATGAGCAGTACTGCGAGCAGATTGGCCGCGAAGAGGAATACTAGAGACTACTGAGTGGCGGCATTTTTCATTGTCGACCAGGGGCCTGATTTACAAAATATCTTACAATTTATCGTACGATTATCTTAAGTTTATCGTAAGATCGACTTATGACAGTGACTTACAACGTGCTAAGATTTATCTTGGGAATATCGTAAGTCAATTTATAGAATACTTTTGTCCTACGATCTTATGATTTTTTGCAAGGTAATCGTATCTAAGAAAAGCCTTGCATTCTTCGTAAGATGTTTGATAAATTTGACGTTCGTCGTATATCGATCGTAACCTCAACATCCAGGATCCAATTGCTCAACCAGGCTCTGCCTATATGAGGAGTATTTCTGTTGACCAGCCATGTTTAGAAATAATTTTGTGATTGCAGTGACGTCAGAATCCCGGAGAAACTCGCCTCCTTGTTGAGAAAAAGACCCTTGGTCGACAGTGAAACATGCAGTTCTCGTCCTCTGGTCACAGACTCTGATGTTGGAAATAGCTGTAATGACACTTACCACTGCTACCATCGTCGTGTTTGTATAGGAAGTATGCGATTGCTGTCAGCGTTGTGACTGGACTTGATTAATTTATGAATATGCGTTTGTTGTCGGCTGTATTGATAGTGCAGTCCTGAAGACCAAGACCATTACCCTTGATTGCCCATGTCTAAAATGCCACAACCAGTTTGCATGATTTGTACTTCCTTCGGTCATTCTGCGTGGCTCGGTAGAGTGGTTAGCATACTGGATTCAGGCGCAGAAGGGCCTGGGTTCAAATTGCAGCCGCGACACTGTTGGGTAATAGTCTTAGGCCTCTGTTCACCAAGCAGTGACATTGGTAGCAGCCCTCTTAAAGGTTTGCAAGGGTAACTGCAGGCCTGGTGGAGAGTAATGGCAGCCTATGCCAGCGCCAGTTGTATGACTCGCGTTACCCGCAGGCTGAGTGCCAAGAACCGGGTTCAGCTCCAGAACCCTACACATGCAATCAAGTACCGGGTATGGGCTACCTTTACCTTTTTTATCAGTCATTCATATGGCGTGTTGTCCCAAACACATCTACTAACTCTTGTCAGTCTTACATGGCGTGGGTTGTCGTCCCTTCTTAAGAGAGTTACTTTTGACAGTTTGAAAAGTTCAGCAGTTGAAAAATGTGGCTGTCGACTTTAGCGAGATGGTGCCAGTTACGTTGCAGAGTTGGTAATCGACTTAATTACCGGCTTCACACTTCAGTGACTGCGAGTCTGGACGTTTCTACACTTTGAGAAGATTTGTAACCATATGTGCTTGATGAGACATATGTATGTTGGAGTAAAATGCGACATTACATCAACAGTATACTGCAATACACAGCCTGCGAACATTTTTTCTGGAACACTGCGGTACTGTACAGTATGTCTCGTGTGTTATCGCAGTTCCTAGTTTTAGGGAAACATAACAAAGACGCCATTTAAACAACACATAATATTGGCTTCATCCATCAATACAACTACAACTAGAATGAAAATGCAGTACGGTTGTCCAAAAAGCAATTAATAACACTATCTCAGTAAATATATTACACATGATATAGCCAAGGTCACATGACTAGACTAGTATATTACACACACACACACACACACACCCGTTTAACGGCCCTTTGTCCAGGACTACCCGGGTGAGCCGGTACCAGAAAGGCAAAACCAATCTGGATTTTACTGAAGCAAGAGACGGTGAGTGGCAATGGCATCAGCTGGGCCATATGCAAGTCTGCACCTTGCTCCAGACAGATAACCATGCCAGCACCCCACCACTCAGTTTTTTACAGGCCGGGTGCCGTTCCTGCCGCCCAACCAACAGCGTCAAAGCACTGAAGGTATAGACTAGTATATTACAAAGTTACAAATAAAATGCAGACCCAGAATACTGATATATGTCACTAAAACGAATGAGTCAGTAAAACATAATGCGATCTAACTGGTTGGTCATCTAGTGGTCATCTATACAATAAATTTCTCGACTCAGGAGTCTTCACACAATTAATATAAATATACATTCTAAAAGTACAAAAATGTGAAATTGCAAAAAGACGATTTCGGCCAGATAACAGTAACATTTACAGTACATTTAGCCCTGCTGTAAAGCTTTACGTGGCTGTTTGTGCTGCACTAATAAAAACTATATCAATATGTTGAAGTACAGCCATGCAAGGTTAAGTGGTTTTATAATAAGTAAATAATTTATAATAAATAAATAATAATAACAATACCAAACATAAAAAGCTAACACAGCAGCTGACTAACAGCATATATGCAGTAGTGTTAAGATGAAATAAGTGACAGAACTTACACATTACAGTTAAAACAATTCAAATTGTCACACTAAAATGAACATTAGCACTGGCAATAAACATCTAACTACGTACAATTCAGACAACAAAAATAGTGTTGTTATGGTACCTGAAACCGACATTAAAACCTAGGTTTATCAGAGTCCGTTCATCACTGAAACCTAGGTTTTTCTGCCGTAACTGACAATTTTCAGGTTCTTCTGTGTGTAAAATAGTATACAGTATATCTATAATCTGTCACAGCAAATGTTGCCATCAGTGGTAACATGCCATTCTGACTTATCTATAGATACATTATCTATAATCTTGTTATCAAAATTGGCCCGACTAAAGTTCAGTTAAGGAAGCCTTTTTTTTATTTTGTGTTCGGATACTAAACCTGTAGGACTGCAGTCAGAGTATATGTGAAGTTTACAATGTGTAATCCCGTTAACCAAATCCAAGGTTCCCCCGCAAACAACCTACCACAAACGATCGTCAGCGAAAACTTCGGCGCTGTAACAACACTACAACAAAATGCTTGTCGGCGAGCTGAGATATTTGTAGGCAGAATTACAACACACGACGGCAAAACACCGACAGGCACAACAACATATCGACAACGTGAAATACTGGTTCGTAGTGGCTAGGGCTGCCAAGACTTGACCGTCCAATTTCTCACTGCAAGGACCGGTTGACAATTTCACTCAAAACTGGACCAGTGAAGTCCGGTACATTATCCGGTATTCGTTATAATGCCACTGATGTAACTCAGTGGCACAGCCCTTAGCAAAATTTAATAAAATTCTATACAACAAAGGCAATTTTGTGGGCAAAAAATGCAACAAAATCCTTTTCGTTCGGAGCTCTGCTGGGGAGCCATACGCTCCCCGGACCTAGTCGACTGAGGAGGGATATTCCCCCTCGATGCAATCGGCCTCTCGATCTCTGATCCAGTTTTTAAAAATGCGATAACCTGGCAACACTAAAAGTGGCACCAACTCAAACTGGGCTTGAAGCTTATGTTCTAGTTTTAAGTCGAGACAATAAGTGAAAATGTACACACGACACTACAAGTGACTTGGCACAGTTCATTGCCGATTTGCATAATTTTGAAAGCAGTATAACGACACACCATACAAACGACTGGTAGATTTAGTCGTACATGGAGAAAAATAATAAATATCACAAACAGAAATTACAAATTACGTTCCATAAAAATGGTTTCCCGGGTATACATGTGGATTCTCTCTGTCCCTCCTGCACGACTACTGACATTCACTAGGTGGTGCCTACACAAGAGGTATGAACTCTCTGAGTGCTTTCTAGATAAATCTGTCACAAAGCACAAGAAAACTGCCGTCAAACTTGACTCGGGTCGACAAAAAGCACAATAACTGTGACCAGTGTGACATAGATGTAAGTCAGACAAACGATCTCTAGATGCAGTTGCACCACATTCGGCTAACTTTAACCGTCGGTTGACTACTGTAAAACCCTTCAATTTGGCTGGCAGCCCCAAAATGTTGGCAGATTCATATGCAAACTTATTTTGGCACCTTTAATTTTGGCGAATCCCAACTGAGTGATAATTTTCCAATATGACTGGCGCGTTACTTGCACCCATGTAAACTCGTGTTTAGTGATGAGCCAGTCGCACTTTTTCAACGCCGACGCTAATTAGAGCTGGTATAGTATCGGTATTCGTGCCCTTTAATATCGCGGCTTTGTGAAGTCTCGTGTAATAAACGACAAGGGTCTTACAGAAATCCATGTTCGAACACTGTTATTGGGTTGACGTGTCGCGTGACCTACCACTGACATGACGAGGAGACTGAGTTAACTGACGGTAAAAGTCAACTGAGCCCAGTGCAACCAGAACCTGGATATTCTAATGATGATGTTAGTGACGAGCCTTCGCGTCGTTCATTCGTCTTCATCGATAAACTTGTCCATTCGCAGACAACAGAACAACACCAATGACGCCATCAGACCAAGGATCTGCAGAGTGATTCACACACACGGACATAAACTGCGTAAGTAAGTCCACATATCAGAGAAAGAAACTGATATAGCATACAGAGAACAATATACATAAAGGGACACACAGTCAGGCCAAGCAGTAACATCCAGCAGTACAAGTATCTGTCAATGCTCTGACATCACTGGATATATGAATCATATGTGGATATAAACTCAGTAAATAAGTACGTATAGATATATGAGGCCCTATTTAAACTCAGTAAATAAGTACGTATAGATACATGGGGCCCTATTTACAAAATACCTTATGATAATGCCAAAGTTACGATCAACTTACGATGGTCGTCGGGTGTACAAAACATCTTATGGAGAACGCAAGGCTGTTTATAGGTAAGATTCACTCGCAAAATCGCAAGTTCGTCTGAGACAGTGTTTGTAAATAAGCTAACGATATTCTTAACGGAAATCTTATCACGTTGTAAGTCACTACTGCAAGTCCATCTTACGATAAACTTAAGATAATCTTATGATATATCATAAGATATTTTGTAAATCAGGCCCCAGAGATACAGAAAGAAATGGACAATAACCGACACAACCAAGCCAAGCAATAAAAACAACCCAAAGTCAACGGCAAGCCGGTTGGAGAATGGCTGCGCCTGGATGCATGTACACAGGTACACACACAGACTTTTCACTAGCTCCTCAGATTGCATTACACGGTGAGCCAACGAAAAACAACTCCAAAGAAAAACTTCTGTATTTCAGCAACAGCAGTATGGGTTTGAGCCAAACTTTCAGACTTCATATGTGAGTATCCACAAAATATACGCTGCAAAATTGATTAAAATAACTGATGTGGTTCAACAGATATAACAGCTTAAACTTTTTGAAGTGAACATGCAGTTGCACATTGAGCAATTATGAGTAATGAGATAAACAGTGCAGCTGCACTTAGTATTTAAACCACGGGCGCTGGCACAATGGGTTAAAGGAGGTCGACTGACCCTCCATAATTCTGACAAGGGGTCATCGACCCCCTAAAATTCTGGGTACAGAAGTTATTTCCCAAGGGATAATTCGTGCCTAAATGTTAGAAAAATATGGCTTCTTTGGCACTTGGATTACACTGAATTCAATTTCAGCCAGGTCTCCACCTGCCCCACTGCCTGTATGACAACTAGAAAAGCAGCCGCGTGGCCATACGGCAACGCAGTTGTGTGGTCTGTCTGAGGTAGCAGAGCTTCTTGTCTCAAGCCGCTGCTGACGATGTACATGCATGGCTGTTTGCCCGTCTCTGTACTTCTGGTCCGGGCTGCAGACAGCGACAGCCGTCTGGGGCGCGCTAGGCAAGTGGGGTGGCGAAGGGTAATTGGCTAAACCGGCCCACAAAAAAAGGTTGCCCACACTCGATTACCGAGCGTAGAGTTCCGGAGCTGATCCCGGTTCTTGGCAGTCATCCTGCAGGTGACGTGAGTCATTAACCCGGCGGTAGGCTGCCATTACTTTCCGCCGGGCCTGCAGTTACCCCCACAACCCTTAAGAGGGCTGCTACCAATTTAATCCGGCCCGCAACTGCTTTAAAATTGTCCATTTGGCCCTACAAAAAAACGGCTGGACAGCCCGGCATTAGATGCCGTAAGACAATGGGTAGTTAGTGAGATCACGGTGACAGACGGACTTCGATCATACCTGGACTACTCCAACGACGATTGCCACGATGCCGAAGATGTAAAGCTTGCGCAGAAAGAAGCTCTTCACCTCGTCCAGGCATCCCTGCAGCAGCAGCAACACGCGTGCAAGATGTCTAACTAAACAGTATTTAAACCATGGGCACCGGCACAAAAGGGTCGACTGACCCCCTGTAATTCTGACAACGGGGTCGTTGACCCCCTAAAATTTTGACCCTCTCCACTTATCATAACTTCCGTTTTATTCACATTTACTCTCATGCCTTTTGCTCTCCATGTTATCTTTCCACTCGCTAAGCCTTTTAATCAGCTGAAATTTTTGGTACACAACAATAATTTCCCAAATGATAATTTGTGCCGACAGGTATAAAAATTATGTGACGACAGTTTTGTAACTAATGTTAAAATGGTGAAGACTTCAATGTGAGACTTTTGTGTCTCGTGGATCTGTTCAAATTCCGTGAAATACATGCCACCAGATGGCTTCTTTGGCATTCGGATTTCACTAAATTTGATCTCAGACGGGGCTATCAGTGGCCCACTTCCATCAAACCCACATTTTTTAACACCAAATGCCCTTTCTGCTGCATCCCTCTCCCAATTTATCCTGGCAACAGGCAGATGCTAGCCAAACCATCTTCAAACCTCCTCCAGAAACCTGGATGAAGAACATTCATGATGACCCGACTTTGCTGAATCTTGGGATACAGGAGGCAAGAGATTTGGTGCGAAATCGGCCTCTCTAGAAACGGATGTCATTGCACAGCGCTATGCACTCGTAGTGGTGCATGCTACTACTGGATTGGACAGGCACTCAATAATGCTGGCTTGATTACTGGAGTCTTAATCGCTACACAAAGATCAGTGACCATTAAAAGGTAAAGGTAGCCCGTACTCGATTGCCAAGCGTAGGGTTCCGGAGCTGATCCCGGTTCTTGGCAGTCAGCCTGCAGGTGATGCGAGTCATAAATCCGGTAGTAGGCTGCCAATACTTTCCGCCAGGCCTGCAGTTACCCCCGCAACCCTTACAAGGTTGATAACAATTTTGCTGCTTGGTAAACAGAAGCACGATGGATGCGAACAGTTTGCCTAAGACTGTTACCCGACAGCGTCACGGCTGCGACTTGAACCCAGGCCCTTCTGCGCCTGAGTTCAGCACGCTAACCACTCGGCTACCGAGCTACTGAGTGACTGTTAGTAAAGTGCAAATCTAAGCAAGCTTGGTGCAAGTGAACCTGGGTAGTTGACTAGTTGTGAACAAAAACTGCTGAAATCACACTATTTTAGTCAACTTTTTTAACATTTGTTGATTTTTGTGTTTTTCTCTGTGTTTCAACATTTGGCTGACTTTAGTAATGCACCTATGATCTAGGTTCTCTTAGTAATGGGTGCACTATAAATTTCTGATATGATATGATATGAGGTTATATGATATGAGTGCCTTCTGTGCTTTGACGCTGTTGGTTGGGCGGCAGAAAGCGCATCCGGCCTGAAAAAACTGAGCGGTAGGGTGCTGGCGTGGTTATCTGTCTGGAGCAAGGTGCAGACTTGCATATGCCCAGCGGATGTCACTGCCACTCACTGTCTCTTGCTTCAGTAAAATCCAGATTGGTTTTACCTTTCTGGTACCGGCTCACCTGGGTAGTCCCGGAAAAGGGCCGTTAAACGAGTGTAGTATTTGATACGAGGTGATGCCTATCGACCTTGTCATGCCAGAGCTGTGGCTGGAGCAGAGTGTTACAGTTGGTGAAGTTTCTGATGCAGCATTCGCGCGGCACGTATTCACGAGGCTCGTGGCTGCGCTGAGACCACGCCGACGAGCCAAACCAGTCCGAGTAGTTGTGAACTCCACAGCACTTCAGCTGTATAGTGTACACACACACGCGTGCTATTACAAGTTAATACGCATTACGGCTCTGAAAGCTGGACACTCAGAAAGAATGAAGAAACACGTCAGAAAGAGATAATGCAAGGAACAATGCCAGGTGCACACAGGCGAGGAAGACCACGCACGGCCTGGATGAACAACATCAAGACGTGGACAGGACTCCCCGTGCAAGAGTCAATCAGAATGACAGAGGACAGGGATAAATGGAGAAAGTACGTCCACGGTGTGGCCAATCCTCGTTACCGGTATCTGAAATAGAATTTGTACATAACTGACGCCACCAACACAAAAATTTCCAACATCAGGCTAGAAATATCCCAAGATGCAAGGATTTGCATCAACACAAGATTTAATCAACAGTTTCTCGTCACAAAGCCTTTAAACCTTTAAAACTATTCAGAGATTTAAAAAAACCAATCAATTAGTGACTTCCCAGTTTAATCTAACAGATCTACTGGTAAATCAACCAAGACAAAATAAACAATCGGTGAACCAAGATGTAAATGGTTGAGACACGACACAGGACAAGATAACAATCTGAGCTCTGACAATCAGCTGGCTCAGAAACAGGTAAAAAGGTAGCCCATAGTCGTTTACCGAGCGTAGGGTTCGGAGCTGATCCCGGTTCTTGGCAGTCAGTCTACAGGTGACGTGAATCCTAAACCCAGCGGTAGGCTGCCATTACTTTCCGCCAGGCCTGCAGTTACCCCTGCAACCATTAAGAGGGCAGCTACCAGTTTTGCTGAACAGAGGCACAATGGGTGTGAACAGTTTGCCTAAGACTGTTACCCGACAGCGTCGCGACCGATTTGAACCCGGGCCCTTCTGCGCCTGAGTTCAGACGCTAACCACTCGGCTACCGAGCCACCACTGGCTCAGAACACATCCTAATTACGAGAGTAGCGGGGAAGCAAGTACAGCAAACAGAGCCTCACTTCATTCTGTATGAAGGCCCACGCAGCGCGAAGTCCCTCGGGATCTGCCTCTGACTCCGGTGGATAGTGCTGGCGAATGCTCGTCACCAGTTCCTTGGAGAGGAACGACTCAATGTTGCGACGGTACATGAACGCGAGTACGCCAGCGACTATCTCCATCACGAAGATCACCACCACCAACACAAAGTACTGCAACCACAACAACAGTCTGCTTAATGACACAGCAACAATGCTGGAAAGTGGACCAGTGTGCAAGTAACTAACGCGGAGTCAATACTTAGAAGATAATCAATTTATCTTGTCAGATTTATGTGAAAACTAGAAAGAAAGCAAGCCTGTCAGGAATGCATCCACCCACAGACACAAAGACGGATGAACAACCCGAAACTGCTCTGGTCCTATCCACAGGATCGGCTGAGGCATAAAAACAAATTAGTTAACCTTGTTCAACTGGCTCGACAAATGAAAACAATATAACTTGGAGTATTTAAATGCACCAAAATAGTACGAGCCTTCAGTGCTCATGCCTTCAGTGCTTTGATGCTGTTGGTTGGGCAGCAAGAAGAGCATCCGGCCTAGAAAAAAAACCTGAGTGGTGGGGTACTGGCATGGTTATCTGTCTGGAGCGAGATGCAGACTTGAATATGGCCCAGCTGATGCCATTGATACTCACTGTCTCTCGCTTCGGTAAAATCCAGATTGGTTTTACCTTTCTGGTACTGACTCACCCGGGTAGTCCCAGAAAAAGGGCCGTTAAATGTGTGTGTGTATTTAAATGTACCACAAAGCTAATGGGTAGGCAGCTTAGTCTACCACATACAGCCAAAATGGCCTCATCAGACTTCAGCAGCAAGGGCAGTTGAGGTGAAATGAGGTTGTCAATATATCACTGTTCTTTGTTACAAAACAGTGGTCTGCGGTCATTGGTTGGTTGCCGCACCAGAAGTATGAACAGTCTTCAAAAAAGAAATCAGAAACTGTAAAACTAGGCACTTTTAAAAAGCACCTCAAAACTTACTTTTTCTGCCAGGACATGAACTAGCTAGCCACTAATGCGCCTCAGGTTGCGGTCCTAGACTGAATACTGGCGCTATATAACTTTTATTACTATTACTATGAAAGCTG